>Ga0247843_1010244_pt1 | contig 10048 bp, 7 predicted proteins | sample LaCruzMarch2017__FD_192420 | JGI IMG/M metagenome (GOLD analysis project Ga0247843, IMG submission 192420) | Freshwater microbial communities from meromictic Lake La Cruz, Castile-La Mancha, Spain - LaCruzMarch2017_8m | ecosystem: Environmental > Aquatic > Freshwater > Lake | place: Spain...
TGATTTTACAGATGCCTCAACGATTGTAGCGCCATCTGTCGTCAATGCTTGGCAATGGGATGTAATTAATGACGGCAGCGTTGAATATCAAACCCAAAATGCCCAGCACACTTTTGGGTTGGGAGGCAACTACAATGTGGAGCTTACGGTATCTACGGATGTCGGTTGTTCCAATTCAGTAGTAATTCCTGTAATGTCTGACCCAATTCCAAACGCATCATTCACCGCTACCGAAGCATGCGTGGGGTATCCCAACGATTTCACCGACATTTCCCTAATTGCCTTCGGAACAATTACGGGATGGGAATGGGATTTTGGCGATGGCTCTGCCTTAGATGTTACCCAAAACCCTTCACATACTTACGCTGCATTTGGCGATTACAATGTGACGTTGACTGTGACCAGTGATAATGGATGCACGGATGATGTAACCCTACAAGCCATAGTGCACGAGTTGCCCGTGCCCAACTTTGTTCCATTCGAGGAGTGCTATTCCATCAATTATCCGTTCAGCGATGCGTCTACCATTGGAGCAGGCAGCATCACTGCGTGGGATTGGGATTTTGGTGATGCAAGCACTTCAAGCACCCAAAACCCAACACATACCTACGCCACATTTGGGACCTATCCTGTGCAGCTTACTGTGACTAGCAGCTTTGGTTGCACCGACAGCATTACCCAAGACATCATTCTGCACGACATACCCGTAGCGGGATTTACGTATTCGGCTGTGTGCGAAGAAGCGACTGTTCAACTGCTCGATACTAGTTCTATTTTGGAAGGAACATTAGTAAGTTGGAACTATGTATTTGCTGATGGTGGAACATCTACAGACCAAAACCCAACGCACGCGTTTACTACAAGCGGAAACGTGAATGTGCAATTGGCCACAACTTCCAATTTTGGATGTGTGGGTACTACAACTATTCCAGTACTCGTATTTCCCAAACCTGACGCTGATTTTAGCGCTCCAAATGTGTGCCTTAACGATAGTACTGCGTTCACAGAATTGAGCACGGTAAACAGTGGAACCATCGTTTCTTTTGATTGGGATTTGGGTGATGGTTCAACTGACACGTTGCCCAACTTCAATCATTTCTATGCCACAGCAGGCGTTTATGACATTACGCTTATGGTGGAAACAGACCTTGGCTGCCGCGACACGCTAATGCAGCAAACAGAAGTGTACGAGTTGCCCATTGCAGATTTTGGATTTGCAGATATATGCCTCGATTTTGATGCGCTGTTCACCGACCAAAGCACCACCAACAGCGGGCAAGTGGACGCTTGGCAATGGGATTTGGGCGATGGCCAAACCTCCACCAGCAGTGGGCCCGTGACCCATAGCTATGCTACTGCTGGCACTTATGATGTAACCCTAATTGTGGGCACGGATGTGGGATGCTCTGACACTGTGATGCAATCCATCATCGTTTATCCTATACCTGTGGCAGATTTCACCGCGGATTCGGTATGTTTTGGCCAACCAACCACATTCCTCAACCTTAGCATCGTAGACACAGGAACAATTGTAAGCACCGTGTATACATTCGGGAATGGCATGGGAAGCGAAGACCCAAACCCAACGCATGTATTCGCTAATTCTGGCTATACGGATGTAACTCTTAGCGTGGCTTCCGATTTTGGATGTACCCATCAGGTCACTTTGCCCATTCGGGTATATGTATTGCCCGAGCCAGCATTCACTGCGTTGGACACCTGTGCGGGCAAACTTGTTGAGTTCGCCAATCAATCTGTCATTTCTGAAGGCGCTATTTCAAGTTACGCTTGGACCACGGGCGATGGAGCTACCTATTTCACCTCCAACCCTATCCATACCTATGTGCTCGATGGCACCTATTCCGCCCAATTGACAGCCACCTCAAACTTCGGTTGTGTAGACAGCATTTCGCTTCCTGTCGTGATATATCCGCTGCCCATTCCAGTATTTGCGGCTATTCCTGTAGAAGGCTGCGTTCCGCTTCCTGTTCAGTTTTACAACACCAGTACCATAGCTACTGGATATACCATAGACAGCTACGAATGGGACCTTGGAAACGGCAATACCGCTCCCGTGAGCAACCCAACAATGGTGTATGCCGATTCTGGTAGTTATAACGTCACCTTAGTCGCTACGAGCACCGAAGGCTGTGTCGATTCGCTCACGATTGCGGGTGCAGTTACAGCTTGGCCCAAGCCAATAGCCGAATTTGTGACCGATACTTTGGCCTACCACATGATTTTTCCAAAACCTGATGTGACCGACCTAAGCATAGGCGCTACCATTTGGGATTGGGACTTTGGCGATGGCAGCACCTACAGCGAGCAAGACCCCCAACACGCCTACGAAGAAGCAGGAACCTACTTCATTACACAAACCGTAGCGAACGACTTTGGATGTGCCGATACGTTTGGCATTCGGATTATTGTACATCCAAACCTGACGTTCTTTATTCCCAACTCGTTTTCGCCTAACGATGATGGGCTGAACGATACCTTCTTTGGCACAGGCGAAGGCATCCAAGCCTACCAAATGTGGGTGTATAACCGTTGGGGCGAGCTGCTGTTTTACTCCAAACACAAAGACCGCCATTGGAACGGAAAGGTGAATGATGAAATAGTTCCTCTAGGAGTCTACAACTACAAATTCATCATTCAAGATAGTGACAATCGCTTGAAAGTATATTCAGGCAACGTGAATGTGATTCGCTGATGGTGCGTATTGGATTACTGTCGGACACGCACAGCTATTTAGACGAAACAATTCGACTTCACCTTGAATCGTGTGACGAAATATGGCACGCGGGCGATATTGGTTCGCGCAAGGTGACCGACACACTTGCTTCGTGGAAACCGCTTCGGGCAGTGGTAGGCAATATTGACGATGCCAACATGCGGCTATCCTATTTAGAAGACCTGATATTTACGGTAGAAGGCGTGAAAGTTGTCATCACCCACATAGGTGGTTATCCGGGGCATTATGTAAGCCGTGTTCGGCAATTGTTGCTAGCCGAACGGCCCAAGCTCTACATCTGTGGGCATTCGCATATCCTCAAAGTTATCTCCGATAAATCGTTGGGATTGCTGCACATGAACCCAGGAGCTGCGGGCATTCACGGTTTTCATCACATGCGCACCCTCCTGCGGTTTACGCTTGAAGCAGGCACCATCAAAGACCTTGAAGTGGTAGAACTCGGATTGCGCGGAGCGATAAAACAAGAGGGTTAATACCCCAACTACCTACTTACCACCAGCCTCTGCCGCAGGGTTTCTCCGCTTTGCATGGTGGCTGCTAGGGTATAGATGCCATTGGCGAGGGTGCTAATGTTAACATCAGCTCCTCCATCCTCCCTAAAGGGCAGGCTAAGAACTGCATGGCCGAGCATGTCTGTGATGGTTATGGTTGTTAGCTGTGTGCTATTGCTCCCGAAGCCTGTTGCCTCCACCCGCATGCTTTGGCTAGCGGGGTTGGGGTAGATACTTAGGCTTGTTGTTGTTGTAAGGTTCTCTGCTATGGAGGTGAGGGTGTCGCAGGGGAGGCAGGTTTTTATGACAAGAAGGTCATAATTGCCTTGGGCTATATATGTCTGTCCATTAAATTCGATAGAGTTGTTAAATGAGACAAGAGCAAACAGGTGATAATCTTCCGTGACTTGAATACATCTGACCGCTTCTTGGCCATTTCCCTGAACACCTATTCCACATCGGGCTTTTCCATCATTGTCTATGCTCACTACAAATCCATCATACTCACCATCGGCCGTATTGGCAAGTTGAAACCCTTCAAATTCAATCTGTGGGGAGTAGAAATAACCCCCAAGCCAAGAGTTATCTCCCATGCTGACAAGTGTTTCTGTATAGTCTGTCTGTCCGCCAATGGCTTTTTTCAGCCAGTTTACACTTCCATCTGAACGGTTTAATTCCCCGATGAAAATGTCCCGTTCCACGGTATTGCCAATGGTCATTCCATCAAGTGTAAAATCTGAGTAATCATAAACTCCCGAAAAAACAACTTTGCCACCATTAGTAAGACTCATGCTATGCGGTAAGACATACAAACCTGAACTATTGGTCGACTTATTGGCCCATAATAAAGTTCCATCAGGGGCAACGGCCAATTGATATAGGCTATAATGTTCTTGGGACGGTGTTGTCAATGTGGTTCCATCAAATGTGAGTTCGAAATCGAATTGTCCTTGCAGGAGATAACCTGATTCATCACATATCATGGCTTTCATATCTACATTACCAGAACCTCCAATACGAAATGCTGACAATAACTCACCATTGGCAGTCAATTTGCCGAATAGAACGTCCTGATAGGAAGGATTGACCGGAGCATCGGCATAGTAAACCTGTCCGTCCACTTCAACACTATCAGTGAATGGAATGGTAAACGCAAGATCTTCACCTGTCCAGTAGAGAGAATAGCATCGCGAACCGTTGAAATCACTTTTCTGAAACCATTGCAGGCTGCCTAAAGGGGAAAGTTTCATAATGAAGAACCCCAACTGAGTAGCCCCAAGTCTTTCATACGCCACACCTTCAATTGTAATTGAGTTGCTCATCAAACCACTGACATAGATGTTGCCTATGCTATCGGCCTCTACGTCTTGTGATGTAGCGAATCCTGTTCCGTTTATTGTTTTTAACCATAACAATTCTCCGTCAGGTTTATACTTTGCCACAAAGAAGTCTGTATCCTGCCCAATGGCATCAGCTTCAGGGAATGTCTGCCCTGAAGCCAAGATATCTGTAGCATTGTATATTCCATTTGACACAATTACATTTCCTTGCGTGTCGATAATCAATGAAGGCTGGTTGTTTGCTAAATTACCGCTTGGCAAACCAGAAATCTGCTGTATCCATTCATCAGAGCATTGTGCCACAATAAAATGGGGCAATAATATTCCTACCAAAAAACAAAAACCCGCCAGCGCCAAGCCGCACCGTTGCTCGAGCGAGCGTCTTTCGCTCGTCCGTTTTACTTGGTGGGCTCCAGCCCACCTTATGCCAGTAGAATTAACTTGCATTGCACTTGTTTTTTACTTTACCCCAAAGGTAATAGCCTAGTTACATTTCCTAGGAATGGTTAAGTGCTAGGTATGCTATACTCGCTAAGTTGAATCAAAACCTACAACCTAGCACAAAAAAAACACCCCAACATCGCAAGGATGTTGGGGTGCTAAGAACCCACTACTACAAAAGCGCTAAACGGCTACTGTGGCCTGTAGCTTACACTAAGGCTCCACGCCCCTGTGCCGGCAGAAGAAAGGGTGCGCACCCTAAACTCGTACAAACTTCCACTTATCAGCCCAGTAAAGGTGTAGCTTAGCTTGCTCCCCGATTCTATCTCGCTCCATCCCTCGGTGGGCAGTTGGCCTGCCACCACTAGGCGATATTGATACTGATAGCTTTTCTTTTTGGGAACAGACTCATGACGCAAAAGCACAGTGGCAATGGCCAACCCTGGCACAGAAGGTTTTAAACCCGCAGGCGGAGGCAATGTGCCTACAGCATGTGGCTCGCTTACCGTCTCAAACCCAGAGCTGAGAATGATGATTTCGTCTCCATCTGCTACATAATCTACATAAGCTCCCAATCGGTTGATTGTGGTTACCACTATGTCCAGTTGCAAATCGCGCCTTACGGTGTTGTCTTTGCCTCCAACATCTTGAACTTCCGTTTGGCGCAATATGAGTTGCTCAATTTGAAGGTCGAAATTCGCCATGGTCACAGGCGGATCAGGAAAATTCGGATTCAACGTCATCTTTTGTTTGATAGTAACAGCAGTAACTATTACTTCTGGAACACTCTGGCCAGATAGGCCAATTTTCACACGTGCTTTCATGGTAAGCCCCGTTTTGGTAAATTTAGTTTGGGGGTAGTAGCGGTGTGGTCATACTATTTTTTTGGCGTTGCAGTCTATAACGGAGATATGCACTGGATATTGGATGAACTATCAAAATAAAACGTAATTCATTGATAATCAAATAAAATAATTTCATTATTTCCTATCCACAGCCCACTAGAAGCTTCTTTTGGGTGCCAAAACCGCCATTTTATTGATCAAGATGCTAAGTTTCTTGATCGAGATGCTGAGTTTCTTGATCAGTATTCTTAGCAAGTCTATCAGTATTCTTTGTTTCTTGACCAGTATTCTTAGCAAGTCGATCGGTATTCTTTGTTTCTTGATCAGTATTCTTAGCAAGTCGATCAGTATTCTTTGTTTCTCAATCAGTATTCTTAGCAAGTCGATCAGTATTCTTTGTTTCTCGATTAGTATTCTCAGGAAATCAATCATTTTTCTTAGCATCTCGATTGTTATTCTCAGGAAATCGATGATTATTTGGACGATAATCATCGACCTATCGCGCTGGTCGATTGCTTTTGAAGCGGGAATGGTGAACATGAAGCCGATTGCTCGTGCCTATAGCGCCATGTAGAGCATGGTTTGACAGCAGTACGCGGGTATCGGTTTGGGTTGGGCCAATGGTGAGCGCTGGCTAGGCAAGCACGAAACAACCAAGCATTGCACTAATGCACGAGGGCTAATACCCCAATTCAGAAAAAGGAACTTCTTGTTTGAACACTTTTGTGCCAAGCAGATCGTGCAGCACTAGGCCCACTTCTTGCTTTTCCCAATCGAACTCTATGGTGGCAAAATTGCGAAAGCCAAAGCGCGGACCAACCCTAAATGGGTTTCGAAATCCAGTTATCTGATTGCCATGCGTAAGTCCACTTGAGGTAAAATCGACAATGGGATACGAAACAGCATCGTATTTATGTTTGGATACTTCGCCCAGATGCACATCTCCACTAATAAACATTGCGCCCTTTAGCTGCGTGCTGGCAATAAGGTCTAGCATGCGCTGTTTCGATTTGGGGAAATTATTCCACGTTTCGAACGCCTTGAGGGTATTTACAAATTGAATGCTGGAAGCAATGACGGTAATCTTCGCATCGTTGGCGCGAAACTCCTGCGCGAGCCATGCCCATTGCTCTTCGCCTAGCATATCGCCATCAGGGCTTGGGTCGTCTCTGTTGTAGCGCGTATCGAGAAGAATAACCTTTACTTTTCTATCGGCAGTACCATAGGTGTAACTGGTATAAACTCCAGACCTATTCCACCGTGGGCTATCTTTCGGTTCGCCAAAAAAGGTGAGAAATAAGTTTTTGCTCTCGGCTTTCTTTGGGTAGTTTTTTCCCAAATTATTCCCACCGTAATCATGGTCGTCCCAAGTGGCAATAATGGGCATGGTTTGCTTTAGAAGTCTATAGTTTGCATTTGAATCGAGCTGAGCATATTTAGCCGCAAAAGCAACCATATCCTCCGTATCGCCATAGATATTGTCGCCCAACCATATCCATACTTTGGGCTCTTGCTTTATAACGCTTTTCCAAACTTGCTGCTTGCCAAATTGAAAGCTACAGGCGCCAAATGCAATACGGTCCATCTCTTGTTGACCATGTGCTATGACCGCGAATGACATCGCTACTAATAAAAAAAGTCTACTTTTCATGCCGAACAAATTTGAGAATTGTTTGTCTGTGTTTAACCCAAATAAACCGAAATGAAAAACTTTTTTACTGCGTTACTTTTTCTCGCTTCTTGCACTGCTTCAATAGCCCAACCGTACGCTGTGGGGCATCGGTCCATAACCTACAATGACCCAACTCGAAACAACCGTGCTATACTGGTAGAGGTGTATTACCCTGCCACTTCGGCTGGAGATAATGCGCCAGTAGCAGTGGGCGAATTCCCAATAGTAGTGTTCGGTCATGGGTTTACAATGACGTATTCGGCCTACCAGAATTGGTGGGAAGAATTTGTGCCCGAAGGCTACATTTTTATGATGGCTACCACAGAAAGTAGCTTAAGCCCAAGCCATGACGATTTTGGATTGGACTTGGCGTTGATTGCCTCCGAATTTCAAGCCGACAATAATGAATTAGCTTCTCCTTTCTATGGTAAAGTTTTACCCAAAACTGCGCTTATGGGCCACAGCATGGGCGGTGGTGCAGCAGCATTGGCGGCATCGGGCAATACTTCTATTCAGTGCTATGTAGGGCTTGCGCCTGCCGAAACAAATCCATCGGCAGCGGCAGCAGGTGCAGCGGTTACAGTGCCTTCGCTTGTGCTGCATGGCGATGAAGATGCGGTGACACCAGAGGCAGGACATGCATTGCTCATTTATAATGGACTGGCCTCAGACTGCAAAGTATATGCGCGGATTATTGAAGGTTCGCACTGCTTCTTTGCTAACTATAATTTCTATTGCGCTTTTGGAGAAACAAGCATTGGAAGCCTAAGCCGCGAAGAACAACAAGCGTTGAGCTACACCGTGGTGCGCCCTTGGTTGGAGTATTTCCTGTGGGACAACTGCTCGGCATACGCCACATTTGCCAACGAAATTTCTACCAATCCAGGATTAGGAACCAACCTTTTTAGTTGCCCCAACGATGCGCCTGTAATTGTAGACAACAACGGCACATTGCAAAGCACCGCAGCCTCCAGCTATCAATGGTATTTGGATGGAGCGCCTTTGAGCAATGAGGTTCAGCAGCAGCATGCCTATTCGCAAACGGGTACTTACCAAGTAGGCGTGGTAAATGTGGGCACATGCGAGGTGCTATCGAACGAAATAATCATTTCGCCTACGGGCATAACTGAAGACTCGAATGCGTTTCGTTTGAACCAAAATCGTGCGAATGTGAGCATTCAACTCAACAGCGATGCGCGACAACTGCGCACAGAATGGATTGATTTGAGCGGAAAACTTTTGAGTTCGCAAAGCTATGCAGACCAAAAAGCAGGTGCCACTGTTTCCATCGCCCTTCCTGACTATCAAGGTTTGAAATTGCTGCGTATCGTTTCGGCAGAAAACCAACGAGTGTTTAAGGTGTTCTGATAAAATTAGACTTCAGATAACAGATATCAGATGTGGTTGACCACTACTGGAACCCCAGCGGGGTTATATGATTGTAGCAAAGAAAGTTTTACGAGAAATATTGACAACCCCAGCGGGGTGGCATATTGCAGCTATGTCACCCCGCTGGGGTTAGAAAAAACCCAATCATGGAATGCTACAATCATGTCATCCCGATGGGATTGACACGGATGTTGAAAATAGCCTAGGATTTCCTTACAAACTCCGATTTGAGGGCCATCTGGCCGAAGCCGTCTATGCGGCAGTCGATGTTGTGGTCGCCTGTGGTGAGGCGGATGCCCTTGACCTTAGTACCAGCCTTGATTGATTTTGGTGCGCCTTTCACAGGCAGGTCTTTGATGACCACAACTATGTCGCCATCTGCGAGGATGTTGCCATTAGAATCTTTTACAATCAAGCCAGCAGGCTCAATTTCCGCTTCGGGAGTCCATTCAAAGGCGCATTCGGGACAGACGAGTTTGGTGTCCATCTCGTAGGTGTAGGGAGAATTGCAGGAAGGGCAGGGAGGTAGTGTAGGCATGATGCTGAAGTGATGTTTTGACTGGTGAGTGGGATAGATATACAGTTTTATTTCGGCATCACATACATCTCCACGTCCTTCTTCGAGATGCTTTTTCCACCGAGTATGATGAGGCGTTCGACCACGTTACGCAGCTCGCGGATGTTGCCGGTCCAGTCGTAGTTCTGCAGCAGTTGCAGGGCATCTGCCTCCAAGGATTTTTGGGCCGAGCCCTGTTCTTCTGCTATGGCCTTTAGAAAATGGTTAACCAACAGCGGGATGTCGTCCTTACGGTCGTTGAGGGGCGGCACATGGATGAGGATGACGCTGAGGCGGTGGTAGAGGTCTTCGCGGAAGTTGCCTGCGGCTATCTCCTTGCGGAGGTCCTTGTTGGTGGCGGCTATGACGCGCACATCCACTTTAATTTCCTTCTCCCCTCCTACTCTGGTTATTTTTCCTTCTTGCAATGCGCGCAGCACCTTGGCCTGGGCCGAGAGGCTCATGTCGCCAATCTCATCGAGAAAGAGGGTGCCTCCCGTTGCGGTCTCGAAGTTGCCGTTCTTCTGCTTGATGGCCGATGTGAAGGCGCCTTTCTCGT
>Ga0247843_1010253_pt1 | contig 10038 bp, 11 predicted proteins | sample LaCruzMarch2017__FD_192420 | JGI IMG/M metagenome (GOLD analysis project Ga0247843, IMG submission 192420) | Freshwater microbial communities from meromictic Lake La Cruz, Castile-La Mancha, Spain - LaCruzMarch2017_8m | ecosystem: Environmental > Aquatic > Freshwater > Lake | place: Spain...
CCTAATTGATTAGAAGACGCTAACACCAAGAAGGTGCATCCAAAGGTGGTGATGTTTGAACTAAAAACACTCGAACCAAAATTGAAAAGAAGTCAGACGTGATCCGACAGTGCAGCTTTCGAGTGTGGTCAACGTACTGTGAACTTCGTACGTGGTAACAAAGAAGACAAGACTGTTAATCGTTATGAATTGTCACCTCTATCACATCTGACCAGTAGACACAAACGACTCTGAAAACACATCTTTCATTCTGGTTTGTGTAGTCGATCTCGTGGTCCTTTCACTATGCTGCTTGGTCCCTCTCTCTACAATTCTGAGCATTTTATTCTACCAAGAAGCAGAGCTGAACGAGTTGCTATGCGCGCGAATAACCCATCAAGAATAGCGGAGTACTATTTTGACTTACCCACGAAATCTGTGCCTACTGTTAGAAATAGTAATAAATTTACAGCTTCAAACGCGGTTAAAAACTTTTATCTAGGATTAGGTTGCACATACATTCAAATACAAGAGTATGGGTTGTTCTACCTTGGTCGTGGTACGTGTCCTTACGGAGTTACTTCGTTTCAACCTCAAGAATGCTATGTACGTTTACGTTTAAAAACACACGGAATCGGACGTGTAGGCATTGAGTTGAGTCTGAATACTCCTTGTAAGGTTCTAGATTCGCATCCGGTTTCTAAGTTCTCACTTGATCCCGCATCCGGTCGTCCTTTTCCGGACTTCTTCTTTGCGAATTAAAACTTCCTTTTATCTTTAAAATACTTTTTGATGCTATTATCTACTATTATCTCTCTCCCTTTGTTTGCTTGTTTAGTTCTTGTTTTTACTAATAAAACAGAAATTAACTTTATACGTAATTTTTCACTTTTTTGATCTTTACTAATACTCAACGTTTGTGTCACTTTATTATTTTTTTTTGATCCTGCATCAACACACTTCCAATTTCTTGAAACTAATTCTTGGTTTAATTCTATCAATATCAACATTGTTCTTGGTATTGACGGTTTATCGCTGATTATGCTTTTATTAACTGCTTTTTTAATACCTGTTTGTATTTTGCTTTGTTGAAATAAATCATTAACTAACCAAGCTAAAGAATACTCGATTGCTTTTTTTGGTCTTGAAGCAATCCTATTTTGCGTCTTTTCTAGTTTGGATTTAATGCTTTTTTATATTTTGTTTGAAGCTGTTTTAATACCTATGTATTTAATTATCGGTTTTTATGGGTCACGTGAGCGTCGAATTCGTTCTTCTTATATGTTGTTTTTGTATACTTTAATCAGCTCTATTGTAATGTTCGTTTCGATTCTTTTTATATTCTTTAATTATGGGACAACTGATTATCTAATTCTTCGAACCGTAGAATTTGAACCACTTTCAGAAAAACTTTGCTGATTTGCGTTTTTCTTGTCATTTGCTGTAAAAATGCCATTGGTGCCTTTTCACATTTGGTTGCCTGAAGCTCACTGCGAAGCTCCGACAGCAGGGTCCGTTATTTTAGCAGGTATTTTGCTTAAATTGGGTGGTTATGGGTTTTTGCGTTATTCTGTGGGTCTTTTTCCTGACGCTTCCGCTTTTTTTACACCTTTTGTTTTTGTTATTAGTATTTTAGGAATCGTATACGCTTCTATTACAACAATTCAACAGGTTGATCTAAAAAAGATTATTGCATATTCTTCCGTTGGTCATATGGGTGTTGTTACAATTGGTATTTTTTCTTCCGCATCACAAAGTATCTTAGGTTCTATTTTCTTAATGGTGAGTCACGGAATTGTCTCTGGTGCTTTATTTTTATGTATTGGTTTATTGTATGAACGACATCACACTCGTATTATCAAATATTATTCTGGTTTATTAACAACGATGCCAATATTTTCTACCTTTTTTACTCTTTTCACTATGGCAAATATCGGTTTACCTGGAACAAGCAGTTTCATCGGTGAATTTTTAATAATCGCAGGTTGTTTGTTAACAAACAGTTGAGGTGCTTTCTTTTCTGCTTCCGGTATGGTTTTAGGTGCTGCTTATAGTCTTTGGTTATTAAATCGTATTCTGTTCGGTAATATCAAAAAGTTTTCTATTCAAGAATATCACGATTTAACTCGTATCGAATTTTATTATCTTTTTCCTTATGGTCTTTTGACACTTATTTTTGGTCTTTTTCCTGAAATACTTATTAATTACATTTATATTGTTTAGTGCGTATAAATTAATGGTAGATTTTCAGTCTTCCAAACTGTTCGTGCGAGTTCGAATCTCGCTACGCACTCGTTTTACTAAAACTATTAAATTTTGAATATATTTTTCCTTATACCTAACGGATAACTTCGCATACATCTATTTAGCTAGCGTAATTTAAACAACGAAATGCACCTATTTTTGCGTGATCCTAGTGAAGGAAAACCTACAGCTTTAACTTGTTAAAGCTGTTTTTTTGATTATAGATTAAAAAAATGAGTGAACTGAAACATCTTAGTAACTACCTTATGAAATCAAATGAGAAAGCATAAGTAATGGTGAGTGAAAATGCTTATTAAAATATAGTATTCTAACCGAAAATAAATAACACTATATTTTGTCTTTTTGTGGTTGTTGTGCTGCATATAAATAAAAGAAAATTCATTTTCTTAAACATCTGTGATGTATGACGGATAGCGAACTAGTATCGTGAGAGAAAGTTGGAAATTAGGTATAACAATATCGATTGTTTTATGAAAACACAATGTTCCTTTTGTATTATGAGTCAGTTAGTTAATATAAGTAGCAAGCTCAAATCTAAAGCGTAAATAACTACGATAGTTACTTCTATTACACACGAAACCGAGTGATCTAACCAGAATCAGGTTGAAAATTTACTAAAAATAATTTGAATGACTCGACCGGTGTTTGTTGCAATAAACTCGGATGAATTCTGGTTTGGAATGAAAGGTTAATCAAACTCGGTATAGCTTGTTTTCTGCGAAATTTCTTTAAGGAAAGCACTCAATTAATCAAATGGTAAATCACTAGTAAAACAAGGGTTGCTTATCCGCATTACTGAATTTTACTAAAATAAGAATATTTTGCTGAGTAGTTGGAGCATTTATGAAAAAATAAATGCTCAAAAGGGAAACAACCCACAATGCTTTCTAAGGTTTTAAATTAAGTTATTAGCTATAAGATTGTTTTTTAATAACGATAACTCGGGTAGTAGACTTAGAAACAGTCATCAATTTTAAAAAACGTAACAGTTTGCGAGTTTAATGTTAAATTGCATCGAAAATTCATAGAATTTTAGACTTTACCGAAGAAACATAATTTATCAATTAAATTAGTAGCAGAACGCTTTGTATTTCTAATCACATTTTCGTGAGAAATTTTGATCCATCCCAAAGTTGATAATGCTGATATGAGTAACACAAAAAGATTATAATATCTTTCACCGACAATTAAAGTTTTATCTCTTCGCTTGATTTAGCGAACTGTTAGTCGAACTCTTAGTTTTTCGTGAGTGCGAACGAACAATGAGCATAAGATATTTTGAAATTACAAAAGTTATAAAATGCGTGTTGTATTATTTGGGTTGTACCACTGCTTTCTTTAATTTTTCTAGAAAAGTTTCTTCTTTTAATTCGTAATAATTCCGAAGCAGGTAAATCAGTTTTAATGAACTAAGGTGTTAAATTTAATAAAAGATATGGAACTCGGCAAATTTGCACTGTAACTTAGGAACAAAGTGAGACGCTTTATAATATGTAAAGTGTTCGTAGAAAATAAAGGTTAGCAACTGTTTACTAAAAACACACGATTATGCGAATTCAATAGAATAGGTATATGATCCGATTATTGTCCAATGCTAACAGGATAAAAAAGGTATTTTTATGATAACTTTATAATCTTTAGTAAATGACCGTATTATTTCTGAGTATGGTAATGTAGCGAAATTCCTTGTCTAATAAATATAGTCCCGCATGAATATAATAATGACTCACCTACTGTCATATCTTTTAGTTTTGTGAAATTGAAATTGGAGTGAAGATTCTCCAAAAAGAATAGAGGACGAAAAGACCCTTTTGACCTTTACTATAGTCAACTATTGTAAAAATCAACTATCTTGTTCAGTCTATATAAGAACCTGTCATATTTTTCAGCGAAAAGTTGAAAAATTAGGTATCCATGAGAAATTATTCTAGCTGTTGATTTTTACTTATCGTAATGAGACAGTAGTTGAGTGGTAGTTTAGTTGGGATGACTACCTTTGAAACAGTAGCAAAGGTGTGCATTGGTAAATTCAAACAAAACATTTTGTTTTTGAGCATAAGAGTATATATTTGCTAAACTGTTAGATTGATAAATCACGCAGAGACGAAAGTCGGTTTTAACGAACCAAATATACCGAATGAAAGGTTATTTGATCATCAGATAAAAGGTACCATAGGGATAACAGAATAATGAAAATCAAGCGACCATAGCGACGTTTTCGTTTGTCACCTCGATGTCGACTCGCAATATCCCGCAGCTGAAGCTGGTTGCAAGGGTTTGACTGTTCGTCAAATAAAATTGTACGTGAGTTGGGTTTAAAACGACGTAAGTCAGTTTTGTTTCTATCCTTATTCTTTTGTAAAAATAGGACTTTGCTTTTAGTATGAGAAGACCGAAAAGAAAAAGTCTATGGTATAAAATTATTTTTTCCTAAAGTATTGTTTTGTTGCTACGCTTTTGATGATAAAAATTGACAGAATTTATATTTGAAATCTCTCCTATTTTTTACGTTCACTGAAGTAATTCTTCTTTGATTATGGTAATAGACTAATACCTTGATCGGTAAACTGACAATAAGCATGTAAATGTTTGTCAGATTATACGAAAAATATCATTAACTAATTTATTTAAAGATCCCAATATTTAAAGTTAACTTTTTAACGTTCTAAAAAATTGCTAAACACATTTTTTTGTACAAAACACAAACCTTTTTGCTTTGATTCCGGAATTTTTCACACCTTGACTTTAGTAGTACTTGAAAAATTGAGATCAAGATGTCGCATAATGGTATTGCACCAGTTTTGGGAATTGGTCTTTGCGAGTTCGAGTCTTGCCATCTTGTACAAAATTTCATTTTATGATTGTGTCGTTTTCCCTCAAAAAAGAGAACCTTTTATTTTCCTTTTGGTAGTGCTTTCATTTAATAATGTAATTAGAAGTGGTTGAGTGGTTTAAAACGACGCTTTGCTAAAGCGTTAAATGGGTTTGTCTATTTCGTGCGTTCGAATCGCATCTTCTAAATTTTTGCTATTTTTTTCGTTATTACTCGATTCAGATGATTTTACAAGCTGCAAAACTAATCGGAGCAGGTTTATCCACAATCGCACTAGCTGGTGTTGGTGCGGGTATTGGTACTGTATTCTCAGCATTAATTACAAGCGTTGCTCGTAACCCTCACTTAATGAAACAATTGTTTGGTTATGCTATTTTAGGATTCGCTTTAACTGAAGCAATTGCACTTTTTGCTTTAATGATGGCATTTCTAATTTTGTTTACTTTCTAACTTTTTTGCTATTTTATTTCGTTGAACACCTTATCAAATCAATCAAAAACATCACAATACCCTTGTTCTAAGAAGTATAGCTAAATTGGTTAAAGCGTTTGTTTTTGATACTTTTAATTGTTGGTTCAAGTCCAACTACTTCTTTTAATTGCTTTATTTTTTTTACGTTGTTCACTTTGATGTCAATTTTTTCTTTTTATACTCAACGTCACGCTTTTCATTTAGTTGATCCTAGCGTATTACCTTTTATTACTGCGATTTCTGCGTTATCTCTTACTTTAGGTAGTGTTTTATACTTTCATGGACATTCCGGTGGTTTAGAATCTACTTTTTTTGGTCTTTTTGGTGTGTTAACTTGTATGTTCTTATGATGACGTGATGTTGTTCGTGAATCAACACTAGAAGGTCATCATACAAATATCGTACAATTAGGTTTGCGTTACGGTATGATTCTATTTATTGTTTCAGAAGTTATGTTCTTTTTTGCTTTTTTCTGAGCTTTTTTCGCAGCAGCTCTTGCTCCTGTTATCGAAATAGGTTCGATTTGACCACCAAAAGGAATTAACGTGTTTGATCCTATTGAAGTACCGTTGTTGAATACTTTAATTTTACTTTGCTCTGGTGCTACTGTTACATACGCACACCACGCTATCACTTGTGGTAACAAAATAGAAGCTGTTTTTGGTCTTGTGTTGACGGTCGTTTTAGCTGCTATTTTCACAGGTTTTCAAGCTTTTGAGTACGTTAGTGCTGATTTTACTATTTCCGACGGTATTTATGGTTCAACGTTTTATATGGCAACGGGTTTTCACGGATTTCATGTTGCTATTGGAACAATTTTTTTAACCGTTTGTTTAGTTCGATTAACCTTAAACCACTTTACTATTCAACACCATTTTGGTTTCGAAGCTGCTGCGTTTTACTGACATTTTGTTGATGTTGTTTGACTCTTTTTATACGTTGCTGTTTATTTTTGAGGAGGTGTTTAATTCCGTTTAATAACAATTTTTTTGAAAGGGTCGGTTAATTTGGTTAGACCGCAAAATTGTAAATTTTGTTTCTTTATGAAATTATAAGTTCGAGTCTTATTCCTTTCACTATCTCTAATTGATGTTTTTAGTTAACTATTTTAGTATTTTTCTTTTCTTAGTTTTTAGTATTGTTTTATCGACAGTCATCTTTTTTCTATCGTTCGTTCTTTCTACAAAAATGGATGACGCAGAAAAATTAACTGCATATGAATGTGGTTTTAACCCTTTTTCTGACTCACGTACAGAGTTTGACGTTAAATTCTACATTATTGCCATCTTATTTATTATCTTTGACTTAGAAATTTCTTTTTTATTTCCTTTTTCTGTTTGTCTTGATAGTGTTTCTACCGTAAGTTTTTATTGTATGCTTTTTTTTCTTTTTGACCTGATAATCGGTTTCTTTTATGTGTGAAAAAAGGGTGCTTTAGACTGAGATTAACCTTTATGACATCAATTACTAAAATTTTTATCAATGACCTTTTTCTAAATTTTACATGATGCCACAATTTGACACTTTTTCTTTTTTTTCTCAACTTTTCTGAGTTTTTGCGGGTTTTTTATCCCTTTACTTAGCTATTTGTTTCTATCTTTTACCTGCGTTGGGTTCCATTCTGAAGGTACGTAAACGCAAGTTAGCACAAGTTACTACAAGCTCCGAATTTGTTGCTCTAGTTTCTAACAGTTCTTTATTGGAATTAACAAAGCAAACATTTAATAGCTATAGCACCAAATTTTCGAATTTAGTTAGCTCTAGCTCTGATTCGTCGTCAGTGACAACATCACTAACAAAAAATTTAAGTTCTATTACGGTAAAGTTTGTAGCGTCGCGTGAGTTAAATATGACTATTTTTTCCCAAGCTCACAGCACGACTTTATTGCACAAATAATACCTACATTTTGCTCTATGACCCTTTAGACCCTTTTTAAATTGGTAATTAACTCAATTGGTAGAGTGCTTCCTTTACACGGAATAAGTTATTGGTTCAAATCCAGTATTGCCAAAAATTCGTAAAAATTGAACACTTTTTAACCTATGAACAACATAACCTTCGTTTGATGTTTGACGTTTTCTTTATTGTCTCTCTCTTTTTTTTTTCCATTCTTTGTTTCTTCGAAATCGTTGTTTTTAACGAAGAAATTTTACTTGCTCTATGTTTTTTTAGTTTTATCTTTTTTAGTTTCAATTCTATGGGTGATTCTATTTTTGATACTTTTCAATCACGTGCTGCTAAATTTGAGGAGGATTTACTTATCTCTTTTAGCTCATCAAAGACTAGTCTAGTTTCAAAATTTTCGGACTTTCTTCTATCTCGTGGTTTTTTTACGAAATTCAAGATTTTACAATTGTGTGTTGCAAATTATTTAAATGTTTTTTCTCGATTCTTCATGCATAAGTGATTTGCTTTATTTTTAGCATCAAGTCAAGCAAAACTCGCAGAATTATCCGCTTTTGAAAACAAACTTATCGCTATTTTTCAAGAAAAAAGTGTTTCCTTGTTATTGTACCCTCTTATTTTTCAATCTGTTAAAAGTTCTGTAGCTTTATTAACAAGTGCAGGAGCAAAAAAAACGCAGATTTCTATCAAAAAAACTTCACTATTAAACTTGATATCTAAGTAATCTCTCTTGTGATTTTATTGTTTGAAATAACAGGAAGCACCGCAGACGCTTTGGATCGTATCTACTTTTTTCGTTTTTTTTTTTCTTGATGTCTTTTTTTTCTCCATTAGAACAATTCTCTATTAACAAAATTATTTCTATCGTGCTAGGTCCACTAGATTTTTCAATCACAAATTCGTCACTTTTAGTATTTGTTTCTTGTAGTGTTGCTTTTTTATTTTATAATTTTGCTTGTGCTAACGCTAAGTTAATTCCTTCAGCTTGACAAAGTACTGCTGAATTTATCTATGAATTCATCTATTTTACAGTATTATCCGAAAATGTTAAGAAGAACGGACCCTTGTATTTTCCTATGTTATTTACAATCTTTTCGTTTATTTTTTTTTGTAATTTGATGGGAATGATTCCTTTCAGTTTCACCGTAACTAGTCATATTGTAGTTACATTAGGTTTAGCAACACTTGCTTTTTTTGGTATCAATGTTATCGGTGTTAAAACGCACGGGTTCCATATGATGTCTTTATTTTTACCTTCCGGAGCACCTTTAGCTCTTGCACCTCTTTTAGTTATGATTGAGCTTGTATCTTATAGTTTTCGTGTTGTTTCTTTAGCTCTTCGATTGTTTGCTAACATGATGTCCGGTCACTGCCTCTTAAAAATTCTTGCAGGTTTCGCTTGAACGATGTTATCCGCTGGTGGTGTTTTAAGTTTGATGCACTTTTTGCCATTAATTGTAATTTTCGCTATTGTAGGTTTGGAGCTCTCTATTGCTTTCCTACAAGCTTACGTTTTCACTGTTTTATTGTGTATTTACTTAAACGACGCTATTAGTTTACACTAATAAAATCAATAACCAAAATAGCATAATCGGTTAGTGCTTCGAATTCATAATTCGACGGTATTGGTTCAAGTCCATTTTTTGGTAATTACTTTTGTTGAAAAACTTTAATTATTCTCAAATTTTTCACTTTTCGATAATTAAGTAAAATAGCACATAACTCAATTGGTTAGAGTGCTACTTTGATAAAGTTTTGGTTATAGGTTCGAGTCCTATTGTGCTAATAATCGCTTTTAATGATGTTTCTATTTCCAAAAAAATCAAAATTTACAAAATCCTTTTCTGCAAAAAAGTTAACCGCAAAAACAGTGGCAAAAGTAAAACCAAACAAATACGGAAATATTTCGTTAATAGCTAATGAAACCGGAAAAATTACAAATTTTCAAATAGAATCCATTCGAAGATTTTTACGAAGATTTTTGAAAAAAAAAGCACAAATCTTCTTTCGCATTTTTCCGAATACTCCTATAACCAAAAAACCAAACGATATTCGTTTAGGACGTGGAAAGGGTAACTTAAAGTACTGAGCGTGTTTGGTAAAAAAAGGAACTACTTTGGTTGAAATTCGTAGTTTTGATGATGTTTTGACAAAAAACTCACTGTTAGCTTCTCAAATAAAGCTATCGACAAAAACATTTACTTTTAACCGACAACTCAGATGAATTTTATAACACTTATATTTGTACCCATTACTATTCTTTTAGTGAGTTTAATCGGTATTTTCGTGAATCGAAAAAACGTTTTACTTATCATTATTTGTGTCGAATTGGCATTGCTAGCAATCAATTTTAGCTTTTTAGTTTCATCCTTTTATTTAGACGACTCTTTAGGTCAAATTTTTGCATTTTTTGTACTTTCTGTTGCAGCAGCAGAGTCGTCTATTGGACTCGCTATATTAGTAGCTTATTATCGTGTTCACGGTAGTATTACAATTGAATCCGTTAGATTGCTTAAAGGTTAGTAACAAAAAATTTATTACGGTAATACTCAAAAAAATAAACTTTCTTCGTCTAATTCGGTTA
>Ga0247843_1010254_pt1 | contig 10038 bp, 10 predicted proteins | sample LaCruzMarch2017__FD_192420 | JGI IMG/M metagenome (GOLD analysis project Ga0247843, IMG submission 192420) | Freshwater microbial communities from meromictic Lake La Cruz, Castile-La Mancha, Spain - LaCruzMarch2017_8m | ecosystem: Environmental > Aquatic > Freshwater > Lake | place: Spain...
AGACAAATAACCCAAAAGGACTTAGCATGCTGTGTGGCCTCTATCTTGACGATCATAATCTCAATAATAGAGGCCAACCTTGCTTTTAGGGGGATCTCAAACTTTCAGTTACAGTAGCTATGAACATAAGCCACAATATTTTTTTTCGGCATTACCTTCAAGGCTAAATTTATCCCAGCGATGTTTATTTACTGAGAATAAACAAAATACTTTTGATAGCTTTGCTATGGGCGCGAAGCCGTTAAAAAAACGTCTGTTTTTTCATAAAGCTATTGATGAACCCGATGCGTTTCAATTGTTTTCGGTTTGGCAAAATCTACGGCCTGAAAATGGTGAGGCTTTCACCCATACCCTGATGGCTTATAAGCCGACTCCAGAGCCAACTGTTTTACTTCGGTTCACGCAGAATTCGCCGACGGCTCAAACCGGCCGAACAACCTGGTTTTTCAATTCACCACAACTCGAGAAGCCTATTGGTTTGGTTGATGTTCTTAATCCACAAACGTATGCTCAACAGCAATGGCAAGAAACTAGATCCCAAGGCGACTTAGAAAGACTATTAGGTTGGGTTTCGGATTGGCAGTCAAGAACACACTCAGATAGATTGTCTGAAGGGCTTTGTTTTCTGCAGGAGCGCCCACTGCATTTCACGCTATGCTAACCAAGAATTCGTTTTCGTTATAATAAAGTGGTCATCATTAGGGACTTCATAGGGCTTATCAGCGATGGCGGGACATTCACGCTGGGCAAATATAAAGCGGCAAAAAGCTGTGAAAGACGCTAAAAAAGGGGCGGTTTTTGCCAAATACTCGCGCGATATTATTACGGCCACCAAGTTGGGCGGGCCGGATCCCGCGGGGAACTTTCGCCTGCGCACGGCCATCGATCAAGGCAAGGCGGCGGGGCTCACCAACGACACCATTCAGCGCGCCATCGACAAAGGCAGTGGGGCCTTGGCAGGCGACAGCCTACAAGAGATGACCTATGAGGGCTACGGCCCAGGTGGTGTGGCCATTTTTATTGAGGCGCAAACGGACAATAAAAATCGCACGGCGGGGGATATTCGGAGTTATTTCAACAAATACCAGGGCAACTTGGGGGCAGATGGCTGTGTGGCCTGGATCTTTGAAGAACGCGGGCAGATTTTATTGTCGGTGTCGCAAGCAGAAGAAGACACGGTTATGGAGGCTGCGATTGACGCGGGCGCAGTGGATGTCGCGACAGCATCCAGTGAAGCGGATTATGCGGTGCTGGATGTGCAAGTGCTCACCGAACCACACGACATTAACGCGGTGTGTGCGGCCTTGCAAACGGCGGGGTTTATCGTGGATGCTGCAGAAGTGCTGCGCATCCCGCAAAACCAATCGCAGGTGACGACCCTAGAAGTCGCCAAACCCTTATTGCGCCTGCTTGAGGCGATTGAAGACCACGACGATGTGCAAGCGGTGTATAGCAATGCCGTGATTGATCCTGCCGTGGAAGCCGCCTGTGGTTAATTTAGCGCCGTCTTTAGAGGCCGTCCGGTGGGCAATCTCCACGCCAACTGACCCCATGACGGTGAGTGCCCGACTGCATCAGCTGTTTGCAAAATTTGTCTTAAATGCTGCAGATCCCTTACCCTATGCGCTCCTTCTGGAAGGGATGGATCCCGTTGTCGGAACGGTGGGCGAAACCACTGTTGTGAATACCTGGGCGGCCATTGCAACTAGTCCCGTGGCGGTGGTGATTGTGCAGGATGGCATGCTCATTCATCAAAACGTGATAACTGGGCAACCCCTTGCTCAGGTGGCGGTGCCCGACGGCAAGCACCTTCAGCACGCCCTTCGGCAGATTATGCAACACCCTCAACACCCCATTGGAGCCGTGCCTCATGGGCTTCCTTTTACCCCGCCTGTGGGGCCAGGGGCATGGGCGGGCTTGATGGGGTATCCGCTGGTGCCCTATATGGACTCGGCGCTAACAGACATGCCCACAGCAACCGCGCAAACGCCCAGTGACTGGTCTGCGCTCCTCTGGTGTCAGTTTGCAACCTGGGCCTGGGTACACCGCCCCACGGGGCAACTGATTGTGCTCACGACTGACCCCAAAGCTAGCCCTAACGTCTGGTGTCAGGCTTGGGAAGACAGCGGCAATACACCGTTGTCAAAACCGACAACGGTGTCAAAGCTGACAACACCAGCCTCACCCTTACAACACGCACAATCCCAGCTCGACGCCTTGCGCGACCAGGGCTGGATGCCCTCACTGGCGGAAGATACCTTTGCCACGGCCGCCATCGAGATGAAAGCGGCCATTACGCGTGGCGAGAGCTATCAGGGCAATGTGTCGGTGCAGTGGGCGAATCCGCAATTACACCTAAACGCTTGGCAGACGTATACGCAGCTGGTGACACAAAACCCGTCGCCGTTTTCGGGGTGGTTTCATACCCCCCAAGGTGTCATTATTTCTAACTCACCCGAGCGCCTCATTCAGGTGGATGCGCCAGACCCTAACGGCCATCAACGCCTTAATACCCGACCTATTGCCGGCACGCGGGGCCGGGGGACGTCGCCTGAGGAGGAGGCCGCCATAGCAGACGCTTTACTGAGCAGCCCCAAAGAGTGTGCTGAGCATGCCATGCTGGTGGATTTGGCCCGCAACGATCTGGGCAGGGTCAGCAAGCCGGGCTCGGTGGTGGTGCGCGAGCTAATGACCGTGGAGCGCTACAGCCAAGTGACCCATTTGGTCAGTCAGGTAGAGAGCGTGCTTCGTCCTGAGCTGGATTGGTGGGCGGTTCTGGCCAGTGTGTTTCCGTGCGGGACCATTACCGGTTGCCCCAAGATCCGCACCATTCAACTGCTGGACGCGCTGGAGCCGGAGTCGCGCGGGCCCTATACGGGGGCGTTGGGGTATATTGACCCGCTCACCGGTGTGATGGACTGGAACATTTTGATTCGCAGCCTGTATTTGCAACCAGTGACTAATAGCCCTAAAGCTTCAACGGCGTGGGACTTGCTGCAGGACTACCGGGCGAAGTTCAATGTGGGCGCGGGCATTGTGGCCGATTCAAACCCCACCTACGAGTACGCCGAATGCGCACGCAAGGCCCAGGCTTTGGTCAGGGTCTTGGGAATATAAGACTAAACAGCGGAACTAAAAGGTTGGGGTTTGTCTGGTAATGTAATGGGGCGTTGATTAAAGGCTTTGTCAGGGATACGGATGCGCGCATTTTTATTATCAATGGATTCCCCATCTAATAAATAGGGACCACCAACGGTATTATCATTGAGGGGAACGGTGCGCAGTTTAAATTGCCCGTTGAGGGAGAGAGGATGCAAGCCACTATCTAGATAGGCTGAAATGCTGGATAATAAAAGCTGCATAAAAAAGTTATTTTGATCTTTGGGGAGAAGCGCACCTTGCATGTGCTCAGTTTTTTCACGGTATTTGTTAACTAACGGTTCAAAAGTCTTATGATTATCATTCACGTATGTCATGACACCAGAAAGTTGATTTGTTTGGCCTAAGATTGCGCCAGTTGCGTTATTGGCAATGGTGTGGGTCGCAATGGCACGACCGAGCATGCCAACATAGGTTTTAATGGCTTTAGTAGCAGCTTGTTTATAAGCATCTTTATCAAAGGTATTGATATTATTCTTTTTTAAAAATTCTGTATATGTAGCTTCATTTGTAATGATGACTGAATTTTTATCATTTTTAATCTGATCTAACACAGTTTGTGGGATAGCTTTATCTTTTTCTTTTAGTTCGTCTGTGAAAATACGGGTTAAGCCTATGGCAGAAGCACCATGTGATTCGATGGTTTGAACTTCACCAGTTTTTGTATCAGCAGGAGCTATTGGCGTATGGCCAGCTTCAGAGAATTCTAAAGTTGTTGTGTTATCCAATTTGTTATGTGCAATTTTTGAGACCCCTAAACCTGTACCAGCCATAAAATAGGTCCAGGTTTCACCGGGTTTAATGTCATTTTTTAGCACATGGCGTGCGTAGGCAGTTCCACCACCCATGTCATTATAGGCAGAAAACTTAAAGGTTTGTTGTGATGATAATGCAACCTGTTTTTCTGTGAGAAGATTCGGGAGCTTGAATAAAGGAATATTTTTAATTGAAGATTTTTGTTCGAGTGGTAAATTTTTCTCAGAAGCTAAATCCAATTTGGCATTACTCATGACTGGGATTACACCCTTGGGAGTTGGTGCTCCTGCGGTAGTAATAACAATACCCTCTAGTTGTTTGTCGTTAGGGGCTAACGTGGGTTTAGCGGCTGTAATCGCTTGGGTATAGCGATGGGTTAGGGCTTGAGCAAATTCATCACCAGCGGTTTGTTTATTCGTCAACAGTTTGCCTTCTGGAAAAACCTTTCCAGCCATGTAGGATTTTACTTCGAAATTTTTATTAGTCTTATCTTTTCCAACGACAGCAATTTTAACGGAGGGACCAGCACCAATATCCGTATAGGCATAGTAGCCAAAAGTAACTGCACGAGTATTTTGAATCATAACCAGGTACCCAATCTATAACGTGAAGAACCAAACCATATCCCAATGGGGAGGGTGAAAAAAATTGGTCGATCGTGATCGTGTTCAAGAGAGAAGACATACACTATCTTACCGGTAATCAATACCAAACCGGCTAAAAAATTGCCTGCCTGTAACACAGTCCGTTACACAAGCACCGACAGCGCTCCGCTTGACCCCCGCGCCCCAAGCATGTGACGATACCCCGTATGGAAAACAACATGACTTCGCCCACCCCTTTACCTTGCACGTTACAGGCCAGCCAGCTGCGCATTCGTCACATGCGTACAGAAGATGCCACGGCCGTGTTGCCCATTGAGGTGCAGTCGTTTGGCATGCATCACTGGAGCGCCGATGCCTTTGAGAACGAGGTGGGCAATCCGCTGGGACGCTATTACGTTCTGGAAGGTACTATGGCCCCTGAGGCTGAGCCCGTAGTGCTAGGTTATTGCGGCTTTTGGGCCGTGCTCGATGAAGCGCATGTCACGACCGTGGCTATTGACCCGACGTATCGGGGGCAAGCGCTGGGCGAGCTGTTGCTGCAACACATGCTCCAACGCGCGCAAAGCCTCAGTATTAAGTGGATGACGCTTGAAGTGCGCCTCAGTAATCATGCGGCGCAAAACTTGTACACCAAATACCAGTTTGAGACCCAGGGAGTTCGGCCGCGCTATTATCAGGACAACCAGGAAGACGCCGTCATTATGACGACACCCAACATTAACGACGACACCTTTCGGACGTTGGCGCGTAGGCATTTAGACAATTTGTCGCAGCGCCTTGGCGGCTTACCTGACGGCTTTGATTGCGGATAAGAAACCCCGTCATTGCGAGGAGGGCTTTAGCCCGACGTGGCAATCCCAGACAAGGCTTTTGGTCATTGGGAATAGAATCAGTTACAGCTGGGGAGATTGCCACGTCAAGAAGGTTTACTTAAACCACGGACTGGTAACTGGGTTGCGGTAGTAGTGTGTGGGGTTTTGCGGTGTGCCAGCATCTACAGGCGGCGGGGGAACCAGTGCGCCATTGAGCCAGCCCAGCACTAAGGCCAGCGTCACACTGGGCAAGAGCTGTGGCGTATTACTATCGAGGGCGTTGGTGTGATCGGTGTAACTGGCCAGGCGTTGATCGATGGGGGTGCGACCATCGGCTGCCAACGGATAAGGCCCCGAGACTAACATGCCGGGAATAGGCTTGCCCATCACTTGCGCCAGCGGGTAGGCGGGGTGTTCAATCCGGTGATGATGCTCAATGCGGTTGGGTGTCTCAAGCGCCTCGGTCACAAAATGTTGATGGCGCGGGTTAAACCCATAGAGGAAGTGAATCCCCTTGGACAACATCATGGTCGGCTGGGGAACTTCAGGCGCGGGAGTGTCCTTGTCGGGCGTTTCGGTTAATACGGGCGCTGGCGGGGTTAGCGCTGCCCCAACAGCCAGTGTGAGCAATTGTTGGGTGTGACCGACAAGCGAATCTCTGGGAATGCTGGTGAGGCTATAGCCAAAGGGGTGCTGATGAATGGTTTGCGTGAGCTCCTGTGTCTGGTTTTGCAGCCAAGCCCGCCAAGGGCTTAACGCCGAAACAGCACAGGTATTGCTGTTTTTCGCCAGTTGCCAAAACCCTAATAAGCCAGGGTTTTCCCAGGAGAAATGTGCCGGAGGTACCTCTTGGGCCAGCGATTGCACTGCAGCACAAATGCGCGGTTGCAGGGGCTGTTGCGTCGTATCTTGGCTATCAAGTGGGAGCTTGCGCAGTAATTGCACGCCCGCCAAAAAGCGGTAGGTCGCATCGGCCGAGGTGGGGCCAGCGGTATGCGGCAAGCTGGGCAGGGCTTGGCCGTTAACGTCAAAGGGTGTCTCACTCACCACGCGATCAGGATGCATTTCCAGCCAGAGCCACGCTTTTTCAGCTGCTAAACGGCACTTGAGGGCAAAGCTAGTGTTGTATTTTCGGATGGGAATGGCCAATTGGGCAAGAGAAGCAGCGGCAAGTGCTGTGGCCTGTGATGAAGGCTCCAGCGTGTAGCGGGCATGATCATCATCTTCGGGACGTTGATAAACCCGCTTTTTGCTCGCGGTCCAGCCGTGGGGCTCGGGCCAGCTCACGATGCCGTGGTAAAAGGCGCCATCGCTGCGCTGCATGCGCAACAACCATTGCGCACCCCATTTGGCCTCATGCAACAAGTCCGGCAGGGACCCTTCCACGCTATCTAACAACGAATAATTAAGCTTAATGGTGCGGTTGGCCTTTGGGTTTAATTCATAGAGCGTTAGCAATTGCGACACAATTAATGCGGCATCGCTGGTGGATTTTCCGTAGTTGGCGTCCGTGTACCAGCCACCCACACGCTCATCAGCTTTACGCCACTGCTTCAGGTTAGGCTCCCATGTTAGGGCATCATTAGTATGCCCGGGCGCATGCCGAATCCCTGAGGAGGGGTCATCAAGGCGTACCCCACTGCGGTGTAGGTAGAGGCTGTGCAACAGGGGGACCATCGCCTCCCAATACACATAAGCACTGGTGGTTAGCGGAAACTTCTGTACAGTAGGAACATCCACCCGGTGGGCTGTTTCCAGCCATAAGCTAAAGTTGCCTTCGGTCTCTCTGAGTTCGCGAATATCTAGCGCATGCAGCGGGGGAACATCTTGCGGCAACAGGGTTTGAAACTGGGTGGCAGGAATACTGAGGGGGACAGGCGTGGGGAAATGGATGGTTTTTCGTCCAGGCTCAACACCCAAAAATTGCCCTACGCCCAAGCTGTCGGTGGCTTTGGGGTCAAACAGCCAAGCGTTATATTTTGCGGCTCCTTTTTTGCCGCCAATGGGGTTGAGGTTCAGGTAGAGCGTTTTATCGCCACGGGGGTGGTAGCCCAAGCTGGGCATAAAGGGCGTAACGGGGCCTGGTTGATCGCTCGCTGTGGGTTTTGGGGTGCTTTGTGCAAAAGCCTGAGGGCCAGAGAAACTAAACGATTGCGCCACCAACGTTAGGAGGAAAACAGGCGTCAGCAGACGCCCCAAAGAAGCCCAAACACGCATTAGAAAAACGCCTATCGTTACCACAGAAAAAACATCAGGAGACAGACGCCATCATAACGGGGACGCTGGCGGCAAGCAAGGCAGCGCGTTGTTTTTCGGAATACGCTGTGTTATCGGACTATCGCACGCCAAATGTGTCGCATAACACCCGGTGCCGAAAGGCAAAGAGACGATCGAGCTCACCAGCAATCCAGGGGGCATACACCCAATCCACAAGGGGTGCTCCATAAAGCTGATACCAGATTTCATCCCGCATGATACATCCCAAGCCATCGGGCGTTGGGCTAAATCCATGGCGATGTTCCCAAAATGCAAACGGTCCCGAGCGTTGGGTATCGACAAACACCTTGTTTTTCTCATACGCCGTGTGTTCCAAATACCACGATGGCGTAATAGGTCCCCACAGGCACTGGGTCAGTTTTACGGTGCTCCCTAGTTGCGGTATCACCCCCGTGGTTTCTATTCCTTTGAGTTTGACCCACGGGGGCTTGAGATAGGTGAAGGCGTCGGGGTGCTCATGCCAGGCAAAAACAGTTTCCACCGTCGCATTCAAAATAGATTCCTGACAAAAATACCGACGGGTCATGGGAGGTACCTTCAACTAACAGCTAAAAAAAAGATCACACAAAAAACTTGTGTGATCGATCCGGAAACAAACTATGTATTTAGGGCATGAACAATATTGACGCGATGAACTCGCAATAGTTACTTACCGACGAGTATATTAGTGGATTTCACGACGCCTGTCAAACAAAAAATAGAGACACGCCAATACAAAAACGCTGGCCATGGTGTCCCAGTAAGCCAGCGTTTTTGTAATCTGTAGAAACGGGTTTAAGCTTCAACCGCTTCGGTTTCAGTTGCCACAGGAGCATTAGCTTCTTCAGCTTTGGCGGCAGCTTCGGCCTCTGCAGCAGCTTGTGCGGCAGCCTTAGCAGCTGCTTTTTCAGCTTCAGCTTGTTCTTTGGCTTGTGCAGCAGCTTTTGCCTCAGCTTCAACTTTGGCCTTGGCTTTCTTGGAAAGGCGCTCTTTTTTGGCCACTTCCAAAACAATCAATTCGCCAGTCTCGGGGGCCAGCTTAATCAAGCGTGCCGCGGTGTCTGAGGGAATAGCACCTTTGCCAATCCAAGCTTCAGCCGATGCTTTATCGAGCTTTAGCTCTTTGCTCAGTGGGTTGTAAAAACCCAACTCCTGCAACGGACGACCATCGCGACGGTTGCGGACATCAGTCACGACAACACGGTAAAAAGGGGTTTTTTTACGACCTAAGCGCTTTAAACGAATGCGTACCATAAGGGAGAACAACTCCTAACAAGAGAGGTGGAAAAACTACCGCGAAGACAGGCCAAATAAGCGGAGGGACGCGATCGGACATGCCTGGAAAAAAATCACAATGCCTAAAGCAGGATGACGGGCCTGCAAGCATAGTGTAGTTACACATTAAACGGAAAACACAGGCTACTGTAAAGCAGCACCCACACAAGCTAGCGTCGAGCCATCATGCGTTGCAGTATATCGGGTGTGGGGGCGTGTGTGTCTTGATAATACTCGTCATCCCGTGGAGCATTGGGCTGATAAACCCAATCAGTTCCTTTAGGAAGGTCGTGTCTTAGAGCCTTCCAGACCATTCTCCCAATCACGATAATTTGTTCTGGATGACTAGAATAGAGCTCATTTCGGCTATACATTTGCCAGCTTAATTTAAGAATGTTGTTGTAATTAGACATTACTTTCTTGATCTCAGTACCGTTTGTATCGTAACGGTAGAGAGCAATCGGACAGCTATCCAGAAGCCAGATGCCATTTTCTTTTAAAGACTGGAGAATGGCTATTTTGCCGGTGTAATCGGAATCATCAAAATTGTTAAACTCTGGGGCGAAAGCCTTTGCGAATGTTTTGAAAAGCTCCCAATACTGTGGGGTGCCAGGATTTTTAAGGATAGGCTTACTGAGCACACGGTTATCACCGTATCCCAGGCAATACACAAGCTTGATAAATTCATTCGGGCAGCCCAGTTGATCCAGCGCATCAATGCAAACGTTTACAGCATTATCCTCGGCTGACGCATAAACATGGGATTCTGCTAATAAAAGAAGCTTTACTTTTTCAGGTTTCCAGAAATTTCGATGGGCCTCAGCGGTTTGAACCACGGTAAACGGTTCTGGTACCCATGAAATCATCTTACATAAGGCGTCATAACATGAATAAAGTGATGACATGGCTGACGCACATTCTGTTTGGAAACAGGTTGAAAAAATTGTCGCTACACTTCAGCAATAATGCCAAAGCTAGCGATGATGACAAGAACGATAAAGAAGAAGAGAAAGAACCAGACTTGGCTCATGAAGCGATTGACTTCTTGGTTCTTGATGGTGGCTTTATCGAGGGTGGGTTTGGCAGCCATGGGGCAAATCCTTGTAAATCAGTCGAGGGTGAAGGTCACTGGCAAAGGGGTAATAGGAGGTGATAGGAGCCAAGCCAGTGGGGTG
>Ga0247843_1010255_pt1 | contig 10037 bp, 5 predicted proteins | sample LaCruzMarch2017__FD_192420 | JGI IMG/M metagenome (GOLD analysis project Ga0247843, IMG submission 192420) | Freshwater microbial communities from meromictic Lake La Cruz, Castile-La Mancha, Spain - LaCruzMarch2017_8m | ecosystem: Environmental > Aquatic > Freshwater > Lake | place: Spain...
ACTCTATGCCGGCGGAATCATAGCCATACTGACATTGTACAGGATTTACCTGTCTAGGTTCTGGATAGGATAATGATCGCTAATTAGGGCTTTATCAGAAAGTTCAACCTCTTGCTATTGCTGAGTTCTAAGGGTATTGATATATTCTATATGCAAGGAATTATGGCTAGAGTAATTAAAAAGTGTGCCTGTCATTCTCGTTGATTTCTATAATCTTAGGCCTCGACATTGATATCGGCTGATGTCATTCGCATATTTGTTTCTGTTTTTGTTATTATACTATTTCTAAAGCAAACCTATAGTCAAACTGCTGAGACATGCGGGTCTGCAATCCCCTACCCCGAGGAAAAGAACGAGATTGAGATTGAGTATGAAAAAACGCATGATCTCATGCGCATACTCGATCTCAATCTCGTTCTCATTTTGCGGACCACCCCGCCCTTCGGGCACCCATCCAATGGAGGGGAATTCACAAAGCGATTCTATTAACTTAATATACAAGGCATTAACAATTGACAATTAACCATTGACAATTGACAATTGACAATTAACCCCAAACCCTATTTTTTTAGGTAATAGAGAGATTCATTTTTTGTAATAGAGTTTTGGTGGCTTTATTAATTTCCGCAATCACTGAGCCTTGGTTGGAGAATTGTATTTTCTTGATTGATTTTAGATGCTCAATGGCATCGTCAATCGAGTATTTGTGGTTGAGATTCTGTTTTTCGTTTAAGGGGGTATTCTTTAATATGAAGTATAGTCTGTATATAACCAGCATACTCAAATGATTGATAAACATCCATCCATTTAGGGATTCCTCTCGTTGCATATGAGAGCATGAGGCATCTAATGTGTTTTTTAGATGATCAAAAAATTGTTCTATTGCACCTCTATTTTTGTATTCACAATAGACTTCTTGTGGGTTCATTTGTGTGTTATGTATTAATGCGAGCGTGCCCATGGTTTTTACTTTTTGATTGAACGAGGGCTTGGAATAACTTTCCGGTAAAGATTTTATCCTTGCTAGGTAGTCTGATTTTTCTTGCTCTTTGAGTTTTCCATCTAGGAATAAGTCAATATTTCTGTTTTTATCTTTGTGTGTATCTGCAAAAAATATAAACCGGTTTGCGAAGTCAAAGTAATTATCAGTCTGTTCAATATGGCTTAAATAATTGTAAGGTATCAGCTCATTGTTACGCTTTAAAGGGATGATGAACTGCATGCCTAAGCGTTCCAGTTCATCTATGTTGGATGCAGAGAAAAAACCTTTGTCAGCAATATAAACACAATGCTCCATACCACTTATTTTAATAGTGTTTTGGAGGGCAGAAATTTCTCTTATATTTCCAGGCAACATGCGATAATATAGAGGTTTTAGTGAGGATGCATCGTATAGATATAACAACACGAACTGAGGTTGAAAATCCATGTTAGCGTTGTATCCCTTTTGTGCTAAGGTAATTTTATTGGATTGTAAAGCAATGTCAGTAGCATCCATTAGTATGGTTTTGCTACTATTGTCCTTTGGCTTCAAAAATTCGTGAATGCTTGCCTGTTTTGACCCTAAAGCAAATAAAAGGTCAGATATTTTTTGATCATTCAAATTTTCCATCCAATCCAATAGGTCAGGCATAGCAGATTGCTCCCAGAAAAATGGAATGTTTTTCAATGGTGCTTTGTGTGCAGTTCGACAATACACCATAGCTACTATAAACTTCCACAAGCCAGGAAAATGCTTCTTCAAATCATCAATTAAGCCTTCACTTTCGAATGCAGACATCAACCATTGGGCATATCCGTATTCCAGACAAAACACTTCTTTATCTGCATAACTTTTTTGACTTTTCGCTTTAAGTGTTTGCTTATCAGAAGGAACAAGCCCTCCTTTCTCCGTTACCCTACCGATGATACCTAAAGAGATTTTCTTTGACTTCTTGACGCTCTTATCATAGACAGACTTCACGCCATAGAGGTAATATTTACCATTAATAAGCTTAAGTTCAGTTCCTGCCCTTTTATGCTTCAAAACCCATTCTGGGTGTGTTGTTTTTGACTTCATAATATTACCTATTTAGGTAATAGCAAAATTGGCACAAAAAAAGCAGACAACCAAATAGTTGCCTGCCTTTTTTTGAAATACTTACCTATCTTTTTTAGGGTTTGGGTTTAAAACGATCAGTGCATCAGCCAGTTTTTGATTTGGAGTAGGCATAGTCTATATTCAGGTCTATATATTGATTAGCTGATGTTTGTATTGTTATATCAGCTTAAACGATCTTGTGGTAAAATTAGTAAATATAATCGTGATAAAACAAGTAAACCTCTTCGTGATAAAACAAGTAAACCTCTTCGTGATAAAACAAGTAAACCTCGTCATTCGGCTACCTGTAAACGCAATTCAATTGTGTAGTAATAGACAATGTGAATAAATAAATGATTGAATATCAATTATTTAATTCATTGTGCGATTCGGATGCCGCCTCCAAGCTATCCCTTCTCTAAAAACTCAATTCTCTTCTCTTGAAGCTGCTGAATGCTCATATCGTACACAACAGAATTGCGGTTGTTTTGTCTTTGCACAAAATGCACCTTTGAAATATAGGGTTCTACGATGGCAACTTCTTCCGCTTTTGCAGGGGAAACGACCATTAGCTGCAGATGCAATTGTCTGCATAATTCCATAAGGAACCTAGCTTTTTCGTCATCTTGTTTACTAAATGCTTCATCCACGCAAATGAATCTGAAGGAGTCAGTATTGAGCCCTTCGGAATGAATTCCAAATTGATAGGCGATAGCTGAACCAAGGATGGTATAGGTAAGCTGCGCACCTTCGCCACCCGATAGTTTTGCCGTGCCAGTATAACTGCGAAATACTTTCGTAGGGTCTTCCTTGTGATGCTCCACAGCTTTAAATTTCAGCCAGTTTCTGACGTCTAGTACTTCTTTCCTTAGGTTCTCATCATCGGTCAGTTCATCGAGTAAACTTCTGATTTTTACAAAACTGTCTTCGAGGATTTTGTCATCCTGGGTACGTTGATATTCGGCAATATTGGGCTTCCAATCATTAATACGAAAACGGAAGGCTTTTACCCTAGGCGCATAGTCCTTATCAACCGTCAGTTTAATAAAAGTGGGAGGATTGCTTTTAAAATTGATTCTACTGAGCGACCTATTTAATGTATCCACATGATTCAAGATGTCTTCTTCTTGGGCATCTAGCCATCCCTTAAAATCGGACATGCGGGTAATCATTTCTTCGTTCAGATATTTTTTAAACTTCTGTTTATAATCTGCGAGTTCTTGACCTTCGATGCGGTTCAGCAGTTCTACATATTTTTCTAAGAAGTCAGCATCTTCCGGCAATAGGTGGGTATCGGCATTCCAATCTTCAAAACGCTTGGTGATCTCCGGATCTACGGGATGCCTGAATTCTCGCATGAGCCTTTCTGTTTCGGATTTTACCTGACGGATACTCTCGCGAATTTTATATAATTGGTTTTCAATTTCCCTGCGGACTTCGCCCTGCAAGCGTTCGATTTTATCGAGACCCGGCAATGTTTCGCCAATAAAGATTTGGCGAAATGCATCCATTTTTTGCGCTGCGTCGGTATGCGTATAATGATCGAGTACTTCCTTACTTTGTCTTAATTTGAGTCGATGCACATTTGCGCGATCGTCAGCACTGAGCATTTTTTCGCGGAAGATATCCATGCTCTCTCTTAGTGTCTTTATTTCTGCCAGTATCTCATCTCTCTGTTTCTTGAGGGTTTGAATCCGGTTATTACTTTTTTGTAATTCTGAAATTCTGTCTTTAAGGGTTTGAATTTCTTTTGACAAAGACCAGATATCGATACGTTTAAATTGCGCTATCGAAGTGAATTGAATGAGCTTTTCGTTCTCTACTGTGAATTTATCTTTTTGTTTCTTCAGATTCTCAATTCTTCTTTCGCTGTCGCGAATATCTAATTCGAGCGCTTGCACCTGTTCGCGGCAAGCAGCGATTTTTTCTTTATTGTCCCATCCGAGTACGAAGGTATGCCTATCGCGCATACCAGGCCTGTCATCTTTTTCATGCTTAGAACCATTGCGAATTAAGCCTTTTGATGTAATGGCGCGATCACTTAATCTGAACGTCTCTAAATCATCAGTACAGTGGTAATCGTAATGCTTTTTAATTTCATATTCTACCCAATCAAGATAGGGAGAATCTTGCCGCAAGTCGAGTTTATGATATACAGAATCAGGCTCTGCCTGAAGCATAGAAGCAAGGGTATTTCCTTTTTTAAATTGATGATATACGATTCGCCCTTTCAGGTCATTTGCATTTACATACGCATTCACTTTTTTGTAATAGGTATCGGGTACTATGAGGCGTAGTGCGAAATTATGGAGTAATTTCTCGATAGCCGGTTCCCAGGCATGCGCTTCAGGTCTTACTGTAATTAATTCACCGATAAAGGGAATTTCTTTTTCGGTAGCGCCTGTGAATTTAAGAATTTCGTTTCTGATTTCTGCGACTCTACCCGTGATATTGTTTTTTTGTGACCTTAGCGTTTGTAATTCAGAATCCAGATCAGCTTGGCGTGCTTTGAGTTTTTGGTTACGGATTTGTTCTTGAATTTCATCAGCATGTTTTTTTGCTTGCTGCACTTCAATTTCTGTTTTTCTTTGCATTGCCACATCTGCTTGATGCAGAAAGGCATCTTCATCAGAAGGACTTTCCTGAAGCTCTAAGGCTATTGCGAGGGTGTTATAAAATTTTAAATCGGTGTCTCTTTCTTTTTTTAGCGCATCTAGTTCCGTTATCTTATGCTCCATAGCAGCTAATTGTCTGCCGGTTTCATCCTGAATAATTTCTACTTCTAATTGGCGCTCTCTATAATTAAGGTCGGTTTCTTTTTCCTCTAGGGTTTTACGTTGGCTTTTGAGGAGTGCGCTATCTTTTTCTTCTTTGGCAATAGCCTGCGTGAGGAGGTGATCACTTCTTGTCGCAAACCAAAAGGGTAGCATTTCTTGCCATTGCTTCATAAGCAATTCATCGGCTTGTAGGGTATTAATGCTTATGGATTTATCCCGAATGGGATTGAGCAATCGAATTTGTTCATGTGCTTTTTCAATGGCTTTATGTGCATCATACAGCGTTTTGAAATAGGCTTTTACTTTTTGGAATTCGCTTTCGGCATCTCTTTCTTCCAGCATTTGGGTTCTCACAAATTCGTCGAGGTTGCCCAGTACTTTCAGGCCTATGGTTTGGCTGAATAGGGTATGTGCTTTTTCAGATCGCATGCCCATGATTTTGCGCATGTGCCTCCCGTATTCGCCAGGGCCATCGGGAAAGAATACCATATCTTTACTGCCTTGCCTTGGGTATCGGGACTTTAGTTTTTTCTTCCATTCGCCTTTGAAGTCAAAGGGAGCAAAATCTTGACTGATGGAGAGTTTGGCGTGTGCGATTACGAAACTGCGTTTGAGTTCGTTGCCAGCAAACCAACGGCATTGTGCAAGGGTAACAAAGTGATTTTCATTTTGAAAAACGGCCAGCAATATAGAATGTGCTTCGTTTCGGTCGCTTCTGAGGCGATTCACTTCTCTAGCTTGAGTGGTTTCGTTTTCGGTTTCCCCGAATTCGCCGGTAACGTAGCTATCTTCGGTTCTTTCTCCTTTAGAGCCCGCGGTTTGGTTATAAAAGCGCATACGCTTCTCTGGAACGAGTAGGGTAAGCAATCCATCGATAAGGGTTGTTTTTCCGGATGCGTTAGCACCGGTAAGCAAGGTGGTTTCACCCTCGGGTTCTATTTTCCAAACATGCTTGTCGAACGTACCCCAATTATATACTTCATAGTACAGCAGTCGGAAGCCGCTTTCTTCGGGCTTAGTGCTGAACAGGCTTAAACTCATCTTCCAGTAAGGCTTTAAAATGTTTCAGTTCATCTAGGCTTATACGCGCTTTGATGATGCGTTTTAATTCATAGCGATTTTCATCTGGGTCGGAGGGATGTCGGTTTACGACTTTTACAAAGCCCCAGGATTCACACTCATTGAGATATTTATTGAGTTCGCGAATAAACTTTACTTCATTAGATTTTTCTTTGAAGAACAGTTCGAGGCGTTCTCTGAATTGTCTTGGCGTAAAATATAAATTTCGGTTATCGGTATCATTTCTTTCGAATTCTTCGAGCCAGTCGCGCAAGAGCACGCAGACCAGCGTCTGTTCGTAAGTAAGGGATATGCGCCGCATGAGGCCGGCAGTGCTGCCTTTTTCATCGAGTTCCTTCTGTCTCAGAAATGCATATCCTTCTCTGGCATCGAGTATGAGTTCCAGTCCGATTTTGTGAAAGTACTGTATCAATTCGATTTGATAGCGTTGCAAATCTTCCCAAAGTTCTTTTTGGTCGTCAAATACTGGGCCTTGTAGCAATTTAACTGCTACCCTGCCGTAGGGGGCTATATCCTGAGATGTAAGTTGCATAGGTCAGCGAAGATACAAAAAAGCAAGGGAGCAGGCTTGCAAAAATAGGAATATACCCCATAATGCCCTTTTCATCACAATCAGGAAAGATATCATCGTATGTGTAAATTCTTTATCTTTGAATTAGTTATCACAAGAGTTTATCATTTTTTCAAAGATTCATCATGAAAAATAGAATGCGTGTACTGCACAATCTTACAGCCTTTTTTCTGTTCAGTGGCTTTTTGTTGCTATCCGTAAAGGCTCAGGATGCCGATCTCACGGCATCGTCTTCGGAATCAAAGTCTTCTACGACTTCAGGCATTCGTCATGAAGTAGGGGCTGCCGCAGGTTTTTCTACCGGATTTGGCCCCGCATATCGGATATTGTACAAAGGAGTAGGGGCTATGGTTTGCTTTACGCCAATTAATACAGGTAGTATGGAATTGTATAGCTCGGGTCTTACCTTCTTTGTGACTTTAAATGAAACCCAGAATACAAAGTTCTTTTTGTATCAGGGGAATCATTATTTCAGCCAAGTTGAATATTATGAGGGATATTCATCCTCGGGTTATACATACAATGGCACGGGCACGGCGAGCTATTATAACAACTATCAGGCTCCTTATACCGATAAGCAAATGTTTTGGAACAATGGCTTTGGTTTTGGTATAGAGTTATTTCAAAAAGAATATAATACCTCTCCCTTTGGCTTTTTGGCGATGTGTGGGCTCGCGTCGATGCGGAGTTTTACGCGTGCGAATTTCACTGCAGAAATCGGTTTGTTTTATAAGTTTCCGGCTAAGCAGTAATAGGATGTATATAGTAAGTTTATATGAAATTGCCGGCAGTGGTGCCGGCAGTATCTGTGAGGGATGGCAGCGGGTAGCCCTTGATTGCGACGGGTTTTAACCCGGTGCTATCAAGGCTATGAGCGAACAGCCCGACCCAACCCGCCGTAGGCGGTAGTTGGGGCACAGCCCAATTTTTATTTTTACGCTTATACGCTAGGCCTCAGACCGCGAAAATAATTTGTGGTAGGTCTAAATATTTGCCTTGGATTTCATCGAATTCAATGCATTCTCTCGCTTCTTCGTTAATGCTACATGCTGGGAATTGGGCGATTAGAGACACATACGACAGCAGCTCGGGTAAGCCCCTGCTCAGGCTATAGTGCGCTATCACTTCTTTGAGACTGACCTGAGATTTTTCTTTTAACAGAAAGCGGATATTTTGCATCAATACTTTTTTGTCAATCAAATCATGACTGTAAAGCTTTGATAGTTGGTCTAAATCAGTAATGCCGGCTTTTGCCATGCCTGGCATAGAAACGAATGAGGCATCTGCATTTTTCTCGCCCAGCTTACGTTCAAGTGGCAGATAGACTTCCGGATTACCTTCAAATGACATCCATTCAGTACGTAATGGATTTTTGCCTGCCATTTTGAGTGCCATCTGCCGCACCTGATTCATGACCTCTCTGAATTTACGACTCTCTTGTGCATCTTTGGCAACAATTTCCCGACTCAGCTTATCAGCGAGCAAATCGTTTTTCTCTAGTACTTTTCTACCCGCTTGGTGCAGTAGGCCTTTGAGCCTTCGTAGAAGTTTATCAGAGTAATCTATACCTCTGTCATCCAATACGGTATATAGTTCTCTGGTGAGTTCTTGTAAATCTTCTTGACTTCTGTCGTCGAGCATAAATTGCCAGAAGGCATAAAAGGATTTTCCTTGATCGGTGTTTCGGAGTTCAAAGAGTGCATCGAAAGTTTCTGAAATCAACTGCCCTTTGGTAAGGTCTTGATTTTGCTGCTTTTCGTAAATTTTGCGGGTGATGTCTTTAAAGTTGTCTTCTACTTCTCTAAAGTCGCTAATGAGTTCTTCGGATAGGGTTTGAATATCTTCGAATCTCGATTTGATTTGGTAGTCTTCGTAGGTAGAGACGTAACCATCAGCTTTGATGCGTTCTATTTGCGCTTCAATATCAGCTTTTTTGCGTTCGAGTTCAGAGAGTCGTGTATCGGCATCGGGGTTTGCGTTTTCGATAAGGTCTCTGAGTTTATGAAAGAGGTCACGGAACTTAGATTCGGTGCTGACGAATTCTTTGTCGCTAAGCATATCGAGGATGCGGTACACGCGTTCAATATGCCTAGAGAGTAATACAACGGGCTCTCTAAGTTGCTCGTCCATTACGTTTCTAAGATACTGCCTGTCAATCCATTGTTCTAGGTAGAGTCTGGCTTTTTCGTGGTAATCGAGCAGGAGTCGATTTCCGGTATTGAGGATTTCATCATCGGCTTCCCCATAATTATGGTCTTCGAGGTATTCTGCGAGTTTTTGAACCAGGGTTTGAAATGGGATTGCCATCTGCTGAGCGATTTTAAATTCTCGATGGCAGAAGGTAAGTATAAGTGGCAGGTTACGGGCTCTGAGCATGCGCAAGGGCACGGATGCCTCTATAAAGGCATGGCTTGCAGATAGCGATTCCAGATATGACTTCCTGAGTTTCATGGGATGCAAATTAAGGGAAAATATGAGTATGCCCTGCGACATAGATCGAATCGGCATGCTTCAAGTTGGGATTTTCAATCGTATCAAATCCCTGAAAATTTGTATTTCGGAAGAATTAGGGTGCGAATCCATTCAATTCCAGCAGAAACTCGTCCATCATTTTCATTTTTTTTACACCTTTGGCTTATGAATAGGCGTATCCTGCAGGGATTATTTATGGTGTTGCTCAGTATGGGTCTGCTGATGTTGCACATTCGACATCGTGCGACCTTGCAATTTCCGGTATTAGAGGATGAATCTGGCATGCCAAGCTGGGATTGGATAGTATGGGAAACATCGCCTGAGGGTCTCGTCGCCAAGTATGTTTACCGCACAGCGATGAATACGCCCGGCAATGGCATTGTTCCCGGTGATATTCTGAAACGCATCGAATATAAACCGGTGCCCGATATCGCCTTACTGAATGGGATACATGCTGCCGCAGGCCCAGGGCAATTGCTGATTTATCAAATCGATCGAAACGAACGCACCACCGGTATGCCGGTACAGTACAATTACTTTGTATCCCTATCCTTTAAACCCTTTTTGGGTACGCCCGAATGGGTGGCGCATTGGTCGGTACAGACTATCACGGCCGCAGTTATTGCTTTCTTAATACTCTTAATTGTGCTGATTTTGCTGCCTTTCCTGAGACAGGATGCAGCAAAACATCTGCCGGTGTTTAGTATCGCCTTGCTCTTGTTTTCCTTTTTTACCTTGCTGGCATTTCGAAATCTTAGAATACGTCTCGAGTTTGCCTCTGATTTAATTGCCTTCGAAAAAGGATTGACCTGGACCCTTACCTTGCTGCTCTGTGTTTGGATTCTACTCTTAAGCTTGAGCTCTGGTATCAAAAGACAGATTGCATTTTGGATACCTTCTGCAGTAGGATCAGTTTACTTTCTGTTTCTTATGTATGAATCGTTATGGCTTACACTTGATTATGGCCAGCATGCCGCTTATTATCAGTACTTTCTATTGTATTATGCTGGTCTGCATATCTTGTGGTATTTTATGGTGTCGGGCAATGGTCCCTTGG
>Ga0247843_1010258_pt1 | contig 10034 bp, 9 predicted proteins | sample LaCruzMarch2017__FD_192420 | JGI IMG/M metagenome (GOLD analysis project Ga0247843, IMG submission 192420) | Freshwater microbial communities from meromictic Lake La Cruz, Castile-La Mancha, Spain - LaCruzMarch2017_8m | ecosystem: Environmental > Aquatic > Freshwater > Lake | place: Spain...
GCCCGATCCTATCGTCCGGCCTGCGCGAGATGAACGAGTCCACCACCCGCTTGGCGGCGTCGATGCGTTTCATCGGTCTGCCGTCCATGCGGAAATCATCGATGTCCATGGAAAGCGAAACATCGAAGGCGAGCACGATGTCGATACCGCTTGCGGAGCGGCTCTGGTATTCGTTTCGCCAGACCGGCCGTGCCATTCCGAGAATCGCGAAAACAAGCGATGTGAAAATCAGCGGCACGCCCAAATTCCATGCGAGCCGGTTGACCCTTTTCCCGAGACTGAGCAGCACACCGAGATTCGGGAACACCACCGCCCCGGATGCGCCCCTACCCCGCCGCAGCAGCAGCAGCAGCAGACTGGGAATGAACAGCAGGAGCCAGCCCGGCTGAGCGAAGCGGAAGTGGGTGATGAAATCCTCGATCATGCGCTGTGGATCCTTTCGAGTAAGGCAGCCCCCTCGGCATAGGTCGTGTTCGCTTCAATGCTTACGTGGTCATCCGGCGCGTATTTGTCCGCCGCCAGTTTCGAGAAAAAATCACCTACCTCGGATTTCAGGGCATCCGGCAGGTCTTTCAAACCGTCATGGCGGGCGATGAATTCTTCGTGTGTCTCGAAAAGCGCTGGTTCGTTCATACTCCTCGCAAGGTAGCGCCGCAGGATCATGGAAACGCGGATCGCAGATTCACGCGGTTCGGTGACTTCGTCTCCGGACAAAGCGGCCTTCGCCTCCAGATAGGCCTCGCGCTTTTCCTTCGAGGCATCGACCACAGGTTTCCTCCTCAGCAGAATCGCCACGAGAAGGACGAGGGCCGCGATCACGGCGACCGCCGCCAAAACCCACCAGAGCTGCGGATCCCATGTTGGAACCAGATCGATGGCGTCGCGCGACTCCGCGAGTTCGAGGCTTTTCCCTTTCTTTTCCATCGTTTGTTATCTCCTGCGCCTGCCCCTGCGCTTGAGTAATTCGTGCAACGCCGGCAGCGTATCCTTGTCCGTTTTTAGCGTCGCCGTATCGATCCCGTGTTTCTTGAAAACCGCCGCCACGCCCTCAACCTGCCGGGTCATCAGTTTCCTGTAGCCCATCCTGAGGTTCGGGTTGCTGGTATTCACGAGCGTCTCGAAACCCGTTTCCGGATCGACCATCACCACGCGTCCGGCTTTCGGTAGATCGGTCTCCAGCGGATCGTTGACCTGGAGTGCGACGAGTTCGTGCTTACGCGCCAGCTTGCCGAGCGGCTTGTCGAGAACCTCCGCATGGAAATCGGAGACCATGAAAATGAGCGCCTTCCGCTTGAGCGATTTTACGAGAAAATTACAGGCTTCCTCGATGGAAGTGCCCTGATTGGCGGGCTTCGCCATCAGGATTTCCCGGATCATGCGCAGGAGGTGACGGCTACCTTTCGCGGGAGGAATGAACATCACCGGCTCTCCCGCAAAGATAAGAAGGCCCACCTTATCGCCGTTTTGCAGCGCACTGAAGCCAAGCACAGCCGCGATCTCCGCAGACAACTCGCGTTTGCTCAGGTGCTGGCTGCCGAAATCTGCCGAGCCGGAAACATCCACCGCCATGATCACGGAAAGCTCCCGTTCCTCACGGAATTTCCTCACGAACGGCTCGTTCATCCGGGCGGTCACGTTCCAATCGATGAACCGCACCTCATCGCCATGCTGGTATTCGCGGAAGTCATCGAAATCGAGTCCTTGCCCGCGGAAGGAGGAAAGGTATTCGCCGGAAAACGACTCTCGCACGAGACGCCGCGCCTTGAGCTCGAGCTTGCGAACCCGCGCCATCATTTCCTCGATCTGTTCGTCCTCGGTCATGGTGAAAGAAAATCCTAAATTCTAAGCTCTAAGACCGAAATCATCACATCCATTCGAATTCCGATTCTTCCTTGAAAATTGAATTTTAGGGCACGACGACTTTCGCCAAGATGCGCTGGATGATCGTATCCGTGGTAATGCCCTCGGCCTCGGCTTCGTAGGTGAGGAGAATGCGGTGACGCAGAACATCCAGTGCCATATCTTTAACATCCTGCGGGGTCACGAACGCGCGTCCCTGCATGAAAGCGCGGGCGCGGGCGGCCAGGGCAAGGTTGATGGTTCCGCGCGGCGATGCTCCGGCGCGCACCCAGTTCTTGAGAGGTGCGTCCACTTTCACCGGGAAACGAGTGCAATAGATCAGTTCCACGATGTATCTGCGGATTGCCTCGTCGATGTAAACGGCGTTCACCAAATCGCGCGACGCACCGACCTGCTCCGGCGTCGCTCTACTTTTGGTTTCATAAACGGGAGCCGAGGTCGCCATCCGGTTGAGGATTTCCAGCTCCTCGGATTTGGTGGGATAGCCGACGTTCACTTTCAGCAGGAAACGGTCAAGCTGCGCCTCGGGAAGCTGGTAGGTACCTTCCTGGTCGATGGGGTTCTGGGTGGCGAGCACAAGGAAAGGCTTCGGCAGAGGATAGGAGCGGTCGCCCAGGGTGACCTGCCGCTCTTGCATCGCTTCCAAGAGAGCGGATTGCACTTTCGCCGGGGCGCGGTTGATCTCGTCGGCGAGGATCAGGTTATTGAAAATCGGACCGAGTTTCGGTTCGAACTTGGCGTCGTGCGGGTGGTAGATCATCGTCCCCACCAAATCGGCCGGTAAAAGGTCGGGCGTGAACTGGAAGCGGGCGAAAGAAGTAGAGAGTGAACCGGATAGCGCCTTTACCGCCAGCGTCTTGGCAAGGCCGGGAACACCTTCCAGCAGGATATGACCGTTACAGAGCAAGCCCACCAGCAGCCTATCCACGAGATCTTCCTGACCCACGAGGACTTTCGCCATTTCGTTCTTCACCTCGCCGATCCATACGCTGCTCTCGGCAATTTTTTCCTGTATTTCTTCCGTTGTCATTGTTGGTACACAAGCTTTGCCTTTCAACGCGCCGGGTGCAACTGGCAATCCCACTGCGGCGAAATTTTACCGTAAATTCCTGCTGCCATCGCGATCCCGGACTTGCATCGCCGTCGTTTCCCCGCAGTAGGGGCAGCGGAATTTTCCCTCGAACAGAACCGAAGTTGCCACCGCCAACTTGTGGCTGCCAAAAAGAGTTTGCGCGGAACTGTGCTTCGCGCAGCCGAGGTTTGTCAAAGGCGCAGCCATACACAGTGGGCATTTCACTCGCCCCGCCATCAAAACTGAAAGTATCTTTAACAGCAAGGAAGACCCCAGTGCGATTCCTGCGTATTGCATCCAAGCGGCATCGTCCGCATACAATCCGTAGGCAAAAAAGCCGACGGAAAACGGCAGCGAAAGGAACACGAGCAAATAAAACAGGGAGGTAATCTTGAATCGCCTTAGAATGTAATGAGATGACAGGCGGTGCATTAACGATTTTTCTGATATGGCGAGAATTCGGTCAAATTCAAATCTATACTGCTAGTATTTTTACAAACGAACGAGAGAGCAACCGCAAAATACACACATCGTTTGTATTTTAAAATATGTCTCGCTAGCTAATAGGTTCGTTGGCCCTAGTCAAACAGGTCATGTCCGATTATCATCATGATGTCGCGCTTCGCTGGTCGGGCGAGGATTGCGTCGATTTCGGTGAGAAGCTCGAAGCCCGGGTCTTCCTCCCGTCCGAGGATGCGTCTCAACCTCACGGCCCATACCCCTGTATCGCCCCCCTTTTTCCTGGATAGGATCAGCGCCACCTCGGAAAGCCGCCCGCTAGCTGAAAGCTCGCGTCCCGTGCGTCGCAGCCAGGCTTCGAGATAGGGTTTCCTCTCAGTGCTCACTTCCCCGAGAGTTTGGCAGCCATGGCGGCATCCAGGTTGAACGTTCCCGTTCCGAAAGGTTGAAAAGTTGCCTTTTCCGGAACGAGGTATTCGAACGCCTTGAAGGGCTTCAACCCCTCGATCTCGGACATGAGATAAACGCGGATGGTGAGCGCCTCCTCCCCCGTTCCACCCTCGAGCTTGCGGATCGAATACTGGACCTCATTGAGCCCGCTACGCGCGCCACCGATCACAATCTGAGCCTCCTTGGCATTCGCGAAGCGGTGTCGGCTGATTTTGTTTACCTGCACCTGCACCTCCCGACCGGGACTGAAGACATACACCTTGGCGATGGTTGTCGCCGGGTTGGTGGCGATGGGTGTCGGCGGCACCACACCCGATGGCCGGGCTTCGGGCACACCGCGGAGATAGGCAAGCTCTCCCGCGGCGAGTTCGGTGCGGACTTCGGGCAAGGCCGTAAGGTTTACGAAATCCGCCTTGTCATACTGCCATCCGCCCGAGCCGCGAACGAACGAAAGCACAAGAAGATTATCCGTGGGGACGCCACCCACGCCAAAATCGACCTTGCCGAAATAGGCCGACTTGGCGGTCGCCCCGTTTTGATTCGCTTCAAGAAATTTCAGGCCGCCGAGAGCCGGGGGCGGGGCGGGCAGTTCGAACAGGGTTGCGGGGAAAGCGCGTTTTTCGGAAAGGATCCGGTTCCTGACTTCCACGCGGCGATGCTCCGCGGTGACACGTTGCCATGTTGCAGCGTCCTTGTTGATAAGCGCAGCCCTCCAGATGCCATAGGTTTTTTCCAAATTCGTTCTCAGATCCTCCTGCGCGGGGCAGAAGGCGGTCAAAGCGAGGGATAACGCCAAAATGTATCGGTTCATGGACGAAACGATTGGACAAGCGGCCAGGAATCACAACAAACAAATCCACGCGAGTGCGGGAGGCTTCGAGCCCCGGGTCGCTTACCCCGTTATGAGCCATATTTTGCAGAAGCTCGCGCCCATCGGTGAATCGCGCGATAAGGAAATTTTAAAAGCCGCCTCGACTTACGTTTTTTCGGAGAAGGATGGGGTTGAGCTATTGGCACATGTTTTCGCTCCCGAAGGCTCGACCGTGGCGGGGCGCCCGGCGGTTGCGTTTTTCCACGGAGGCTTTTGGGATGTGCCGATGGTCACCCAATTCGTGCCGCATTGTCATCACTTCGCCGCACGCGGAGCGGTTTCCGTCGCTTTCGAATACCGTGTTGCCTCAAAGCACCAGACCGGGCCGCTGGCAGCCATCGGGGATGCACGCGCCGCGCTACTGTGGCTCCATGAAAACGCCGGCTTACTCGGGCTGGATCCGGAAAAAATCGCCGTCGCGGGTGCGGCGGGCGGCGCGTTTTTGGCGCTGCTGCTGGCGATGCAGAAAGACAAGCAATTCCCCACGCCGGTCAGGCCGAAGGTGGTTTTGTTGTTCAGTGCCCTTCTCAACACCACTCCGAAAGGCCAGCTCTCCGACCGATTTCCAAGCACCAAGGAGGCCAAGGCGCTGAGCCCGAGCAACCTGATCCGCCGAAAGCTACCTCCTATGCTCGTGATGCACGGCAAGGCCGACCGCGTCACCCCTTTCGACGAGGCGGCCAGCTTTTGTCGCAGGATGAAATGGAGGGGAAACCGCTGCCAACTGGTCGACTTCAACGGGGCGGAACACAGTTTCTTCAACTTCAACGTAAGCCACGCGCATTTCGAAATGACCATAGCCGCCGCAGACCGCTTTCTTGTCGAAAGCGGTATCCTTGATGAAGTGGAGGCGGACGTCGCGATCTGAAAAAAAACGACCGGGATTTTTCCCGGCCGCTTTCTAGGAATCATTTGCGGCATTCCGGTCAGCCAATGACGTCGGGCCAAGTGGTGTGGAAGAACTCGCCGCGGGGCTTGTCGGTGCGCTCGTAGGTGTGGGCGCCAAAGAAGTCGCGCTGTGCCTGGAGAAGGTTCGCGGGAAGAACCGCACTGCGGTAGCTGTCATAATAGCCGAGCGAGGCACTGAAAGAAGGAACCGGTATGCCAGCCAGCGTGGCCGTTGCAATCACCTCACGCCAGTTCTGTTGGAAACCGTTGAGCAGATCCGTGAAGAACGGGGCGAGCATGAGGTTGCTCAGCTTCGGATCCTTACGGTAGGCGTCTGTGATGTCGTTGAGGAAACGGGCGCGGATGATGCAGCCCCCGCGCCAGATGGCGGCGATCTTCGCGAGATCCAGACCCCAGCCCTTTTCCTCACCCATCGCGGCAATGAGATCGAGGCCTTGCGCGTAGGAAATGATCTTGGAGGCGAAGAGCGCGTCGTGGACTTTCTTCACAAGCTCGGCCTTATCGCCGCCGATCTCGGCCTTCGGGCCATGGAGAATCGAACTGGCGGCGACGCGCTTTTCCTTCATCGAGGAAAGGATGCGCGCCTCAACGGCGGCGTTGATCGTGGAGATGACGACCGCGTTCTCCACGGCGTTGATGAGCGTCCATTTCCCCGTGCCCTTCTGGCCGGCAGTGTCCAGGATGACATCGACGAGCGCCTTGCCGGTTTCCGGATCGTTCTGCTCGAAGATTTTCGCGGTGATCTGGATGAGATAGCTTTCGAGGTCGCCGTTGTTCCAGTCGGTGAAAACGGTGGCAAGCTCCGCCGGGGTGAAGCCCGCCGCCTTGAAGATATTGTAGGCCTCGCAGATGAGCTGCATATCGCCGTATTCGATGCCGTTGTGGATCATCTTCACGTAATGACCTGCGCCGCCGGTGCCGATATGTGTCACGCAGGGTTCGCCGTCCACCTTGGCGGAGATGCTTTCGAAAATGGGTTTCATCACATCCCAAGTGGAGGTGGGGCCGCCGGGCATGATGGACGGGCCTTTGCGCGCGCCTTCCTCGCCGCCGGAAACGCCCGCGCCGATAAAGCGGAACCCGAGATCGCCGAGCCATTTGTCGCGGCGCTCGGTATCGGTATAGAGCGAGTTGCCACCGTCGATGATGATGTCGCCCTTGTCGAGGAGCGGCAGAAGGGACTCGATGACCGCGTCCACGGGGCCGCCGGCCTTGACCATGATCATGATCTTGCGCGGGGAGGCCAGCGAGTTCACGAAGCCTTCCAGTGTCGCCTCACCCACGATTTTTTTATCCGGGTGCTGTGCGACGAATTCCTCCATCGCGCTGGTGGTGCGGTTGTAAACCGAGACCTGGAAACCACGGGATTCCACGTTCAAAACAAGATTCTGACCCATGACGGCCAGTCCGATAAGTCCAAAGTCACTGTTGCTCATATTGATAATAGGGGTTTCACCCTGCGGGTGTCTACGGAATACGGCCAAGCCATGCAACCCATTGTTGCCATTTCCCCGTCTATTTCCCAGACTCACCCGATGAACATACCCAACGCGATCACGGTCTCTCGCCTTTTCCTGACCGCTGGTTTTATCCTATTTGTAACATTCGAGAGCACCTGGGGTCATTTCACCGCCCTCATCCTTTTCATCATCGCCGCGATCAGCGATTTCGTGGACGGCTGGCTCGCGAGAAAAATGAACCTCATCACCCCGCTCGGCAAACTTCTCGATCCGCTCGCCGACAAGATCCTGGTCTGCTCCGCTTTCGTGTTCCTGACGGCGGAAGGGCTGTGTCCGGTTTGGGTCACGGCGCTGATCATCGGGCGCGAATTTCTCGTGACCGGCCTGCGCCAGATCGCCATCGAAGCCGGACAGGTGCTCGCCGCCGACAGGCTGGGGAAATGGAAGACCGCTTTCCAGCTCTCATACCTCATCGCCGGCATGATACGGCTGACGCTCGACACCATGGAATCCGTCGGCTCGTTTTCCCCGCTCCACACGCTAACCACCCCGTGGGGCGAGGGCGCATGGCTGCTGCCCATCAGCCTCGGACTCGCGGTAGGGCTGACGGTGATCTCAGGATGGAACTACGTATGGTCGTCCCGATACCTGCTGCGGGGAAACTGACCTCACTTCGCCAACAGGTAGGCAAGCAGATCCTTGAGCTCATCCGGATTCAGGCGGTTGATCATCCCGGCAGGCATCGGTGATATTTCCGAGAGCTTGCTTGTCCTGATGTCGAAACGCTTGATCTCAATTTTCTGATCGTAGTCGAAGGGGTTGTTGGCGAGGATGAGCACCTCGTCCTTCTCCTCCAGGATCTTGCCGACCACGGTCTTGCCGTCGTTCGTGGTATACTCGTGGAAGCCGTATTGGTCGGAGATGACCTTGTTGGGCTCGATGATCGACTCGGCGAGATCGCGGACCGTGAAGCGCCCGGCGAGATTACTGAGATCCGGTCCTTGTGCGCCTCCCAATGCCCCGAAGCGGTGGCAGGCGGCGCAGAGCGAGGCGCGGTACATGTTTTCGCCCTTTTTCTTGTCGCGGCCCTCAAGCCCCGACTCCGCCAGTTTCACGACCTCGTCCACCGTCCACGCGCGGCCCGGGCCCGCAATGTTCGGGAGATCCGCCATCAGGTTCTGTGCGGGAGCCTTTGCGTCGGCGGCGAAGATCCTTTTCTCATCAGCGGTGCCGTTTTCGTAAACCTGCTCGCGGATTCTGATCATGAATTTTCCGAAACTTTTACCACCCTTGCTTTTCTCAACCTCTCGGAACCAAGCGTACACGCGCTGCCGCTCTCCCGCTTGCCATGGCCCTTTGACGGCACGAAGGCAGTAAAGGTAATGGATCTGCGCGGTGGGAGGGTGATCCTCCATCATGCGGCTGATGTCCCCGCCGTATTGGCCGTTGCGGGAAATCAGTTCCGCCCAAGGTTCGGGTTCGGGGGCCGGTTCCTTGTCCATGATATCCAGCGTCCGGGCGACGACGCCGGGCGCCTGCAGATAGCACAGCATGCGGGCCAGTTCGTAGTTCAGGAAACGCTCACCCGAGGGGAAAGAGGCGTCGATCTTGGCGAGCACCTTGGCCTTCTCGGCATCATTGGGTTCACCGCTGCGGATGAAAACGAGACCCGCCGCGCGGAGCCAGTTGAGCTTCTGATGGGTGGAAAGTTTCGCCCATTCGACGCGATCGAGCGCACCGAGAACCAGATCGCGTTTCGCCTTCGCGTCGAGACGGGCGAGAGCCATACTACTCATGATTACGCGCCAAGGATCTTTTTCGGTTTGAAGTTTGATGTTCCATGGCACATCCGGCAGGCGTTCCATCGCGGCCTTGGCCATGAAGCGCAGCGTGCGATCTTCGGATCCGAGAAGTTTCCAGATCTCTTCCGCATCCGCGGTCTTGGGATCGACCGTGTATCCGGCAAGCTTGTCGCGTTCCGCTACTTTCGCGAATTTACCCGGAGCCGGGGCGGTCGGCTCCGCTCCGGCATAAGTGACCCGCCATAGCGCCGAGGAAATGCGGCGTCCGCCGGTGGTGAAATACATGGCGCCGTCCTTGGTAATGATCCCGTCCGTCAACGGAAGTCCCGCTCCGGCCACAAACTCCTCCTTGATGGCATCGAACGACGCACCGTTCGGCTGGAGGGTCACTGCGTAGATCGTGGCGAAAGTCCAGTCGAAGACATAGATCGCCTGCTGGTATTTCGCGGGGGCCTTGAAGCCGCGCCCCGCGAGCAGGCCGGTCGGGGATCCGGGGCCGATATCGAGGACAGATCCCACGCTATCCTCATAATATGCCGGCCATTTGCCGGTGCCGTTGCGCCAGCCCATTTCCGCGCCCGGAACGGCATGGTTAAGGCGCGTCGGGCGATACCACGGCATGCCGAAATCCCATTCCATGTCCGCGTCGTAGGAAAATAGTTCACCGCTGTCATGGAAAGCGATGTCGTAAGTGTTGCGGTTGCCCACCGTAACAAGCTGCCATGTCGAACCATCCGGCTTGAAGCGGGCGATCCATCCTCCCGGAGCCATGATGTTGGCGGCGTGGCCGTTGCCATCCGGATTGCGCGGCAAGAGCTGATCCTCATCCCATACCTTTGCGGGAAAGGAGTCTTCGACTTCCGGTGTCTGCGAATGATTGCCGGCCACGAAGTAGATCCATTTCTTGTCCGGCGAAAGAACCAGGGAATGGATCCCATGCTCGCCGCCCGCCTGCACCGGCTTGACGAGCTTCGGTGCCTCCCAACCATCCGCCGTTTCCTTTACCATCCACACGCCTACCTCAACGGGATGGACCTGCGCCTTCTCGTTCACGGAGATGTAGAGAACCCCTTCATGCCATAGCAGGCCGTGGGCGCCGCCGATGGGGAGATTGAGCGCCTCCACCTTGGTCTCACCGCCGGCAAGAGGTG
>Ga0247843_1010260_pt1 | contig 10032 bp, 9 predicted proteins | sample LaCruzMarch2017__FD_192420 | JGI IMG/M metagenome (GOLD analysis project Ga0247843, IMG submission 192420) | Freshwater microbial communities from meromictic Lake La Cruz, Castile-La Mancha, Spain - LaCruzMarch2017_8m | ecosystem: Environmental > Aquatic > Freshwater > Lake | place: Spain...
CCAAGGTGCATTTCAAGTCCGAATCTAGCAAAGTGGTCGAATATTACTGTCGCTCCTTGAGTCATCTCCTCTCGCGTTGCAAATGGGAATGCTCCGTCGTCTACATATAGAAAAAGCATGGCTTCCCAATATGTAAGTTTTGGCTCATTTCTTCCTGTCGACGAGTATTGTTTACCGGTGCTGTTTATATCTGAATTACTGAAGAAATTGCCAAGTGAAGCGGCTGGGTCGGGAGGACGGGTGAATGCTGACAAATGGCTACGCTGTCCAACACCGACAAGAGACTCATTTGGTAGCATCCTAGTCTTGAGTGATGCCGCATGCTTTGAATCACAGTCCAAGTATGAAACATCGGCTGTGCCATTACCACAAAGGGCACAGGTTGCTGGACAACAGGGAGCGTTTGTGGCACGGATGCTCAATCGTGGATATGATATGTCTCAAACACCACCAACATTACCTGATGTGTCAATTGATTCTACTCTACTACTGCTAATATTGCATCATCATCATCATCATCATCATCATCATCATCATCATCATCATCATCAACAAAACAGTTCCCTCCATCTCTTCTAAGACTTTGGCTCCTGGCACGTGGATTACGAAAGGCACCAGGGTTTAACTTTTTAAGTCTAGGGCTGCTAGCATATGTCGGACAAGAAGAGGCACTCAATCAAGTCATGGTCGGGGATGTACCATTATTACCATTATTCAACTACTCCGGCAAAATTGCCTTTGCATTGAGGAGAAGTGTTTACCATCAAAGCAGGTGAGTACGAGGCAATCAGGCATTGATTGCTTTTGATTGGTTGAGAACAGAAACATTTGGACGTGACACAACTCGCCTTTAAAATACTAACTTTGACGTTTATACAACATCACGCTAGTAGTAGTAGTAGTAGTAAGTAACACCTATACATTTATACTTGTAGGACTTAACAAACACAAAAAACCACACACGCACACAACTCATTTTAATTGCCCCCTGTCGGCCAGCCGGGCATGATGCGTGGTATGCCCATGGGCGGGCCGATGGGAGGAGGATATCCAGGAAAGACTTTGGACTAGATGTGATTGCTATCTAAAGCTAACTCAGTCGTTGTCGGAATCATCACTATCATCGCTTCGCTTCCTCTTCTTCGTTTTTGATACACTCACCCTCATCTCTGCATTCCGATTCGTCTCATCAAACAAAGTCTTCATCTCTTTTCCGAATTTTGATCCTTTCATGTGGCTTTTTAGTTCACCTGTACTTCGATCGATATTATTGTTATCCTTGAGGAGCTTCGACATACTCACCCATTTTCCCCACTTTACTATCTTTCCATCAAGGATAAGTGTTTTAATGGCAATGTCCTCCGTCTTTGTCCATTTTTTTAACTTTATTCCTTGTCTTTGTCGTAAAGGCATAAGTGTACGAACAATATTTATCAGCCGCGTCTTGATATCCGAGGCAAGTGATTCATTAGTAGAAATAAGATTGAGGATGTTGTCTCGACTTCGTTTCTTCCCAGTTATGTTACTTGTTACCAACATCTCAACTATATTACGTAGAGCACAATCCACTTCACTTTTATTCATTGCCGATGAGGCAATGTTCACTATCCGACGTGATATTACTCCATCTCTTTCTGCATTATTTCCAGCATCTCGTTTGTTCCTTTTTTTTTCCCAATTATTCATGGGCCAGCGGGTAGTCGATGATATCCGTCTTGGAAATGATTGACACCGTGCAGCAAAGCAAGAATATTCTTCCCAATCAGAGTTGGTGCCTCATTTTTCTTGATTGATGCACCATGTTGAAGAAAAAACAATAACGCGCACCTCTAAATATTTATGTAGATTCCTAGGTATGCTACTGATGGATGCGCGACCTCTCTTCAATCATGTCGGAGACCACTACCGGCACTCCGGCGGCACCGTCTAACGCCGCCAATGCTACTAGCAGCAGCAGCAGCGGTGGAACAACAACAGCAACGTCGGCTTCAGCTAATAGTCGACCTATACATTTATACTTGTAGGACTTAGTTTCTTCCAAACACCGAAACCGCACACACACACACACACAACTCATTTTGTAATGTATTCATGTCACAATGAGATCAAGCAGTGAAGTATCATCCCGTACTCTATATTCAGATTCCTTTATTTCGCTCGATTCGTGCGAAATGCCAATCAACGAATCAGTAATATCAACTGAGACCATTGTGAAGTCATCGCGTCCATTACAGCATATATATCTCATAAAATCAGAATCAAGTAACCAATTCTTGTCAGCTTGTTCAACAACGGACAAGTAATGACCACTGTCCATGGTACTTGCAGTCGAAACTGAATCTAGAAAATCAATAGACATATCCTCCTCGTCGTCATCCCCTTCCTCCTCAATATGAACCTTCTTACGATCCGTGTTACTTAATCCTTTCAATGCACGTTTTGCATCATCTCGAGCCTTGGTAGCCTCTGCCATTGCGAGTATTGATGCCAATTCAGCTTTGGCATGTTCAGCTCGGGCATGATCAACCTTTGTCTGTGCTTCAGTAATCATTCTCGTTTCGTCGTTTTCCAGACTATCCCCCTTCCTCATGGTAGTCAATAGACTAGCAAGTTCTTCTTCTAAGATGCTCTTCTTAGCTAGTATTTGTGATGCATATTCACGTTTGGTGAATGCGATTTCAGCTTTCTCTTTCACTTCTGACAAGGCGTGATAAAGCTTTGCCTCCGGAGCATGCATTGGTGGTATTTCTGGTGACTTGCCTTGGCCAGGTACCTCATCATTATCTTGTTTTGTCACAAAGCCTTCCGGAGTAGAATGAATAGCTAGTTTGCTAGCATCACTGACCTCTCCATCACTTGCATCAAGGTTCATTTGAGGTTCAGTATCCCCTGCAGCATCATCAGTTGAATTGGACACAGCTTCTTGTGAGTCAGTGATTGTGGAATCCGGAGACCGGTCAGAAGTGGTCGATGACTGAGTTAAGGGCTCGACCTTGCCTTTTTTGCTGAAATAACCACTTAATCTAGCCGATGCCGACGTAATAGCCTTCTTGTTCATAAACATTCGTAACTGTATTTTACCACTTCCACTTACATCGCTATCATTTCCGCTAGTATTGACCGTAGAAGAAGTTATCTTTTGAATAATGATGTCATGTGATTCATTTTCATCAATCATTGGATGTACTGCTTCTGGTTCATGGTCTATCACGTCATCCATATCATCCACCTGTTTATTCACGTCATCCATATCATCCACCTGTTTATCCTCAATATCTGTCGCAACTGATACAAAGGCGACAGATTTGATGCTACTAGCCGAAGAACTACCATAAATTCCATCACAACTAGCTAGAAGTTTAACGGACTCAACCATGTTGAGACTGTCATGTGGTGAACTTTGATTTCTTTCAATAGACTCAGCGGCATGGAGAACCTCCTCAGCCATGATTTCTAAAGTTGATGATTCTGGTATCTCATTGTCACCTGACGTCTTGGCTGCTTCGTAAGGCTGCAGCAACTCAGGTTGGCATTCAGGCAAGGGAGCTACAGTCTCAAGTACAGACTCAAGCTTGACTAAAGTTATATGCTGCTTCTTCCTATTTTTCTTCGTAAATCTACCAAAACTCTTAAACAGCTTGGCCTTCGGAGACGAGGCCTTTGCTTCGTTGTCAAGCTCACTATTTGCCACCACAGCCGCAGTAGTTGCCGTGGAGGAGATGCGCTTAAAAAGCTTGGTCTTCTGAGACAATATTCCTCGAACAAGTGGGCTAGCATATTTATGCGCGAGCTGACCAGGACTCTTCGTTACCACGGCCGTTGTTGCAGTCGACATACTATGCAAGGACTCTGACTCAACAGCAGCTTGTGCAGCCTCTTCAGAGGTAGACGTTGTTTGATATTTGGCCACTGGAGAATATGGGCGATTAGAAGATACCGAGTGTGAATGAACAGAGCCAGAGTTGGCTTGTTCCATCAACATTGCTGCAGAGACTACTTCCTCTTGAATAGGAGGCTCATTATGTCCAGTCAATACATCTCGCAGTAACGCTTCTTCTTTCAAGGTGGCAGTATTGACTAAAATAAGTTTAGGTGATCCTCTTCCTTCATGACTACTTATATCATCACCAAAGCAAGCTTGAACCTCAATGTTATCTTCAGATATCTCAGTCAATGTGGTATTCAACGTGGTGTTCAATGTCGTGCTTACATTGGTAGGACTAAATGAAACACTATCATCCAAATCAACAAGCTGCATTGGCTGTTTATCGGGACCATTAGTTGATGCAATTGTCTCCTCTGGCTTGTTCACTCTTGGTGAGATTACCAGATTGTGAAGTGGGCGTGCTATTCGTTTCTTCTTCTCAGCAGCAGCAGCAGCAGCAGCAGTCTTGACAGTCTTCTCTGCACTGCTCTTGAATGGATTAAACAATATATTCTTACTCTTACGCGAAAGCTTCATTTTACCACCCTTTGCAAATTGTACCTCAACTTCATTATTTTCTGCCACAGACGCATGTTGCTCAACTAACAATGGCCTTGATGTTGTTAGGGTACGATCTGCCATTGATACATTATCATCATCACCAACACCACCAATACTGGCGGTATAACTAGTAGGGGATACTACAGGGGATTGCAGAGTTGGCTGTGTCGCAATTGATAACTCGACACTCATTTCATCCTCATTAATATTTGTATGACGTTGGTCTTCTTGCTCTGCAGTAGTAGTAGCATTGTCATCCCTCTCTTGTCGACAGTTGTCGGCAGCAGTAGTGACAGTATCATCAGTACGATGCCTATTGATACTATTTCGACTGTGTATTGACTTTATAGATGGAGTAATAGATCCTCCACCTCCTCCACCTACTACTGCTATCACTGGTGATGACTTCATAGATTGTGAAACAATAGATCCTGGTGATTGAATAGGTGTACCACGATGACTACTATTGCCACTACCTTTTCGACTACTTGTAGATGACTTAAAAGATCGGCTACTTACGGGTGATTGAATTAATGTTACTGTTCGATTACCAGATCCAACAGTTTGTACTATAATGTCGTTGTTGTTTGACTTGTTGGATTTGATCGTTTGTACGCTATTACTATTTTTACTTGCTGTACTTATATTGTCATTATTATTGCTATTTGCCGCAACAGCAGGAGCGGCAGCAGCATCAAAAGCGGCAGCAGCAGCTGCATTAGCTCCAGTGGTGGAGGCAGATTGACTAATATTAATTAATGCAATTTCATTCAATACTACACTACTTTGACTTGGACGACTCGAAGTATTCTCAACTTCGTAACTAGTTAATGATTCGGGCGTAGAGCATGCCGATAGGGTCGACATTTTACTTTCTATGTCATTACGGTACGCTATGTCACCGTATGTCGTGGCGGCGGCTGCTTCCGGAAATGCCTGCACTTTGACAGCAGCGGCGCGTGATGACAATGGAAGTGACCGAGGAGTGGTCGTTGTTGTGCGATTGTTCATTGCACGAGGGGTGGGCAATTCATGAACAGTCGTCTCGGTAGTAGCAATGACCGTGGCAATCGATGCCTCTGTAGAAAAATGCGACGATCCCCCGGACCGAGTGCGTATCATCTCGAGCATGTTCGCCTCATTCCATGATGAGTTCGCTTCTTTTAGCATCACTGTTGTGGGGATGGTAGCTGGATCGTCGATCATATTTTGACGTCGGTGTTATGGGGACAGATGAAATGAAGGAATGAAGGATGTTGCACGGTCAGAGCGTTGAGGAAATATTTCGATCAAGCGTTGAGGCGAATATTGGCCATAGTAGTAGTCATTACGACAGTCATGTATTAGATGTGTAATGCGGGAAGAAGCGCCTTGGCTTGGCTCACGACCGGTCTGTTCCCTCAACAACCATGAACGCTTTCGGCCGCATCGCCGTACGACGAAGTCGCTCAGTGCCTTCATCAGCAGTGGCCGCCGAGCACTACCACTATCACAGTGGTGATGCCATGGACCATGCGATAGTATCATCACATGCAAAGAAGAATCATCATGATGATGACGATACCTCGTCTTCACCAGTTGTTTTTTCTGCCACGACTTTATATAATATTTCCAAGAACGCGAGTGATGACAACAACAATAATGTCGACGAGAGATGTCGACGAAGAATGACGTGTGAATCATCATCTGCAATTGCATCATCATCTTCGTCACTGTCATTTTTACTGTCATCCTCGGTAATTAACAACCGAGGAGGAGGCAGTGCCAACAACACAATGCGCCTACACAATAGAAATTACAACAACAACAACAACAACAACAACAACTACTGCTTACAACAACAACAATATTATCATACAACATCCTACCAAAATGCTAGTGGATTAGCCATAGTCATGACATTAGGTGCTATAGCCGCCACAGCCAAGGCAGGCCAGTATGCCATACAGGGCTATCATGAATACAAGGCAGAGAATGATGCAGCTAAGGCTGAGGCTATTAAGAATGGAACAGCATGGAAAGATGAAAACGAAGAAAAAGGAGCTAACAATAATCACAACCAAGCTGCTTCTTCTTCTCATCATCATCATCATCAGCAGCAGCAGAATATGGAAGAAGGGGTAGGAGGGGCTACATCTAATGCTTATGGGGGGACAGGAGCAGCGAGTAGTAGTTATAATAATAATAATAATAATAATAATAGCGAAGAGAAGGTCGTACGAGAGAATATATTTGCCAAATTCTTTGCCATGTCAGTAGGATCGAAGTATTACGAGGGTGGATTTGAAGACAAGATGAGCCGCAAGGAGGCGGCGTTAATATTAGGCGTGCGGGAATCATCCTCTACCAAACGTATTAAAGAGGCACATCGTAAGTTACTCATATTGAACCATCCTGATACTGGTGGTTCTACATTTTTAAGTGGTAAGATTAATGAAGCGAAGGAATTGTTGTTAAAGGGGAAAAAGTTTTAAATCATATATATATATATGATATTTGTTTTATGGATACTTACGGAGATTATATAGAGTGGAGTGATGAACGGAGAAAGTGATAGGGTGGTAGGGATTTCTCGTACAATCAGAATTTGATACCTAACTTAAATCAATCGATCAAATGTGCATTATGTTTTACTCCTACTCTTCTATATATATATCTTTCATGTCATGAAGTCGTGATGAGTTTTGCTCTTCATAATACTACTTTGCTTCGGGGAGGGAAGAAGGAAATGATACATAATTAAATCGATGTAGGTACTACTAGGTAGTTTGTGTGTGCGCATTGTAATATTAGTTTACAAAATCTATATAGTCAAAATGAGATATTGTCTATAATGGAGGTTTCTCTAAATAATATCGAAAAAGAACTTTTTCTATGATTGGAGGTAGAGAGTGTACCAATCAGAATGATAAGAGTCCTAACAGCATTTGGAGTAAAGTATGGCGAGATAAATGCTGTGTGTGTATGTGTGCGTATGACCAAGTACCTCAATACCTCTCTGTAAAAAAATGGTATAGGTAGACACTCTCTACGTCTACTACTTCAAGGAAGATCCTCCAGGATTGAATGATGGTGATGTCGTTTACGCTTGACAATGTGTGCACGTGCCTTCTTTTCATGTTCCTCCATCGTCGTAGTCTTCATCCTCTTGCTGCCAGTAGTAGTAGTAGTAGTAGTAGTAGTGGTAGCGGTAGTAGCAGTATTGGTCACCACCCTCATAGTGTGGTGGCGAGATGTGATGATGTCCTCCGTTTGCTGTTGATAATGTTGTTCCCACTTTGCTAAAGTAGTCATAACAAGTCCACCAATATTACGCAGTTCATCAGAGGATCTATACCATTCTTTCTTCTTAGACTTTTCCTCCATCCAGGATATATAATCTTGTAGATCCGTTGGTACACCTCGACATTCATTCATTAGGTGGTTACGAAAATTGACAAGTTCATAACCCACCTCTTTAGGTGACATGGGGAACTTACGAAAACGATCCTTGGCGGTGCTGCAATTTTTTACACAGTGGATACATTCAAGACCGTGCATCACCTTGCCGGCAGTAGCAATGGTGTTGCCGAAGACAGTAGTAGTACGATTCTGCTTGATGATGCGTTCACACAAGCGTAGCTGCTCAATAACACGTAGGGGGTAGGTCTTGATAGTTGACAAAGTCCTTTCGGGTAGAAGCTTGGTAATACTATTGGTGCCGTCATCAGTGGTCATCGTCGTCGTCGTCGTCGTCGTCGAGGGAGCAGGAGGGCCGTCATTGTTCGTCTTGGCCGTGCCAACAATACGATTGATGGTGGGGATGCATTCATCGTCGTTTGCATCGTCGTCGTTACTATTACTACTCGGCCCATCCCACGCCAACGATTTACCGTAGGAGTGATCATCGCGTGGCGGCGCTGTCGTCCCTCCTCCTCCAACTCGTGGCTGTGACGTCGTGACGATGGCCGACTTGGTCTTGTTGCTTTCGATTCGCGGAGTGATTGTCAAAGCAGCACGTTCGAACGACGACGACGACGACGACAATGACGATGCAGGAGCATCACCATCATCATCGTCTCGATTCTCACTGGTAGTATGCTTGTTCCTTCGTGTCGACGATTCGCTTCCGCTTCCCACTCGCTCGCGTTGCATGTGTGGATTGAGGTTGGTGATAAAATCGGAACGCAGACTCGAGAGTGGAGTCCTCTGCTCTCCTCCGACGCGATGCCTTTGCTGCTGCCGCGAGAAGGGAAATAGGGACGACGAGTGTGAAAGATTCATAGCAGGGTGGTGGTAACGGTGGATGGAGGAGGAGGACGATGGAGCGGCGAGGGAGCGCACTGCCGCTCCGGGGGCAATGCCGTGGTCTCAAAATCTAAAACGAAATGACGTTGGCGGGAGCTGACAAGAGCGGGAATCCTCGAGGAGGGTGAACTGTACTCTTGTCCAGTATGGTCGCCTATCCATTCATCACCCTTCTCGTCGTCGTCGGCTATATATCTACCGCAGCTGGCTACGTCGTTGTCCGTCAGCCTGGGCTGCCGACAATGGTGCGCCCCTCCGGCGGCTTTGTTCCCCGCGCATCGCGCTCTCCTTATCCCTCCTCCTCCTCATATTCCCACCTTTCCATGGGGATCGTCGAAGAGTTCGTTTTGGGACGAGATGCGCAAACGCGGCGAGCATCGAATGATGAATACTTGGCCGCGCTCCTAGTGCGCGTCTCGAAGATCAATGCCCTCGAGGCATCGATCGAGGAACTCGACGACGATGCCATCTTGGCCAAAACGTCCGAATTCCGCAAACGCATTGCCGACGGCGAATCGATCGACGGACCGCTCCTCGAGGAGGCGTTCGCCGTCGTCCGCGAGGCGGCGTGGCGCGTCATAGAACAGCGACATTACGACGTTCAATTATTGGGCGGTCTCGTGCTGCACGATGGTCGACTCGCCGAGATGGCCACCGGGGAGGGCAAGACGCTGGTATCGACGTTGCCGTGTTACGTCAACGCCCTGTCCGGACGACCGTCGTTCGTTATTACCGTGAATGACTACCTGGCGCGGAGGGACATGGAACGTATGGGACAGGTACATCGATATTTGGGATTGACCGTCGGTCTCGTACAGGCGAGCATGACCGAGGAGAAACGACGAGAGGCATACGCATGCGATGTCGTATATGTTACCAATTCGGAACTTGGATTTGATTACCTCCGCGATCACTTGGCACTCAGTCCAGCGCAGACTGTGCTGCATAGGAAAAGAAGTGAAGGTGGCGAGGGTGGAGGAGGAGGAGGAGCAGCAGCAGAAGGTATCTTCGATGGTTTCTGTGTCGTGGACGAGGCCGACTCGGTATTGATAGATGAAGCACGTACACCATTGATCATATCCAAGCAGGTACCGGCACCTGCAAACAAGTATCGTGCCGCGAAGACCCTTGCCGACAATTTACGTGAAAAGGTACATTACGACGTGGATACGAAGAATAAGAACGTAGTACTTAATGAACGGGGATATAAGGATTGTGAGAAGGCATTGGGCGTATCAAGTTTATTCGAGGAACCCACT
>Ga0247843_1010261_pt1 | contig 10032 bp, 7 predicted proteins | sample LaCruzMarch2017__FD_192420 | JGI IMG/M metagenome (GOLD analysis project Ga0247843, IMG submission 192420) | Freshwater microbial communities from meromictic Lake La Cruz, Castile-La Mancha, Spain - LaCruzMarch2017_8m | ecosystem: Environmental > Aquatic > Freshwater > Lake | place: Spain...
TCTCCCACATCAGTATCGACCAATGTTCCAATTCGTCCCATTGCTGCTTCTGCCGTCCTCGTCGACGTTCGTGGCATCGTCGTCATCTTCCTCGTCCTCCGTCGCGTCGTCGTCGTCATTGGCAACGAAGAAGAAGCAGCGACGAACGATGACTTCTTCGGCATCGATCGGTCGAGCAACGACGCGAGGAGAGGACTACGCGAAATATACGCACTATCCGGCGTACTGCTCCACGCCGGGGGAGATGCGCAACCGCGCCGTCCCGCCACTTCGGGAGGACGGCGGCGACGGCAAATTGGTCCACGTCGCGGCCGTCATACGACACGGAGCGCGGACGCCGTGGTCCGGTCCGCCGGACGTGGCCTGCTGGGAGGGCTATCGGGCGCGAAGCGCCGATACGTCCGTTTGGGACTGCGATTTATTCGCGTACGCCGCCCCGCCTCCGCCGCGCTCGTCGATGCTCGATTTTATATTCGAAAAGCGCTACGATGCGCATTCGACGAAGAACGCGTTGAACGGGACGTGTCAATTGGGCCAATTGTTATCGAGGGGGTACGATCAGGAAATCACGAACGGTCGAATATTACGCAATGCCTACTTGTACGACGACGACGACGACGACGACGGCAATGGCAATGGTGCCAAGGACGATCCACGAATGAGACTGTGGGACACAACAACAACGACAACAACGACGAGGGCCGCGGTGGGCGACATGACCAAACCAATATATCACGAATCGAATTTATATTACCGGGCCGATGACGAACAACGCACATTAATGTCGGGACAGATACTATTACGCGGACTATTCGAGAAGGAATTACTAATTGGGGATCATGCCGCCGCCGCCGATACCGATAATGATGGGAGTAGTAGTACGGCAATTATTCGACTACATACGGCAGACTATGCCAACGACATCTTGACGCCCAATCCGCGTTTGTGTCCGAATACGTTTAATTTATTCGAATCGGCATACACGAGCGATGAGTATATGCGTTGGATCGAACACGAACGAGTCGAGATTAATACGATCGATGAATTCATCAAGAGTAATATGAAACTAACGAATGGCGTCGGAGCGATGGGGAATATGATAGATTGTATGATGACGACCATTTGTACGGATAGGACATTACCGAGTTATATTAATGATTATGATGGTACGCTCGGGCCAACAATGTTCTACTACAATACTGACGACGACGAGGAGGATACTACTACTACTACTACTGCTGCTACACCTGATAATGTGGATACTACTACTACTACAAATCATAATAGCAACATGTTCGAACGTATAATCAACCTTGCTGTTAAAAACTTTACATTCGCATATAAGTATAATAATGGTGCATTTCCTAAACTTGGGATGGGACCGTTATGGTATGAAATTATGTCAAATATATTACCCATTGTCAATCCACCGACCAAGGACGGCAACAAGGATCCACCACCGCCGAAGTTTGCATTATTCTCTGGACATGATACGACGTTAATGCCATTACTTGCATCATTGGGGGATAAGGTATGGTCTGGACTTGAATGGGCACCCTAGTAAGTATATATATCAAACACGTTTTTTCCTTCGTTTCGTTGTATTTTATCATCTTCCTCCTTTCCTCACAATCGCTCACAATCGTACACACAACACACTCCCATGACACAATTATTATCAAACGTGTATATTTTTTTTACATACACACAGCGCTAGTATGATCCTAATTGAAATACATGAAATGAGTACCACCACAAATAATGACCATCCCTCCGGTTATGCATTCCGTTTACTATATAATGGCGAGGTATTAACATCGAGGATCGAGGGGTGTAATGATGATAGTGATTTGTGCGATTCACGTATATTAGTCGAACGGGTCGGTCCTTTTGCAAAGCGATATGAAGACTTGGATTGTGGTACTTCATCCTCGGCGTCGACATCAACAACAACAGTCACAACAGTAGAGGATAAGGACTTTGTATCAGATGTAGAAAAGGCGACAAAAGCTATGGTCATGACACCTGGTGGTATATGGGCGTTAGTACTGCTAATACTCTTCTCTATGATATTGGGGATGTTACTCATGTGGTTACATATGAGGAAGGTATGGCGTAAGTATGAGCACTATCAACAAAGGGCGGTAGAGGGGAATGATTCTTCTTTGGTTGTGTGTGGCGAGTCACAAATGATGGACAAGGCAGAAATAAGGAGCACTAATACTACCACCAATGAGGGATTATTCAATTACAATAATGACATGAGTAGTAGTGATAGACGTCGTGGTGGCAACGGTGAGTCATGTTGTAATGACTATGGATCAGCATCTGGAATTGACATGGCCATATCCACAGAAGATAGTAGGAGGACTACCAATGTAGATGGGAAACTTATGGCATTCAGTATTGATGAGAATGAAATTATATGAAAATCGTTCATTCTCTACTACTACTTGTATAAGGAGGAATTGCCAACAACACAAACTCTTTTGGAACTTCAACTGCTATGTATCCTGCAATGAACGTATTCTAGGTTAAGCTCACGTTGTAAGAGCAGAACTAATATCACATATTGTACAAAAAATTATTACTTTCCAATTCATTCAGTATGATACTACTAATGCCTACATCAATCACATCATAGTCATGATTTCCGCGCCGGTAAAACGCCGAAGATCTCCCTCAGCACCTCAACCTAAGGATGTATCAAGCGTCTCTTGATTAGAGTAGTCACTTCTTATCTTCAAATCCTAGGCATTTGGGGGATCGGTTGTCTTGAAAAATCTTCTCGACGCTGTGAAAAATTTAAATTGATCTTGAGGCTAGTCATGTGGTTACAATGCTGAAAGATTATGTTGATTCCAGTGGAAATGACGATGACGAGAGTGACAGTAGTCGACGCGATAGCATTATCATATCTGAACTTGGTTGGAGCTTCAGTGGCGTTGACAATCATCTTCAAACGCAGTCAACGAATACAACTCCGAAGAACGCTACAGACGTCAATCGTAGCAGCCATACCAGCCGCCTCCTCTCAACCAATCGCCATGTTTATTGATAGTGAAATTAATATGCCGAGCAGTATTGCCCCCACATATGCAGATGGTGAATATTATGAAGATGACAAGGCGGATATGATTACACAATTAATGGCCAATCATTCCGGTATTGTTACTTCGTCGTTAGTTTTAGTTGAGAGGTCCAATCTAATTACTCGAGTTACTTGTCTGAGTTGGCATGTACCAGAATGTGTTCTGTTCACTGTTGGAACCTATCATGAAAGCGAGACGACATAACAGGGGGCAAAGCAGTTTGACGGATGATGATGATGACAAAACAAAGCAAATGCATTTGTACTCATCGATTTCTAATCCACCCTTCATTGTTGTGGAAGATACTCTGCCATTAGACCAAGTGAATCTCCTACTGCCACTTTGAGTGTGAGACCCAGCATACTGAGGTTGCATCCTTATGACCACTAACCGCAGTAAAAGGTGCTGAAACACTTTATATATTATCACATGAACCTGATATGAGGATGAAGTGGATGGGAAGCTTCAATCATAACTTAACACATGCGACAAGTGAGAGACCGAGTGAATCTCCCACTACCACTGTGACTTTGCGACCAAGCATACATCAAGCTGGATTTGCACCCATAATATGATCACTAGCCACAGTAGCAGGTGCTGAAACACTTTATACATATATGTCAAAGACCTGATGTGAGTATGAAGTGAGTCGGGTGCCTCAATCATAACTTAACACATGCTACAAGTGAGAGACCGAGTGAATCTCCTACTGCCACTGTGACTTTGCGACCGAGCATACATTAAGCTGGGTTTGCACCCATAATATGATCACTAGCCACAGAAGAAGGTGCTGAAACTCTATATATATGTATGACAAAGACCTGATATGAGTATGAAGTGGGTGGAGTGCCACAATCATAACCTAACACATGCTACAAGTGAGAGAACGACATAATCTCCTACTGCCACTGTGAATGAGACCAATTTGATGACCAGCCATGGTAGAAGGTGCTAAAACACATTATATTTGCCTAACACATCCATGACTGTCATCAGGTTGCAGGAATAAGACTACCGGTATATTTTCTTGACTAGAATAGTTCATCTGCAAGAAGCAATGTAGTCTCTAATAGAAGTCATTTTAAGTTTTTAGTCTTTAAATTTTCTCTCACTTCATTCTACACCAAACACAGAATGACATCTGCACCTAAAAGCCAAATGGCAGTGCAGGTCCACTATGCAAACATAAAGTTAGAGGACTCATGGTGGCAGCCAACTCAGCCTTAGTTTCAATCCAAGGCAACACTGTGCATTTGCCAAATCCTCAAAATACAGCACATATAATCATGCAATCAATTAATATCTGTCAGCCCACCACCAAGATCCACCACTACTGCTGCTGCCACTCGATCCTTTTCCAGCTTTGCCAGATCCGTCATTTTTGTCACCTTTTGAGTAATAGGTGCCACCACCCTTGCTGCTCTTGGTTTTACCTCCCTTAGTATGGCCGCCTCCCTTCCCTCCCTTTGATCCCTTGTACTCCTTTCCTGCCTTGTCATTGTAATACTTGTGCTCATGGTCGTCATGAGCCCACCAAGGCTTCTTTTCATACTCCTCATGATGCGGCTTCTTCCTGCGATGCGACGATGGCTCCTTTTTGGGTTTGTGATACTCATCTACCGAATGATGCTTCGCCGGATGCTCATACTCATCATCATCATCCTTTGGAGCGGGAGGTGGTACATAGTAGCCATTGGGAGTTGGACGTATTGCATCGGGTACCACCTCGCCAGTATCTTTGTTATACCCATAATCCGTTGGAACACTGGGATCATACACTGACGACAAAGCCTCTGTCGGGAATGGCGTCTTCATCATACCAGGTGTTGGAGCAGAAGTCTTGAATGTACCACCAGTAGGATCCGACCCTGCCATTGTAGAACTACCAGTGGGTGGGTAGGTTGGTACTTCGCCGATTGATGACGTTGGTGAAATTGTCTTGGCTGCATCACCCGGACTTGATAGAGTTGGAAATGCTAGTGTGGAAAATGGTGCAGGCGTAGTCAATATCCCACCAGTGGGTGGATATGTTGGTACATCATCATTTGTAGCGGGTGGCATCGTAGGATCACCACCACCTCCAGTAGCACTATCCGAAGTCACAATAATAGTCACTGTTGCCGTGGCACAATTAATTCCACCATTCTCACATACCTCATAGTCACAACTATCAACACCATCCACAAAGTCAGATGATGGTTGATATACCACCTCAGTCAAGTCAAGACTAATACCACAAAATCCAAATGTAGCCTGTGAGATTAATTGTGTTACACTCAAGCCCGAACCACTATCATTCTCAAGTACTGGTATGAATATTTCAGGTCCGAGTGGTGGGTTTAATGTGACTTCGTCATCGATGGCAATTACAATTTGAGCCTCGTTTATTGGCTTTGGCTGAGTGTCTACTGGGGACAGGATGTCGAGATTGTCTACTGCATCCTTCTCCTTCTCCTTCTTGCCCTCCACGTCATTTTTGTCCTTCTTATCTTTCTTATCATTCTTATCCGCTACATCACTGTCCTTCTCTTCCTTCTTCTTCTTCTCTTTCTTCGTATCGACTTCATCGTTATCCTTCTTGTTCTTCTTCTTATCCTCCTCAACCTCTTCGCCAGTCTTCTCATCTTTCTTCGGGCTGAAGCTAAAGATAACTTGACCATCCTTATTGTCCATCTCCTTCGTGGGGAAGAAGGATGGCAGCATGCCAGTAATTTCCTCGGGTGACGATTTCTTTTCGCCTTCTCCTCCTTTATTGTCCTTCTTACTCGCGGCAGCATCCGTGAGAGTCAGTGGAGTGACGGGAGATAAAGTGGGTGGCCCGGTGGCAACAATGGCAGCAGCAATTGAAAATGCTTCAGTGATTTCGTCTTCATTTTGAGCCACAACAGATGTCGCCGCTACCGACAGGGCAATGAGAGTCAGGATTCGTGATGACGGATACTTCATTCTTCGCGTATGTCCTAGAGCGGTTTTTGAAGGAGAATGGGAGACTATCGATTCGCTGCTATGATGTGCTGTCGACCCTAGGACTATGGTTTAACCAGAGCTGATTTTATGGCGAACCACAACCGCTTGAAATCATTTAGATGTATCGTTTGCCCCCGAGAATGTGTGCTAAATAGAGTAAATCTTCGCTGCGAAGGTACACTTTATGTATGCCCGTTGCGGTGCTCGCCACCATGGGGAAAGCGATCTCCTACCAAAACATTGCTACCACACAGCTCTCCCCACCCACATCATACTCATAAATAAACGACCATTCTCAAGCTTATACTTTTTAACCCTCTCAATAACAGTAGAATGAAGTATTCCAAGTCTATCATCGCCCTCGTCGTCATGGCGGAAGCAGCGTCGAAGCAGCAACAAGTTCTAGCAGAGGACTGGTATGGTACGACGGCACATCCCACACTCTACCCCACTTACGTGGATGACAGCTATTGGGGCGGTGATGCTGGGTCAGAGGAGGACCATGCATCCTACGGCAGCAAGACTAGTAAGACTACGAGCAAGACTGGCAAGACTTCCGGCAAGGGTGGAAAAGGCACTATTAGTAAAGTAGGAAAAGTTGAACCATACCCTACTATCACCGAGGGAGAGTGGTCATCCAACTATCATCATGAAATGGATTCCAGGGATGATGGAGGAGGATGGGGATATGAACACAAGAATCCAACAATTTTACCATCCTTCTCTCCCACGCTAAGTCCTACACTTGAGCCAACACTTGAGCCTACTCACTCACCGACACACGCCTACATTAAGCATGTACCCGATCCTGAACCACACTGGGAGAGCAAGGTGACGAAGGAGCCCGAGCCCAGCTGGCATGCGGAGCCTGTACCCGAACCTGAGCCTCACTGGGAGAGTAAGGTGACGAAGGAGCCTGAGCCGGAGCCTCATTGGGAGAGCAAGGTGACGAAGGAGCCCGAGCCCAGCTGGCATGCTGAGCCTGTACCCGAACCTGAGCCTCACTGGGAGAGTAAGGTGACGAAGGAGCCTGAGCCGGAGCCTCATTGGGAGAGCAAGGTGACGAAGGAGCCCGAGCCCAGCTGGCATGTTGAGCCTGTACCCGAGCCTGAGCCAAACTGGGAGAGTAAGACGACGAAGGAACATGAGTCTAGCTGGCATGTTGAGCCTGTACCCGAGCCTGAGCCAAACTGGGAGAGCAAGGTGACGAAGGAACCTGAGTCTAGCTGGCATGTTGAGCCTGTACCCGAACCTGTACCTGTACCTGAGCCTCACTGGGATGCTACTGAATCTTCCCATTCGGCGGCGATGGAATGGGGCGTACCCGTAACACCATCGGAATCGGGAAAGGGTAGTAAGACTGAGAAGACTCGTCGTGGTCTTCGTCGTTTACTCTAAAAAACAATAGCGCCGCCTTCCCTAAAAAAAAAGCTGGCAGCTTGGATATCAGATTTGGGGAAGATGTGACACAAAGTACTGTGTTTTTTTCCCTCAGATGATATATGATGCTACTATATGTAACAGAAGAAAAGAAATGAATGAAGTTTGGTCTTGTATGTTTTGTGTTAAGTAAGCTAAAGTGTGGAACCCCTGCGCTGCCTTTTTTTCGGCTTTTGGTTGCAGGGTTTCTGATTATTTTGAAACGACGTATGTTGTTATCACGTGTGATTTTGTTTGGTATATACTCGGTATCTATAATACACAAGACACAAGTAATCTTAAAGATATTAATGAATTATATTTGCTCATGTTACATATATATATGATAAGTTGTTCACGGAATGACGTAGACATCAAATCGATTCGTTGATCCACGTACATCATACGTCGGTCTTGGCACTGCTATACAGTCGTCTCCTATATTCATTTGTATTATGGTCGATAATGATGACAAGCCAAGTGGTAATGCACCAATGGGGCGTTTCACAATCACTCTCCTTGTGGCAACAGTCATAGCCGTGAGTAGTAATTCACGTTCATCGTCAATTACCATCCTCCTCCTCCTCCTTCTTCCATCATCATTGTTGTTGTTGGTATCACATTCTTCATCTACTACTACTACCTCATCATCATAATCATCATCATCAAGTAGTAGCAAATGCAACATGGCCATATCCTTCTTAACAGCACTACTTTTATGTTTCTTCCGTGGTGGGAACATTGGATCGAGGTAGCAAATGTCCGGAGGACGATGTTGTAGTAACGACGAATCCATTACTGTTGTATTCGTTACTATTCTTGTTGATGATGAAGACAATTTATGACGTAACAACAAAGTAGTAGTAGAGTCACCAACTTCCATTGATAGACATTGTACCATCCGACGTGCCAAAGTAACTAGATCATCCTTCTTCTTCTTTTGTATTTCATCATTATCGTCATATTGCCGTCTTCCTCCAGCATCAGTCGCAAGGAGATGCAATCGTCGTACAGCATCCGTAAGTAATAATCCCACGATTGGATTACGTTCCATCATGTGCAATCTTGCCATTGGAGGTACGACACCACCGTCGTTTGTAGTTTCCGAAGTTAGTGAGAGTATGTAAGAGAGTATAACTAATGAATCACGTCCAAAACCGGCTGTTAGATCATATATCACAATTGGTTGTTGTGTTTGTTGCTGCTGCTGCTGCTGCTGCTGCTGTCGATTATTATCACTGATCATCTTTTTAAGTCCCAGTGCCTTGATTAGCAATTCGCCACCACCTCCTCCTCCTCCTCCTTTTCCTCCTCCACCGCTAGTAGACGACGATAGTCGATACCCCAATCGTGTATCCGACGATGGACACAGATCAATAACGTATGGCAGTGCATCTGTTGTTGCTCGTTGTTTATTAGTATTTGCTCCACTCATTCGTTGTTGTCGTTGTTGTTTCTGCTGCGATTGAGATTGTCCAACAAGTGCCAATGCGTATGAGTTTGTGGTTGGATGTGATACTGCCGTTAGTAGCAATCGACTAGATGATAATGAATTCTGCTCATTCTTGTCGATTATTGAATCAGTTGTTATTATTTCATCCTCCGTTCCCTTTCCTTCATTCAGCGATATAGTAGAAGAAGAGGAACCGTGACGATGATGATGATGATGATGCGATGATTGTTGATTATGATGTCCTAGCGTAGGTAAATGGAATTCATTCGCGACATGCATTAAACGAGATGTTCCATCAACTATCCAGCTGCATTTGTCGTCGTCGTCGTCGTCGTCGTCGTTGTTGCTGCCTTTGTGACTGTCGTTATCATCAGTTTCAGTTGGAAGGAGGATGGCAACTCGTTTTATTCGACTACTCGCCTCCTTCTCTTCACCATTATCGTGTGATGACAATGTATGGAGCGACAGTGGAAACTGAGAGTGACAATGTTTTGTGCTCATAGTAATACCAACAGCTCTCCTCCCCTTCCATGATGAAATGCCGAAGAGGTAGGCCAACGCCGACGACGTGGAGTGCGCCGAGTGAAAGTTACGAAGCATTATCGTCCACAGCAATAGTACTGCCGCGAAAGACGATGTGTAACATCTCCGAGAGGAGGAGCGATGCTGCCGCCCTCCATTCGATCGCGACGAGGATACCATGAGGGAGGCAACTCGTCGGTTTCGTACCTTACTACGTACCTACGTGGCTTATGTCTCCAGAAGTACTTACTACATAAGTAGCTTCAGGTCTTGACCGTTGATGCACTTTCAAATCAAATTCGAAACCAACGATGAATGGCTCATTTCATTCAGTCGAGGAACGAACGAACGATTCGTCTTGTCCCATTATATTTATTATTTATCATCATCGTACGACCTTCCATCGATCATCGATTGCAAGTCTCTACTCTCACAGTCATCTCACAGCGCCATCCGCCAGTTATAATAACAACGAAACAACATGAAGTCATCACTTGCATTCATCGTGGCACTGGTCACCATCGCATTGGCGGAGGCCGGGACGAACAAAACGCTGGCGCCGACGCCGGGCGTATCCCG
>Ga0247843_1010262_pt1 | contig 10032 bp, 6 predicted proteins | sample LaCruzMarch2017__FD_192420 | JGI IMG/M metagenome (GOLD analysis project Ga0247843, IMG submission 192420) | Freshwater microbial communities from meromictic Lake La Cruz, Castile-La Mancha, Spain - LaCruzMarch2017_8m | ecosystem: Environmental > Aquatic > Freshwater > Lake | place: Spain...
CTCCGAAAACGCTCGTCGGACGTAGCCAGGGTGGTCGAGGTGCTGGCTGGAGGCTTTTCTTGGATGGGAGGCAGTTGGCTGGGCTGTTTTTGGGGTTGAACGCGGGTCTTTGCGTCTGTTTTTTTGATAATGGTGGGCTTGGTATTCGCAGGTGCTTCCTGTGCAGGCTTTTGGCTTTCTTGTTGGGGACTGTCTGAGGGTTTTTGAAGTACTTCCGTTTGAGTTTGCAGCGGCTCTTTTAGAGGGAAAATATACTCCCGCAAACCAATACCCAACACAAGCAACAGCCCAAGAACGCCTAGTGCCAGCCACCATCCCCTACCCTTCTGTTGCGGTATTCCTGTAGCCTTGTCATAAGCCTGGGGAGAAAAACTAGCCTGCGTTAGAGCTTCATCCGTCCAATCAGCTGGGATGGCGTGCGCCACTTCGAGCATGGCCCGGTTGATGCGGGCGCGTTCGGGGCGGTAATCATCGTCGTTGATAGTGCCCGCATGAAAATCAGTCATCAGGGTATGGTAGCGGGCCGAATGTTGGGCCACCATGCTGCCGCGCTCCTGATCGGCATAATGGCGGCAGAGGATCAGGCTGCCCTCAATGGCGGCTTCCAGTTTGCCTTTGGTAAGCAGGTGCTCGATGATGGGACGGGCGTATTGCATGGTGGGTAAAACTACGTTGCTTTGGAATAATTAACGGCGAGGTTTCCCTTAGTGTTTTAAAAATGGGGGTGATCCTATTCATTTGTCAAAGGTGTCCCCCTCATTATTAATTTAGCCGTGCTCAAGTCATACATGCGCTTATATTTGCGCTCCTATCCGCCTGATTTTCAATGACCCTATTGGAAACAACCATCATCCAACTGCGCAATGCGCTTGCCGCCGACCTAGGTGATGCTATTGCTTTGATGCTCGAAAACTTGTCTGTTTCTCCCCAGATAAAAGTCGTTGTACTACAGGCCAATCGCTACCACCGGGCAAAGTCGAACCGAGGCGCCGGGCTGATTACCGCCGACGAGTTTAACACCACCTGCACCCAAATCTGCAGCGCACTGTTGGATTTCCTTCCAGAGATTAAGGAATCCGACATTTCCTTGCCAAGTTCCGACCCTCAGAAAGCCGCATTGCTGGGCCTGCCCACAGCACAGTCTTCCCCGCTCCAAACCTTGCTCGCCGGATTGAGGGTTGATTGGAAAACCTTGCCCATCAATGAGTTGCATTTGGTCAACAGCAATCGCTTTACTGAAATCCGAACCCTGCGTCGGGCTTTGCGCGACCGCAACGAAGCGGAACAAGCGTTTCAGTTTTATTTCGTGAATGCCTGTCAGATGCAAAAGCCGGAGAGTTTTGCCAAGCGGGTCATCCTCGAAATCATGGCCCGTATGGACGAAGAAGAGCGAAAGGCTATTCTTATCCCGCCTGAGTTGAAATCAGGCCGTTTCGGAGAATTGCCTTTTGATTTTATGGGCTTGGAAGACAGTAAGGTGGCACTTGCAAAGTATTTGCAAGCCCATTATGGATTCAATGAACGCATCGAGCCTGTGGAGGATTTTCTTCGGGCTTGCGTGCTGAAAACCCTGGACTACAAATACATCACCTTTATTTTCAGCATTCATGCGAGCAAGTGGGAGCCATTCCTCCCTGAATATCTTGCATGGATCATTCAAACTTTTACCAAAATTGGCGAGGATCACAAATTGCCTACCTTCCTCTTTTTTTTCCCGGTTTTTGCCCACAACCTGCATGAAACACCCGGCAATTTGCAGAAGGAGGTAGCCGATGCCATCGTCCAATTAGGCAAAAACGAAAATACATTCGCCACGGTAATTTCTCCGCTTTTGCCTGTGCCGAACGAAGAAATCGCAGATTGGTTTTCTACCGAACTCGGAGAAGCCGACCAAAGTAAAGTGGAAGATCTGCTTTTGCTGACGCTTCAACGCGACAAGGCCGCGCTAGCTCGCCTCGACAAGTTTTTGAGCACCAAAAAGGCCGACATGTATGATGTTGAAGCCCTTCAAAAAGAAGTTTTCGAATTTGCACAAAAGCAGTTTTGAGAAAAAACTGCCCAATTTCGCACCTATATGACGGAACAATCTGCCCAATCTGCCCCAAAACTCCCCACACCGCTGGGGAATTCACGCGTTCACGACCCCAAACTTTACAAGCCTTCCCCGGCACTTTGGGATGCCGTTCAGGTAGCCCTTTTACTCGAACAGCCTTTGCTCGTGACCGGCGATCCCGGCACGGGGAAAACCGAGTTGGCCCGGCATATTGCCTACTATTACGATTTGGGGGATGTGGAGATTTTTAATGCCAAAACCACCAGCGCGGCCAACGACCTTTTTTACAAATACGATGCGCTCGGGCACTTTCAGCACAGCCACAGCAAAAAGGCAGACCTTGCCCTGGCTGATGTGGAACGTTTGTTCGTGCGCTACCAGGCACTGGGCAAGGCCATCCAATCCAACCAACGTACGGTCGTTTTGATTGACGAAATTGACAAAGCACCGCGGGATTTGCCCAACGACATCCTGGCAGCGATTGACCGAATGGAATTCAACGTCCCGGAATTGGACAACAAACCGTTTCAAGCCAATTACCGCCCCATTGTGGTATTGACCAGCAATTCAGAAAAGAATTTGCCCGATGCTTTCTTGCGCCGCGTGGCCTATTTCCACATTCAGCCGCCGAGTTCGACGGAATTGCTCGAAATTTTGCAAAGCAAAGTAGGTTTTAAACCCGCTACAGAGACCGATCCGGTAGAAATACAAGGTTATACCAAAGAAGAACTCGACCCATTGGTGGCGCATTTCAAATCCATCTGCGAGTCGAAATCGCTCCAGAAAAACCCCGCCACTGCCGAGTTGATCCATTGGGTTTCGCTTTTGCATTACTTTGGTTTCCAGCCGGCTGTACTCGAAAAAGAGCGACTCAGCACCGATGACCGTGCAGTGTTGCTGAAATCCTACTCCGTGCTGGCAAAAACCAAGGACGACCTGAAAACCCTGGCCGAACAACTGAAAAGGCTCTAAGCTCCCCCCATGCAGCGCCTCCACTTCCACGCCCTGGTTGCCGAACTACTGGCAACGCTCGAAGCCGACGGTCAATCGTTTGGCACAGGGGCGCATTTGCGCATTGGGGAGTTGCTGCAAAACATACCAGAAAACACGGCGCCGGAGCAATTAAAAACCTTGCTGGCGCCGGTACTCTGCACGACGAAAGAGGAACAGGAGCGTTTTTACCAGATTTTTGAAAGAAGTTGGAAGCAGGTCGAGGCGGTTGGAATACTGGAAGTCGAAACCGGTGAGCATCCAATTTTTGCACAAGTTAAAACCCGCATCACACCTTGGGCTTTGCTGACGACGGCCCTGGTTTTGATTGGTTTGTGGGGCATTGGCAACTGGGCAGGAACTGATTCTCAAAAGGAAATACCCATTGCTTTTCACAATTTCTCCGCTACGGTAGGCGACCCGGAACAATCTTTTCAAATTGACTCCCTGGTGGAGCAATCTCAAACGCCTGGGCGGCAGAAGTTCAAAGTGGACCCGCTTTCAAAATTTTCTGCAAAAAAGGAGGGCGGGTATGCAGGCATACGGCTCGATACGCAGGCAAACCGCATTTTTTACAGCGGCCTGAAAGAAGGTTCCGACACGGTTTTGCTTCGAGCATACCCGCATGGTTGGCATCACGCCAATATGTGGAGACACCAGATTGTTTTTTCGGTTTACCCGCCACCGGACACCTCAAAAAAAGAAGACGCTCCTCCCGATACCGCCCTGTATGTTCAGCGGCCGATCCCGCACCCGCGCGACCTGTCGAAACTCGAAGCCCCCCAACCCAGTGATTTCCAGCAGTTTCTGTCTGATTGGGAATGGCCTTTGAAAGTCGCTGCAATGCTGTTGGCGGGCTTGCTGGTCTGGTTCGCTGCGCGACTTTGGGAACGCAACCGTCGCAAACTCATCGCCGAGCACCGACCCAATCAAAAGCCCCCTTATACCTGGAGCATCCAATTGAAAAACCCGCCGAGGGTGGATTTGGGCGAACGCTTTCAGCGGCTCCTCAGCCAACTCCGCCGCCGCGAGGCCGACGAAAACTGGCGGCTCGATGTGCCCCGGACTTTGCGTGCCACCATTGCCAAGGGTGGCGTGCCCCAATTCCACTATGCCCAGCAGACACGTCCTTCGGAATATCTGTTGTTGATTGACCGCCACAGTCCACGCAACCATCAAGCGCAGTTGTTCGATCTAATGTTTCGCGGCTTCCGAAATCAGGAAGTACTGCTCGAGCGTTTTTGGTACGACGGCGACCCGCGACTGTGTTGGAACGAAGCCTTTCCCGCAGGGCTTGACCCTCGCGCCTTGCATTACCACTACCCGCAGAGTCGGGTGCTCCTTTTTGGCGATGCGGAGCAATTGATGAGCCAGCAAACAGGCCGCCTTTCAAAATGGGCTACCCAGACTTTTTCAGCCTGGCAGGATCGCGCCGTTTTGTCCCCTCGACCCCTCAATGCATGGGGGCGGCGCGAACACGCTTTGCAGGAACTTTTTCATGTGCTGCCGGTCAGTCTGTCGGCCCTTGAAGTAGCCATAGAGCGCTTCGAGACCGATGTCGAAAAAGATGCTGAACTCGACCCGCGCCGATTCCCAGATGCTGCCCAAGTGCCTATTCAACTCATTGACAATGATCTGATTAAAACGCTTGAGCATTACTTGGGAAATGCCCAGTCAAGTAATTTACCTACCTGGATCGCCGCCTGCGCCGTCTACCCGGAACTCCATTGGGATATGACGCTGTATCTCGGTGAATTGCTCTCGGACACCAACACGCAGCTCCTCACGTCTGACAACATCGCCCAGATTTGCCGCATGCCCTGGTTTACCGAAGGCGAAATCCCGCTCGAAGCCCGCAAAACACTGCTCGCCTGGCTCGAACGCGAACAGCCAGATACACTCCATACTATTCGGGAAGGCATACACCGGTTGCTGGCACAAAACCCGCCCCCCGAAGACAGCGCGGCGCACGATGCCTACGCCATGAACATGGCACTCAACGAATGGCTCTACACCAAAGACAGTGCCCGCAAAAAAGAACTTGAAAATGACATCCTTCGACGCATTGCCGCAGGACAGGCCGCCGACTTTATGGTCTTAAAGGTACTCGAAGGCCCGCGCTCGCCAGAGGAATTTGAGGTGCCGGAAAACTGGCGCAAGCACTTGAAACAGAAGGGTTTGGCGAAGACGACACGGAAGTCTTGGGTGTGGGCAGTGCCGTTGTGGGTGTTGTTGTGTGTGGGGGTAGTGGGGTGGAAGCCGGAGGAAGTGGGGTGTAAGGGAGTGGCGTTGACCACGCAAGGAAAAGAATGGTGCGCAGAGACACTTGAAGAGGTAATGGAAGTATGGGAAATGCAGGCTCTGAACGGGATGGGTCAGCAGGATTCCACCACTTTGCTCAATTTGGCAGATATGGCAGTAAGAGACATCCTTAAGGCAGGGAGGGCAAATGCCTGGAAAAATCAATCTGCAAAAAACTGGCAGCAAGGCGTTGGGAAGTTAGGGTTACTTGGCCCCATTGACTCTATGTCTTTCTTTCAAAACTTGGCAGTGGGGTATTTTAACAAAGGAGTGGAGCAACGATATAGTGCAAACCTTTCAGAAATACTAAACAAAACAATACCTGGGTTCGGCCGTCGTGCAAAGGAGGCGGAAAATGCTGGCTGCATTTACTTCCTGCGTGCCCAAGAACTTAATGTATTACTGCCGGATACTGCTCAGCTTTGGTATGTACATGAAGCTGCTAAGTTTTGCAATACTCCCTTTGTTGAACGAAAAAGGAATCTGACGCCTGTCAACACGGATAGCGCTAAACTAAAAGCAATGCATCCAACGCCCTCCAATGCCGATATGGCCCTGCTCGAAGCGATGTATTCCAGCGTTTATTTTCTGCGAATCGAAAGCATTAAATTAACCATGGACGACAAAACAGAAGAAATTTTAAATGTCAATATTACAGGGACGGGTTTCCTGCTCAGCGATGGGCGTTTTATCACTACGCGCCACATGGTGCAGCCCTGGACTTACCTCAACCGCAATAACCCCGATGCCGCCATGACGCTATTGAACATGGTTCAAAACAACAGCGGGGTTGTAAATGCTACTTTAAAAGCCTATTCCCCGGATGGAAGCTCTTTCACTTTTTCATCCCTTGATTTTAAATTAGATGCCAGTGGCGATGAAACAATCACGGTGGTGGAACCAAGAAGCAATACCAATGTTTTTGTAAAAATTGGCGTTCTGGACGATGGCAAAGACTGGGCAACCATTAAAACAAGCCGTCCGGGACAGATCTCTTTGGGAGCGAGTGTGAGCGAGGCCCTCCCAGCAGGCGCCCGACTCTATACCTTGGGTTATCCTTATGGTCAAGGCGCCAACGACACCACCGATATCAGACCACTATTCATGTACTCTAATGTAGAAACCAGCGGACTGACCAATGGAATGATCCGCATCACCGATCGGAATTTCGACCCTGGCTGCTCCGGAGGCCCTGCTTTTTACAGCGATGGCAACCGTCTGGTGGCTGTTGGAATTATTTCTACCAGTCTGGGCAATCAAGGAGGCTTGGTACCCGTATCCCATATTCGTTGACCTTCATATATAATCAACCATACACATCATATTCACACATTGAAATTCGATGACACATTTTATTTGCTATATATGTCTTCGCATCTAACCCCTTACATAAACTATAATCTTTTACAACCTTATTGCTGAGTCTGAAATATAGCCATATTATTTACAACGCCTGCAACTCCACCAATTTCCGATAATACCCACTCTGCCGCATCAAGCCCTCATGCGTCCCCCGCTCCACAATCCGCCCCCCATCCAGTACGATGATTTCATTCGCGTGTTGCACCGTGCTGAGTCGGTGGGCAATGACCAGTGCGGTGCGGTTTTCCAGGAGCCGTTCGAGGGCAGCCTGTACCAGTTTTTCGGATTCAGAATCGAGGGCAGAAGTAGCCTCGTCGAGGATGAGGATTGGAGGGTTTTTTAGCAAAGCCCGGGCAATGGTGAGGCGTTGGCGCTGGCCACCGCTGAGTTTGGAGCCCCGGTCTCCTATGTTGGTGTCGTAGCCTTCGGGGAGATGGATGATGAATTCATGGGCGTTGGCAGCGCGGGCGGCAGATTCTACTTCTTGAGCTGTAGCGTTGGCTGTTGAAAATGCAATATTGTTGCGCACCGTATCATTGAACAAAATCGCCTCCTGGCTCACGATGCCCATAAGCGCCCGCAAGTCGTGTAAACGCAGGTGTCTGATATCTTTTCCATCCAACAAAATGGTTCCTTCAGAAGGGTCATAGAAGCGCGGCAACAAATCAGCCATGGTGCTTTTGCCAGCGCCGGAAGCACCTACAAGCGCGATTATTTTCCCCTTTTGAATTTCCAGATGGATGTTTTCCAAAGCGCCGCGTTCCGCGTTTGCATATTGGAAAGAGACATTTTTAAATTCGATTTTTTCTTTAAAATCGTTGACAGCCAAGGCATTATCTGCATCCCGTATAGCAACGGGCGCATCCAGCACCGCCTCTACCCTTTCCAAGGCACCCATGCCTTTGCGTATGCTGTAAGTGGCTGCCGAAAAGGCTTTGGCGGGTTCGGTAATGGAGTAAAAAGCATATAGGAACGTAATAAAAATCGGCCCGGTAATATGCCCGGCAAATACCTGCTTGGCTCCATACCACAACAGCACCGAAGCAATGGCAATGCCCAGAAACTCCGACAGTGGCGAAGCCAGATCGCGCCGACGAGAAAGACGTGTGATGGTGCGCGCATAGCCATCGTTCTCCCGGCCAAAACGCTCGCCCTGCCACTGTTCGGCATTGAAACCTTTGATGATGCGGAGCCCGCCCAAGGTCTCTTCCACCAAGGACATGACCGTGCCCAGGCGCGACTGAGCTTCCCCCGATTGTTTCTTCAAACTCTTCCCGATTCCGCCAATGATGAACCCGCTGAACAAAAGCAAACCAAATACAAAAGCCGTCAGCGAGGGCGACACCCACAGCATATATGCCAGGCTCCCCGTGATGACAATCGGCTCACGCACAAGGGCTTCCATAACACCCATGATGCTCCATTCCACCTCCTGAACGTCGGCGGAGAAGCGGCTCATGAGGTCGCCTTTGCGTTCTTCGGAGAAAAACGAAAGGGGAAGATCCAGCATTTTTCGCAGCATTTTTTGGCGCAGATCTCGGACCACGCCGTTGCGCACCGGGGCCAAGAAATAGAGCGATAGATAACGGAACAGGTTTTTGCCCAAAAACGTGAGCACCAGAAAACTGCACACGATGAGCAAAGCGCCCTCGCGACCGTGGTTGAGGAGGAGTTGCTCGAAAAAAGTGTCGAGTTGGTGCTGGATGCTGGTGTTTTCAACGTTGGAAGGGCTTGAAGCCCTTCCAACGTTTCCGTTACCGTTTGGGTCCGAAAATAGTATCTGCAAAAACGGCAACAGCGCCGGGATACTCACCACGACAAAGAGCGACATGAGTATGTTGCAGCCGATGGCGAGGGTGAGCAGCCGTTTGTAAGGAAGGTAATAGCGAAGAAGGCGAAGCATCTTAGTGTTTAAAGGCCAATTTATCCAACATTTCACTCGCAATGGGGTCTGCGTAAATACCGTAGCTATTTACTAAAATCCCCTTCTCCCCATTGTTCAAGGCAGAAATGGCGTAAATAATTACGGAATCAGAAGGATCGGTTTCTCCTTCAAGCCGGAAAAACTTGTCCACCTGAAAATCATGGTGAAAGAGTTTAAACCCTCTCGCCCGGCATTCCAGGCAGTTTTCCTGAAGGTTAAAATCTTCAGTGTAGCCTTCTTTGCGAAGTTCGTCTGTGATTTCGATGAGTGTTTTTTCCATAATATTTCAGTTTGTCAAAATCAATAGTTAGACCAGCGCTTCCAGCGCGAAACAGTGACGAACAGCACAAGCCCCATTGCTGAAAGTGCCGCTATGCTCACCACTTCGGAGCCCATTTCTGGCGCGTCATTTCTTTTGAGGTAGATTCCCAACAATGCCCAGACGACTGCCAATCCATGACCAAGGCTATTTTGCCGAAACAAAATAAATATAGCCGCAGCAGCGCCTACCAATATCATCAAAACCGCCCAAAAAGTCTCTCCTAAACCGCCTCCCCGCCAGCCATTTCCAACCAAAAACGTCGTAACATTTGCGATGGTCGCCACGGTGATCCAGCCCTGATAAATGCCCAAAGGCCAATGTGCAATGATTTTTTCCAGCTTATTGGCTTTGGAATGCCCTGTGCCGTTGATCTCATTAAGCCGAAGTAAGGTGGCTAAAAAACCTAGCATGATAATCACTGAAAGGCCCAATTGCTCCCAATGCCACGCAAACATCCACGCTACGTTGAATATGCAGGTAGCAAAAAATAGCCAGCCGATCTTGTCCACAATGGGTTCGACCCGCGCAGCCAAAACCGGGCGAAAAAGCGCTGCGATCTGAAAACCTATGAACACCAGCAGCCAAATGTAAATGATCCCCCAGATGGAAAAAGTAAGGCCAGCGGGGGTGAACAGATTGGGATACTGGTTAGAAAGTTCTCCCGTGTTTTTGCCGTTGAGTGGAAGGGCGTTGGCAAGATAGTTGATGACCAATACAGCTGCGAAAGCAATGGTATTGGCAAGAATAAGGGTACGCGTAGCAACTTTCATGGTATACGTTTTACGGTTTGAAAATGAGGCACATAAGGCGAAAAGCAGTGACACTTTTTAAAAAAGTGTCACTGCTCTCCCGTATCATGTTTGAACAGCGACCGCATGGCCAGCAGCATACTCAACAGCGACAAAACCGCCCCCATCAAAAACGGCGCGCCGGGGAATTGAATGGACGATTCTGGTGCTGTAAAATGTGCAAACAAATAGGTCATCAACAAGGGTCCGACGATAGAAGTGAGGCTGACAAGACTGGTAAGCGCCCCCTGCAATTCACCCTGTTCGTTGGATGGCACTTGCCCCGAAATAA
>Ga0247843_1010264_pt1 | contig 10031 bp, 12 predicted proteins | sample LaCruzMarch2017__FD_192420 | JGI IMG/M metagenome (GOLD analysis project Ga0247843, IMG submission 192420) | Freshwater microbial communities from meromictic Lake La Cruz, Castile-La Mancha, Spain - LaCruzMarch2017_8m | ecosystem: Environmental > Aquatic > Freshwater > Lake | place: Spain...
GACGACGACAACAGCGATTTCGACAATGTGAACAATAGAAGATTGAGTTTCCTATTTTATGAGATTGAATTTTTTTAACCACGAAGAACAAAACAAGGCTAAAAACTCACCTGCAACATTCTGCTGCTATCCACCATCTCACTGCATCACTATTATCCGGCTGATTGTCATATATATCAACCGACCCACATAGGCAATGGAAAGAACGACCACACCTTGCCCCAACGAGGCAACGATGATGCAATAAAACGAACGCGTCGGCCGTGACTGCTGCGAAATCGATGGTGTGACGAAAGAAGTCCATATTCTCCAACGGCATAATTGCGTCGTTATTAATACACAGACACAACCAATTCACCAATGTATCAACGTCATGGTGTAACACACCGCACACCAACAACCGAGTATGTTGTGTCACCTTCAGCTGGTTTCAAGCTAGCCCCTCTAGAGTAGCGAGTAGCGCCTCTAGCCAGCACGCTAGCACATCGCGCAGCATGTACATGCCATCTAAGAGGTCATGAGGCAATAGCCTGGAGGGGATGGATGTACTACGATCAATAAATGGTATTGCAGCAGATGAGCTAATCTCAAAACCAATGTACAAACAGATACGTTCAGTTAAGCCTGAGATAAATCTTCTAATTAATACCCTCCATCATAATTGATCGATTGGTGGCAGGAACTTGTTGTGAATCTTCTCGTAGCATACTCCGCCTTCAATAACAACTTCGGAAAATCAACGGTGTGTCAATTCACAATAATTTAATAATAACCACCCTTGCCAACATCGTGACTCGTATCCTTCTTCATTGCGTTCAGGTAATCGCCAATGACGCGCTTGGCGGTATGGATTGACGTGGCAACGGCATGTCGGATCATTCCAGCATTCCTCACAAGGATGGTATCACAAAGTTGGACATAAGTTGGGTCTACGAGGGGACGGATGTAGTGATTGATTCTTCTTTCCCCACTACCATAGCCGGACTGTCGATCACTGTTGCACGATAATTTCCTCTTCTTCCCCGATTCTACCACCTCGCCATCCAACTCGTGACCGTTCTCTCCTCCGCTGTCATTTCTGACAATTTCAATCTCTCCCACCATAATGTCCTTGGCAGGACAGAGAACGTTGCTTAATCTAGATGATACGACGCTTGCGATCACATCCTGACACTGCTGTAACTCAGAGTTCATCACCGATAAATTTTGTTGCGAAGCTCCGGATCTGTCAACGCCCCATCTGTACACTGCAGACGATACGAGGGATAGGAGGAGGTTGTACTCCTCAACAACAACCTGCAGGGCCGATGCGAAGGAAAGGACGCACGCGCGGGGGTCCTTATGGTCGACGCCATTAGTGGGACGAGCAACGACAATGTCGATGTCCGAATAGTGATTTGTAGCCAGAGGTGGTGAGGATGGTAACACTTTTGGGAGTTTGTCGAGCAAATCTCCAAGACGGAAATGTATCTGCGGCAGTCCCATTGGTTCAAAGCCTTCTGAACTGACCTCAGAGAGTGGACGGAGAGCTGCATCCTCAGTGTAATCAACGCCCTCTGATGACGATGCAGGTGTGACATTATTTTTGGAGCTGCGTTTCTTCGCTGTCCGTTGTTTGGTCGGTGGTGCGGTCGTCGTCGCCATAGCTGGCGTAATAACGCTCACTCCGTCATCTCCTGATGCTGCTGGTAATAACGTAGATACAGATGATCCAGTGGCGGTTCCAAAGCCGTCAAGCAGCGTTCTCTTGCTCATGGTCTCGTATTCGTATTTCCAGAGACACTATGATACATATTAAATTTCTACGCGGGCTCCCCCTCCTTCCTCCGTGCTTCCTCTCTACGATACCACACATCATGGGGGCCGCCGAAGAGGAAGAAGGAAAGCACCAGGCTGAAGAGGACAATAATGAGATGACAGCGAACGGCGATTTTGACGAGGAAGAAGATGCAAACGACGATGGTGATGACGAAGCCGCTGGGGATGCATCGAAGAAGAAAAAGAAGAACAAAAGTGAGTACCGTCTCACTTCGTTTTTTTTATTGATATATCTTCATCTTCATCTTCCTCTACCCGATGAATGTATTCAAACACGCAACAGAGAAAAAGAAGAAGAAGAAAGTAGCGCCTTCGTCCTCTGCCAATGGCCATGCGAAGGGAACACCTTCCAGTAAGGCCGAGGGCCGCATGCTCAATGATGGTAGCTTCACAGACTATTATGTTGCTTGCGGTCAGACGGAGCCGCCGTCTATCCCCGTCGTCGAACTCTTTCGTGAATTCGTCGGCGATGATGAATCAGACGGAGTAAGTCATCTACCAGTCTTTCCTGTTGGTGAAATTCAGGAGCACCCCCTCGAATCGAATGTCCACCGGATCTCGTCGGCCGAATTAAGGCAGAATGAACGAATGACGTCGGACCTGTATTCCAAACTCCGACACGCATCAGAGGTCCATCGACAGGTCCGTCATCATGCTCAATCATTCATAAAACCGGGTATAAAGCTCGTGGACATGTGTGAAAGACTTGAGGAGATGAACCGTCTTTTAGTAAGAGATTCGGGACTCGAACGTGGCATAGGCTTTCCCACGGGTTGCAGTCTCAATCATGTCGCAGCGCACTATACTCCGAACGTTGGCGACGACACCGTCTTAACATATGATGATGTGATGAAGGTAGATTTCGGGACCCAGATCGATGGTAGGATAATTGATTGCGCATGGACAGTTTCATTCAACCCAAAATATGACAATCTCCTTGAGGCAGTGAAAATGGCAACGGATGCAGGGATTCGAGCCGCAGGTATAGACGTTCGTTTGTGCGATATTGGGGAGGCTGTCCAGGAGGTTATGGAGAGTTATGAGGTCGAGCTCGACGGTAAGACTTATCCAGTAAAATGCATACGCAACCTCAACGGCCATTCCATAGGCCAATACCAGATACATGCTGGCAAGTCCGTGCCTATTGTGAAGTGCGACGATGTCACAAAGATGGAGGAAGGAGAAATATTTGCCATTGAGACCTTCGGTTCGACTGGACGAGGGTATATTGTCGAGGATATGGAATGCTCCCATTACATGAAGAATTTCCACGCCCCACATGTGGCCTTGCGACTACCGCGAGCGAAGAAACTCTTGGGACATATCAATAAGACCTTCGGAACTTTGGCATTCTGCCGGCGATGGCTGGAGCGTGAAGATGGCGGGTCTTTCACTGTGAATGGCAACAAAGGGCAGCAGGATAAGTATATGGGGGCGCTAAAAAATCTTTGTGACGTGGGGATAGTTCAGGCGTACCCCCCTCTGTGTGATGTTAAGGGTTGTTACACCGCTCAGTATGAACACACGTTGATATTGAGACCAACTTGCAAGGAGATATTAAGCCGAGGGGATGATTTTTGATCGAGTGAGTAGGAGTAGCAATTCGATTAAGGTCGTTTGGGATTAGAAATGCTATTTAATGCTGTCCATTCTACAAACCACAAGTTTTTCAGCTTACAGTTGGATAAGGCTCTATCCCTGCCAAATTCTAAGATACTTAATGCGGATTCATAAGGAGATAGCCTAGATCAAAAAAGCGGTGTGTGTGATGAAGAGTCTTGAAGAGTACACACGCGATTTGGCGGGATGGAATTCTACAGAAAAAATTGGCGATGGAGTGTAGGAGGTGGTAGGAGATAGGAGGTCGGTTTGGGGGCTACACCATGTCATCAGCTCAAGGTACTCCTTCTTCGTCGGACGAGGCTGTGGTGCTGGCTGCGTCTTCGTCGAGTCAATCAGTCTTTGAATTCGGTGAATTCGATTGCGTAGACTTCGGCGGTGACGAAGGTCAAGAGGTACATATTGGGGAGACTCTCGCAGCCGGTTTAACTAGGATCGTTGCTACCCCAAAGGCTGCGAATGGGAACACAAAGTCACCCAAGACACCAGCAGCTAATGCGGCGTGTCTCATGTTGGAAGTGACTCCAAAGGTCGACGCAGCGAGAATTTGTGCCGATAAGTATGCTGCTGTGTTTGAGAACACTCCACGTGCATCCAATCCCAATCGCGATGCACAATACCCCGTAGGCGTGGCGAATAGGCATGGTTTGTCGACCCCATCATGGGACATCGACAAAACATTTTCTTTTCGTAAAAGGGGTGAGACAAAAGAAGAGAGTCGTACGACTAAGCCATACTGGGGGACATGGGATCTGTTTGGCTCGGGGAGTTTATCGAGGAGCATGAGCATGAAAGAGAGTTCGTTTAATGACGACAGCCTTGAACCTTTGCCAGAGTCACTTGAGAATGAATTCTTTGCCATGGATGTGGGACTCATGTTGTAGGTTTGTGTTCTATTCTTGACTTGCTCAAACTCAATTGATCAGTCTTCTAACCTGACCCACCACTCAACGATTTTATAGCTCGGAAGATGATGGCGACACAATAAACGACCCTAACGCTCTTTATTCTCAAGCTACTACATCATACTCACTGAATACACTTGAAACTTATAGCTGCGATGTGTTTACAAAGAATGGTTTGTTACAAGATGACACTGACAATGCGACCAAAGGTAATGAAGTCCTATATCCGGAAAACTGTTATACAGTTCGGGACGATCACGGTAATGTAATCCCCGAAAATGCTAAGATGATATTAGGCTATGATGAAGTGCAACGCAGGAAGGAAGCCTGGGTCCAACGTAATCAGATCAATCAAGTATTCCCTACAGTCGATGCACCGGATGCTCCGCCTGAAAATATGGACAGACGAATCAGAGAACTCGCTGGCCAAATTTCCGTTGATTGGCGTGGACCTGACTTGATGGCGCCCACTTTAGCTCGCAGGCTTCGTGACTTCCAATTTGCTAGAGACAAACGTAGGAAAAAGTATGGTACAGCTGAGCCCTGGGGTGTTTTGGGGCTTTATGAGCACTTGAGTCGGGTCAAAATTGATGTAGAATGGGCGGAGGATGCAGCGTGGAGAAGGACAAATAAACAACCATACCTAAGCTGGAGTGATTTTGAGGTCATGAAAACTTGTGACGGATACAACAGGCCCTTCTTTACCTTTTTCATCGTGTCCACCTGCACTGCCATGATGTTCCTGTCAATCTACGCTAATGATTGGAGATTTGAGCCTCTGTCAGTCAACCCAATGATTGGTCCAAGTGCAGAAACGCTGGTTCGGCTTGGTGCCAAGGATTCTTACCTAATTGTGATGCAACAAGATGTATGGAGACTCTTCTCGCCCATGGTTTTACACGCTGGTTTGATTCATTACGTCTTAAACATGCTTGCCTTGTGGTTCGTCGGCAGTGCCATTGAGCAGGTGCATGGCTTCTACACCACGGCAGTCATTTTTACAGTGTCAGCAGTCGGAGGAATCATTTTGAGTGCAATTTTCTTGCCTGAATACATTACTGTGGGTGCAAGTGGAGGGATCTTTGGTTTTATTGGAGCTTGCCTGTCGGATATAACAATGAATTGGAACTTGTTTTTTAATGACTTTGTCAACGAGCGTGGAGCCAGGCTGAGCCACGCAAGGGTTTTAATAATGCTCTTCTTGGACATCGTGGTCAATTGCCTCATAGGTTTGACACCATTTATCGACAACTTTACCCACCTAGGAGGGATGATATATGGATTCCTGTGTGGGTTGAGCACAATCAAATTAGTCTCTCCAAGATTCTTTGGGGGTAGCTGCCACAAGTGTAAACGCGTCTTGTATAGATCCTTTGGCGTCCTCGTTTGTGTAGCATGTTTAATTGCATCCAGTGTTGTCCTTTTCTCAGGAGATGGGGTAACAAATCCATGTCCAAGTTGCACGAAAATTTCATGCGTTACAATGCCTCCTTGGGCTGATTCAGAGAGTAAGTGGTGGTATTGCGACAACTGTGATGTTGCAACAGCAAATGGAACATTGGACTCGGCAACAGAAAAGTTTGTTGAGCTGAATATCACTTGCCCAGACAAATCTTTTCAAGTATTAAACACACCAAATGATTCCTGGTCAAATGCTAATCAAGCTGAGTTGGAAGAGATGTTACCAACACTTTGTCGTCAGCATTGCATTTGGTGAGCGCATATTGTAATTTTGAAGTTTACAATGTGATTTGCCTTGGTGGCATATTGTTGGAAAAGGGCTGTATATAATTTTACTAAATTAGATGACAAATATTAATAGAGATAAGGAAGATCACATTCCCAGTGAATAACTGGCTGGCTTATGTACTCAAGAAATATGGAGTGCCACCCAAATTCTGCTCGGCAGTAGAACAAATGTTCACAGATCTCAAAGTGGTTCTCAAGATTGGAGAAGAAACGAGAGAAATATTGCAATCAGTTAGAGTACGCCAAGGAGATAACATGGCACCGGTTCTATTTCACTTTCTAATGACGGCATTTGCAAAATCGCTAGAGAAGGAATATGACAGGAATAACATCAAGAAGATTGAATTACATTGAGCATCTGAGGAAGATTTTGTCAATGGGAATGCGATACTTAAAGCCACAAGCCAAAACATTACTCGTCAACGGGAAGGAATGAACCAAATCTTACAATTGGGAAGCCATGCTTTTTCTATATGTAGACAATGGAGCATTCCCATTTGCAACACAAGAGGAGATGACTCAAGGAGCGACAGTAATATTTGACCACTTTGCTAGATTCGGACTTGAAATGCACCTTGGATATGAAAAAGATGGGAAGATCCAACCATTGAAGACTCAGTGCGTTTTCTTCCCACCTCTCCACAAACTTTGATAAGATGGAATCTTCCGCTATATTGGAGAGTGGAACTGAAACTCAAGCAGAGATGACAATAGCCAGCAAATGACCAACAGAGAGTGAAGATGTCAAGGGAGGATGCGTGCTAAGACAGAATTGATGAGACACAACTGATCAATGTGAAAGGCGGATTCATGACATATACCAAGCACTTCAAGTACCTTGGATCCCACAGCCTTCGAGACAACTATAAAATCAAGTCCCGCATCGCAGCATGCAGCAGCCACCAAAGCGTTTGGAGCACTAACCAAATTCTGGACAACCGGCATGTCGACACCTACAGCAAATATCTCATTTTCTGAGCCATTCCAATGAACTAGTACTCCTGTGGGGATGCAAAACATGTTACCTACAGAAATCGCTACTGATGAAACTTGAAGTTTTCCTCACTTGAAATATCTGTCGCATCCTAAAAATATCGATGTTTCAAGCCAAGAGGGAAAGAATAACAAACGATCAAGTCAGAAAACAATTTTATGACATACCATGTGTAAAGAATATGATCGCAGCACGGCTACTATCATTCATTGGGAAAGCTGTATGAGATCCTTACCCACTTCGATCTACAAAATTAATGCTGGCTGCAACAACAACAGGAAGAGAGGACAACCATACACTACAAATATTTGAACATGTCCCTGAATAACTATCATCTAGTTTGGGCATCGCCAAAAACTGCAGCTGACGGCTCGATTTTTGACTTTGAGCAATAGCATGACAATAATAGTATTAGTTTAAGTATTAAAATGACACATCATTGGACAGCACTACATCTTAGCTTTCTAATGGTATCTTGGTGGCCTTGTAGAGTCATTATTTGCCTCCGAATCTTTGCTCGCACCGATCTCATCCAACATAGCCCACAGCTCCAGATTTTGCGACGTCCACAGTGAAATCGCTACACCACCATGAGCCTTGCCCCCACGACGCTGTAACCATGATACGAATCGCTTATTGATAAGTTGATTATGCTATTGGTATTGTTTGGTGGCTTGTCGGCAATAATTGATAGAGTCGTCGCCATCATTTTCTGTCCTCTGTTTTTGTTGTGTCCGTGCATGCACAAGAGCTTTCTTTGGATACGTTACCTAACAGTGCTGCACAGTTGACTGCACATATCCATCCAACAAATACAATAGAGCACTAAGTTGAGAGAGGTATTAATAGTGGTAGCAGCATCATAACACCACTTGTCTTTGTCATCATCATGTCCAAGTGTGGGACAGTCAAGAGGATCATACGGCTTGGTTCGTCGAACAAGTCATTAAGTGCCACAAGGAATTGGATTGCCCACTGCCCACATGATGAGTTGTCAGTGGCTCTTAAATTGTCTATGTTCATCACAACATAATGAGGGAGGACCAAGATGATGATGATGATGACACAGACACAGATTACAGATTATGATAGCTTTCAGATGGATCTGTTCAACTTTTTTGAAGGAAGATGTCAATGCACGTTCTCGTCCAACACCAACAGCATTTGTTATGGACATTACCAATCATTTGTGCGACCTTATTGATGACAAACATTTCACATCTGCAAATGTTAATCTTTGTTTTCAAGTTGCTGACAGTAGTAAAAGTAAAGCACAGGGGAAGCCCCCCACAACCAGCAATAGGACTACTTCCAAGTCAAATCATCCAAGAGTGGACCTGCATCTCAGCTGGGTGGCAGAATCCTTGATAGTACTTTTGCTGCAACTTCTGCTATGACAAGCAGAGAACAGTGGATGTGCTATTGTGTACGGCACTACCTATCATAATACTTTTGAGTCTGCTCACAAATGCTATGTATGTGATGGTAATATTCACTCTGCATTACTGTGTGGCTTACAATTGGGCAAATTCATTGAGAAGACCCCTGCTCTCCCCTCTCTCCCTGATGGTTTCGTGTGTGATAGTGGAAAGACTATTGATCTTGGTGATGTTGATGGTAATGAGCAGAGAGCAATATGCCATCAGTGCATTAATTGGTTGAAAAACAGTAAACATATGTCTGTGCCATGGAGCTGTCATAAATGCGATAAAGAGTGGCCACAGAGTGTGAAGAGGTGTGGAGCGCAAGGCCTGGAACTGGAAGGGTGCGACATGCCCCCGCCAAGTAAGGGGGTCAAGAGGAAGACAACAAGCCAAGCAAAGGCAAAGACAAAGTTGACCAAGAAGGGGAAGGGGCCTGTAGGAGAAGTAACTGTGCAATCTGATCTTTCACCTGACATAGACTTAGATTCATATGGCACAAGGAGTAATGTAGAAAGTGTGGGGGACGACTTTAGTTGGGGAGAAGACTCAACTAATCGCAGGAGTGAATCTAAATGATAACATTGAAATTGAGGACAATGCAGAAGGTGAGGAATTCTCTTGCGCACCCGGCAATACTATTGAGGCAGCAGCACCATTATTTGGAGCTCCCAAGGGATGGTCTCCTCCACAACCGCCTGACTTTGGTGAGCCAGAATTTGCGGCAGTTGACAATCCAGGGAGGTGAAGCCAATACACCTTCACACCAACCTCCAACCTTTGACTCAAGAAAGCAATATGTTGAACACAGTATGCCTGCTGGTGCTGTACCTGTACCAGTGCACCACGATACAGGCAAGAGAGAAGTTGGTGGTTATGACGAGTTCTTCTATGATGGATGGCAGCATCCCTCCCCAAATAAATCTAACACTCGCATGGGAGCAACAAAAGAGAATCTCTTCCCCAAAGATCGCAGTGTACAATTGGATGCCAATCTTCTGAAGAGACTAGTAGGACTCAGGAAACAGCGAATGGAGAAATGTGATGCATTATTCTTCTATCAGTTACTACTGCCTATTGTCGACCCTGCTCACTCTGGTATCAAGGACGACCCAAGGATAGGATTCTATTAGGAGGTTGCAACTCACACTCACACCAATGTGTATGCAATGGGGTACAAACACAGGGGGGGTACACGTGGGCTTGTCTTTCGTCCCACCACTGCTCAGGAGTTGGTGGTATGGGATGGCATTGTAACGCGTAATCTGTCTGACAACATTGCTGAATGTTGGATGGCGTCACAATCCAACACCTACGATTGTGAAATTGATGAGGCCATGCATTATCGGCGCTGGCTTGACATCAAGGCTTGCATGAAGCTGTGAAATATCTATCACGAGAAGGATAGGAAGGCAACAGACTATGGCGAGATCAAATAATTAATAGTGCTTGATCTTGACCTAGGCTATCATGCTTAGGCCATGGTAGAATAAGTGGAAGATAAATAGATGACAAAGCTGACAG
>Ga0247843_1010265_pt1 | contig 10031 bp, 7 predicted proteins | sample LaCruzMarch2017__FD_192420 | JGI IMG/M metagenome (GOLD analysis project Ga0247843, IMG submission 192420) | Freshwater microbial communities from meromictic Lake La Cruz, Castile-La Mancha, Spain - LaCruzMarch2017_8m | ecosystem: Environmental > Aquatic > Freshwater > Lake | place: Spain...
ATCATCGCCCAGTCGCCCGCGAGCCCACCTTGCGTGTCCATGGCGCTGCCGTGCCCGACCCGGAGCTCTCGCGCAATCGCAATCTCACGAGGGCTACCGACGATCGCAGCTTAACGCCTATGGGGGGAGACCCCCGCATCGACCGGGCGCGACGGACTCCGCCCCGGAGCGTCGGTGTCGCGCGGCTTTTCCGATGCGTCAAGGCCAGTTATCACTCCACTATTTTGTGATGGGAGTGCCACTCGCCTCCCAACGCGCACGAGGGTTGCGGCGCCATCCCTGCGAACGACCGCCGGCCCGACGCGATCGTCGGATGCACGGGAAATACAGTCCAAATGACACAATTTTGCCCGCGCAGACGATTCCGTGATGGAAGAATTATCTGTATCCAAGCGAGGCTTGCTGGGGAGTTTCAAATGAAGTTCCCTGCGAGGGAAGCCGGGCGACTGCCGGGCCCGTGATGCCACGTCTCAGTGACCACCCGCCGACCGCGCGCGACGCGCGACGCCGGAGGGTCGCTCTCCACCGGGGAGGACTTTTCGCCGATGCCTCAGATCAACGACACGTTTGGACTCCTCGGAGTCACCCTCGACGGCAAGTACGAGGTGGCGTCCATCGTGGCCGAAGGGGGCTTCGGCATCGTGTATCGCGCCACGCACGTCGCCCTGCAGAAGGTCGTGGCGTTGAAGGTGCTGAAGGTTCCGGTGGAGTTCAGCGGCCCGACCCGGGTGGCCTTCCTCGAGAAGTTCACGCTCGAAGCGCGGCTCATCGCGGCGCTCGATCATCCGGCGATCGTCCGCGTGCTGGATTTCGGTGCCTCCCCGATGCCGGTGGGTGAGTCGGCGCCGTGGATGGTGCTCGACTGGCTCGACGGGCTCACCCTCGAGGCGCAAATCGCCGCCGAGGGCGCGAAGGGGAGCACGCCCGCGCAGGTCTACGAGCTGCTCTCGCCGGTGTTCGCCGCCATCGCGATGGCCAACGACGAGGGCATCGTCCACCGCGACCTCAAGCCCGCCAACCTGATGCTGCAACGGTCGAAGCGGGGCGAGACCTCCATCAAGGTGCTCGACTTCGGCATCGCCAAGGTGCTCGACGACGACGAGCGCAGCGGCGGCAGCTCCGGCAGCACCCGCACCGGCAGCGCGCTCGTCGCGTTCTCGCTGCACTACGCCGCCCCCGAGCAGCTCACCGGCATGCGCACCGGCGTGTGGACCGACGTGCACGCCCTGGCCCTCATCGTCGTCGAACTGCTCACCGGACGCGCCCCCTACGTCGGCGCCAACTCGGGCGAACTCTACGTCTCCGCGCTCGCGACGACCCGCCCGACGCCGCGCGCGCTCGGCGTCGAGGTCGGGGCCTGGGAGCCCGTGCTCGCGCAGGCCCTCGCGTTCAATTCCTCCGAGCGGCACGCCAGCGTGCGGGAGTTCTCCGCCGCCCTGCGCGACGCGCTCCCGGGCGCCTGCTGGCAACCCGCGGTCGCCACCATCGCGCGCACCCAGGTCTCGCTCGCGCCCCCGGTGCCGGTCGGCTCCGGCATCGCGCAGACCGTCGTCTCCACCCTCCGAGGAACCGAGGTTCCCGCGGTGCAGCCGTCCCGCAACCGCCGCCCCGTCGGACTGCTCGTCGGGTCGGTCGCCGTGCTCGCGGTGATCGGGGCCACCGTGGCGCTGCGCCCGACCTCATCGACGGGGCACGCCACCGGCCACGGCGAGCGGCCGAGCGCGAGCGCGCACCCGGCGCTCCCGCCACCCGTCGCCGCCGCGCCACCCGTCGTCGTCGCTGCGCCACCCGTCGTCGCCGCGCCGCCCGTCGTCGCTGCGCCGCCCGTCGTCGCTGCGCCGCCCGTCGCCGTCGCTGCGCCGCCCGTCGCCGTCGCTGCGCCGCCCGTCGTCCAGCGACGCGCCCACGGCTCGCGCCGAGGCCGCCACGGCGCGGCGTCCCAGACCCAGTCCGACACGCTTCCAATCGAGTGAGATTCCCGATGAAACACCGACGCATTGCACTGATCGTCGGCGGCCTGCTGGGCGCGTCGAGCGTCGCTTCGGCGCAGGACTCGTCGGCCGAGATCGCCCGCCGGGACCTCATCCGCCGGGCCGAGCGGGCGAGCTCCGAGGACCACCACGCGGAAGCCCTCGCGCTGGGCCTGCAGGCCGGGGGGATCCGCATGACCCCGTCGCTGCGGCTCATGATCGGGCAGCAGCACCGCGCGCTCGGTCACCTGGTCGATGCGCTCTTCCAGGCCACGGAGTGCGCGCGCGAGGCCGAAGCCGACGCCACCCTGCACCACCGCGAACGCGCCATCGCGATGTGCCGCGCGCTCGCCGCGCAGGTCGAGCCGAGCCTCGGGCGCCTCGCCGTCGAGGTGAGCCCGGCGACGGCACCGGGCCTGCGGGTCCGCGTCGGCGAGGCCGAGCTTTCCCGCGCGCTGCTCGGCGTGGCGGCCCCGATGCTGCCCGGTCACCTGCGCGTGCAGATCGAGGCGACCGGGTTTGTTCCCGTGACCCGCGACGTCGACCTGGTGGCCGGACACAGCGACACCGTGACGGTTCAGCTCACGCCGACGCTCGGTCCGGCGAGCCCGCCGCCGGTCGTTGCGGCGGTGGTGCCTGCCATCGTCGAGCCGCCCGCGCCGGTCGCCGCGCCGGTGGTGCGCGTGCGCGCGCCGGTCGCCGCGCCCTTGGGGACGCAACGGGCGCTCGGCTGGACCGCGCTCGCCGCGGGCGTCGCAGGGCTCGGCCTCGGCGTCGGTGGCATGGTGTACGGCAACGCCGGGGCCGATGGATACAACGGCTCGCCCGCGTGTCCGGGCCGCAATTTCGGCGGCGTGCAACCGGGGGAATGCCAGGCCCTGCTCGACCAGGCGTCGACCGGGTCGGCGCTGCAGTGGGTCGGCCTGATCGGCGGAGGCGCGCTCGCCCTCACTGGAATCATCGTGCTGGCCACCGCCCCGACGGCGTCCCGATCGGACACCGCGCGCGTGCTCTGCGGGCCGGGCGCACTGGGACTCGAAGTGAATTGCGTGGGGAGGTTCTGATGAGCGACGGGAAGATCGGGCGGGCGCTGGGACTGGGCTCCATCGCCCTGGGCATGGCGATGAGCGCCGGGTGCATCGAGGTGCGCATCGGCTGCACCGAAGGGCTCGTCATCGACGGAAACCGCTGCGTGGCGGCGATCGACGCCGGCCCCACGGACGTCGTCGGCACCATGGACCGCACCGTCGCGAAGGACGTCGCGGGTCCGACGGACGCCGAGCGCAGCGACGGGGTGGGCGGCGACCAGGGGGCCGGCGATGCGAGCGCGTGTCCGAGCGGGGCGACGCGCTGCGCCGGGGCGTGCGTGCTGCTGACGAGCGACGCGGCCCACTGCGGCGCGTGCGGCAACGCGTGCGCGGCGGGTCAGAGCTGTTCGGCGGGCGTCTGCGGGACGGTGTGCCCGATGGGGACGAGCCTCTGCGGGACGAGCTGCGTGGCGCTCGGCGGCGCGTGCACGTCGGTCGGAAGCGGCGGATGCGAGACCGCGGGCATGACGATGTGCACCGCGGGCAGCGCCGTGTGCTCGGCCGCGCCGCGGACGTCCGGGGCGTGCGGGGTGCCGTTCAATGGGGCGTGCGGTGCGGCGGGCGTGTGCGCCTGCGCGGCGGGCACGCACCTGTGCGCGGGGAGCTGCGTGTCGGACACGGCGGTGACGTCGTGCGGGTCGGCGTGTACGGCGTGCGCGGTGCCCATGGGCGGGAGCGCGACGTGCGTGGGTGGCGTGTGCGGGAGCGCGTGTCCGGCGGGCACGAGCGCGTGCAGCGGGGCGTGCGTGGCGCTGACCACGGGGACGAACTGCGGCGCGTGCGGAGTGGCGTGCGGGGCGGGGCAGACGTGCAGCGGTGGGGCGTGCGTGCCTTCCACCGGCACGTGTCCCGCGGGCATGGCGTACATCCCCGCAGGCACTTTCATGATGGGCGATGCGGACACGCTGAGCGACGGAGCGCAGCCGCCGCATATGGTGACGCTGTCGGCCTACTGCATGGACCTGACGGAGGTGACCGTTGCGGCCTATCGTGGCTGCACTGCGACCGGGTGCAGCACGCCGAGCACTGGTGGATCTTTCAACTGGGGTGTCACGGGTCGGGATAATCACCCGATCAACGGTGTGGATTGGAATCAAGCGCGCGCCTACTGCCAATGGCGCGGCAGCGATCTTCCGACCGAGGCCCAATGGGAATACGCTGCACGCGGGAGCGATGTGGCCAATCACATCTACCCGTGGGGCAACGCGGCCCCGGCCTCCCAGCTGTGCTGGAGCGGCGTGACGGGCCGATCTACGACGTGTCCGGTGCAGTCCTACCCATCGGGCAACTCGCCATTCGGTCTATTCGACATGGCAGGCAATGTCTGGGAGTGGACACTGGACTTCTATGCGGGCTATCCGATGTCGGCTGCGAGTGATCCGACCGGTCCGACCTCGGGAACGAACCGCGTGGTTCGCGGTGCGGCGTGGGACTACACGAACCCCGTGGGTATGCGCGCGGCGTACCGCTTCGGCTACGGCCCGACGAACCGTAACAACAGCATCGGTGTTCGCTGCGCTCTATCGACGGGCCGCTGTGGCGATGGAGTCGTGGGGACCGGCGAGACCTGCGACGATGGAAACACTGTGAGCGGGGATGGGTGCTCGGCGACGTGCCAGAGTGAAGCGACGTGCTCGTCGCTCACGATGGCGAGCCGCGGCGGGTATGCCGAGGTGGCCGATGCAGCGCCGCTTCGACTGGCGACTGGAACTTTCACCATTGAGGGCTGGGTCTTCGGGCAGGACTATGCTGGATCGTGTAACAACGTGATCGTGGCGAAACGCGGGATGGCATCCATGAGTGGGTGGTTCCTTTCCGTGGCGGGATCCGGTTGTGGGGCGATTAGCGGACGACTTTTCTACTCGCAGTCGGGGGGCGGAGACCCACAACTTCAGGCGAGCGTGGCCGCACCGATCGGCCGTTGGTATCACGTCGCCGTCACGCGGGACGCGGCGACAGGCACCGTCACGCTGTGGCAGGACGGCATCAGCGTCGGCTCAATGGTCATGCCGGCGCCCAGCGCGACGTCGACGGCACCTCTGCGCATCGGTCTGGACTCCAGTGGCAACGGCTATCCCTGGCTCGGGTCCTTCGACGCGATGCGGATCTCCAACACGGCACGATATACGGCCAGGTTCACGCCTCCATCCGTGCTGTCCAGTGACGCATCGACCATTGCCCTCTGGAACTTCAACGAGACTTCGGGAGCCGCACTCGATGGCTCGGGCAACGGCTACAACGCGACCCTGCTCTCCGGCGCAACGCGGACGGCGGTTTGCCAGCGAAGTACGCCGACGTCCTGCGCGGCGATCCTCGCCGCAACGCCCGGTTCGCCCAGCGGAACATACACCATCGACCCCGATGGCGTGGGCAGTGAGCTTCCCGCTTCGGTCTATTGCGACATGACCACGATGGGCGGGGGCTGGACGCTGGTGTTCGTCCCGACGACGACGAACAACAGCACCTCATCACTCGACTACACCTATCGCAGCTCCGCGCTTCTCACGGCCGCGACGCAGTCGCTCCTGGGGTACCGCAATCTCGCCGATCTCGGGACCGCGACGGGGGCCGTCCGCTTTCCAATGCCTGCGAACTGGCGCCTTCAGAGCCCCATGCGATTCGACGCTCGGACCGACACTGTCGTTGTCACTACGGCGAGTGGTTCGGCGTCGTCTGCGACGTTGGTCTACGGCTGGCAGAATTGGGGAGGCGGAGGCGATGGCACATCCTGCGGCGGGGATTGGCTTCCGGCGGACGCACCGCTCGGTCGGGTGTGCATCCGGGGCACGACCGCTCCTGCGCTGTGGGCGTTTGCAGACGGCCAAGGCGACTACTGCAGCGTGAGCAACTTGAACTACCGAACCGCGACCTGCACGAGCGCGTCCGCGTTTACGATCGCAGTGCGATGAGATCAGGTCGACCAGCGCCCCAGAGCAGGCAGGCACGGTCGAACGACTGACTGTTCCCCGCTCCCCGGCGGCGTCTCGCCGCCGCCGGGTGCTCCGCCGCCCACCGCCGCCCCTCACGGCACTGCGCACACAACGTCGCGCGCGTGCAGCATCCCGCGCCCGTCCAGCGCCACGAGGCGCGCCGCGCTGCTGCCCGCGCCGCGGGCGACGACGCCCACGAGCGACGCCGCGTCTTCGATCAGCGCCGACGTCGAGGGTCTTGATCGGCGTTGTTCATCGCCTCCGGAAGCCCCGTGAGGGGCGCCTGCCTTCGCTTGCCCGGGGTGCAGGCGCGGGACGCGACCAACCCCGGTCCGAGGCGTCTCCCGCGACGCCCGCCAACCCTTCAAGTCCCCTGCGACGCGCAACTGGATGGGGCTCTCGCATCGCGTCCGCGATCGCGTCGCTCTACCCGCGTTGGCGATGGCGCTCTCGCTACCACGTCCGCCTTCGCCGCGCCCGCCACGTCAGCGCGCCGCTGCGACCTCTCCCCGCGCCTCCGCCAGCACGAACAGCCCCGTGTTGCACCCCTCGTAGAAGCCCGCCCGAAACACATTGACGCTCCACCACGGACGATCGTCCCACTCCGCGTCGTCGACGGCGCCCTCCCAGGCGAGCACGCCGTCGAGCCGCGCGCGCGCCCGGCGGTTCGACGGGGAAACCTCCCAGCGAAATTCCATCCAGCGCCCGGTCGCTCCGCTCGGGCTCGCGGCCACCTCCGACCCGTCGGCGACCCACGTGACACCCCCATCGTTGGCGCTGCCGACGCGGAAACAGAGCCCGGTGCCGTCGGTGGTGTTCTCGGACGTCACCCGCGTGCGAATGCACCCCGTGACGTTCCAGGTGCGATCCGTCGGCGGCCCGATCCACATCCGCCACACCCAGGCCCGATAGCCGTCAACGGGCGTGGGATCCCGTCGCCGCAACTGCACCCAGTCCGGCCGAAACTGCCACCCCGGGGTGCCGTCCGGGGCGGCCCCGACTCCCGGTCGCGCGCAGATCCCGCTGTTCCACGACCACCCCGGCACCGGCGAGGTCGTGAAGCGCTCGACGTACGTGGTCACCCACTGCGCCGGCCAGGGGTAGGCGCACACCCCCGCGCGACACGCCTCCCCGTCGCCGCACGCCACGTCGCAGGCGCCGCAGTGCGCCGGGTTCGTGCTCAGGTCGACGCACGCACCGTCGCACGGCGTCGCGCACGGCGGCGTCGGCGTCGGCGCCGCCCCGCCACCGAGATCCCCCTCGACGGAGCATCCGATCAACGCGCCCCACGCCACCAGCGCACCCGCTCCCGCCTGAACCGCTCGACCCATCGAACCTCCCCTCCGCCTCATCGGGCGCTCAGTCCGTCGGTGCGCCGCCGGACAGCGCCTGATCGACCATGTCTGCCAGCAGGCTGTCCGGCCATCGGCGATGGAAGTCCGCCGCGCGGGCGCGCGCCTCGCCGGTGCGCTGCAACCGCATCAGCGCCTCGACCCGCAACGCCTCGCGCTCCTCGATCAGCGCGCCCACGGGATACTGTCCCGCGTGCAGTCGCAGCCCTTCGAGCGCCGCCGCACCGTCGTGTCGCAGCAGGGCGCTGCGAGCCCGCTGCAGCAGCAGTTGTTCGCGCGCGAGCGCGTCGCCGGCCGTCGGTCGGGGCCGTGCGTCGACGGACGGCGCTGGCGCGTCGGACCAAGGCGCGGGCGCGCCGGACCGAGGCGCGGGCGCGTCGGACCAAGGCGCGGGCACCTCCACGCCGCGCGGACCCGCATCGGGCATAACGCGCACCTCTCGCACCTCGACGCGCGTCTCGACCACGCGCAGCACCCGGGGCGCCGGCACCGGGCGCAGCGCGATCGTGATGCCCGCGCCCAGCGCGAGACCCAGCGCGACGCCCACCGCGAGACCCACCGCGACGCCGGGGGCGCGACGGGTGGGGCCTGCCGGGGGAGCCTCCCGGCGCAGCGCGGCCTCGGTCGCCTCGCGCAGCGCGCGCACCTCCGCGGGGCTGAGCGGCGGACGGGTGCGCTCGGCGTCGAAGAACGCCTGCACGTCGGGAGGCAGCGGCGCGTTTTCGTCCTCCGAGTTCATCGATGTCCGCGTTGCAACGCCAGTCGGCGCACCGCCCGGGCGATGTCTTCCCGCGCGAGGCGCAACCGGGAGTGTACCGTAGGGACCGGCATTTCGAGCAGCGCCGCGATCTCCGGAACCCCGACGCCCTCGAACTCCACGAGCACCAGCACGCTGCGCCGATCGAAGTCCAGCGTGTCGAGGGCTTCGAGGAGGAGGGCCCGGCGCTGTTCGGCCTCGAGGGCGAGGTCGGGCAGCGGCGCCGGGTCTTCGACCGCGGACATCGGTGACCCGTCGAGGGCGACGTCCTCGTGCCGGATGTCTGAGCGCTTGCGATAGTCGGAGGCGGCGCCATGCACGAACACCCGGAGCCATGGCAGCAACGCGCGGCGGTCGTCAAACTCGGCCCAGTGGTGGTGAAGCGAGATCAACACCCGCTGGACGACGTCGGGCACGTCGCGCTCGCGCACCCCGAGCCGACGCACGAGGCTGTGCATCCACGGGACGAACGGCTCGATCTGCGGCCAGAACGATGTTGCCGATGCCATCGGGTTACGGCGCCCGGCGGGAGCGCGAGGCGGAGTGCTCCAGGCTCATGGGAAGGTGTACCGAACGGCCGCGCCGCCCCATCCATCGATCGGCCCGGCGGACCAGATCGGTTCGCCGTCGAGGCGGAAGCTCGCGCGCACGAGCGCCGCGGAGGCGCCGGCCGCGAGCCGGAAGCTGACGCCCCCGAAGGCACCGAGCACGAGGTCGGCGCGCAGCCCGAGGTGCAACGAGGGCACTGCGGCCTCGAGGGGAACGGTCACGCCGCGGCCCTGACCGGAGACGCGCGCGACGGTGCAGGGGAGGCAGAGCCGTAGCGCGCCGAGCCACACGCACGGCGCGAGGCTGGCGCGGAGGGCATCGACGCTGGCGCTGGTGTTCGCGACAACGCCGGGCGCGACGCCCGGGAGAAGGTACCCGGCCGTGAGCTCGGCCCCCCAGCGAGCGCGGCGGACCTCGACAGCGAGCGCGAGCCCGACGCTGACCGCCGGGACGACGCCCGCCATCGCGCCGCCCTCCAGCCCGACCGCGAAAAGCCAGGGCCGCGTGGGCGCAGGCGGGCGAACGACCGCCGCCACCGGGCGCGGCGTCGACGGCGCGAGCGGCGGAAGCAGCGGGACGATGGGGTTGAACGCCGGCGGCGTGGGCGCAGCCGCGGGCGCGGGTGCGGTGGGTGGAGTCGCCACCGCCGGCGCGGCGCGGCGCGCCAGCGAGTCGACCGCGAGGCCGAGCGCGAAGGCCAGCGCGTCGGTGACGTCGCGGCAGTCGGCCGAGGCGACGCGAAGCGCGCGCGACCCGACGGACGCCCCGGTGGCATCGTGGAGGGTCAGCGTGGCGAGCCAGACGTGCCCGTCGCGACTCACCGTGGCGTTCACGACCGCCGCGCCCTCCGCCGTGAAGGGCGAGCGTCCGAGCTGGGCCGCGACCGCGCCCTGCACCCTGGACCCATCAGGGCAACGCTCGGCGCCCGCGCCGCGAACGTACTCGAGGCGGATGCCCGCCCCGACGTCTTCAGCCCGCACGGACCATGGTGCGCTCAGCACGCAGGCCGCTAACAGTCCCCGATGAAGCCCCACAGTCCTCCCATAGTCTCACACCCCGATCGACCGGAGTGTTGCCTGCGAGAGGCCCGAGGGTGCAATCCGATTCGCACCCGAGCTGCGTCTGAAACGTGTTTCGAATCCGATTGGCGTCCGAGGCGTGAGGTCACAGATCTGACATCGATCGAACGCGACCCGTGAGACACCGCCGCGCACCCAGAGCGGGCGCCCGCGCGCTACGGGTCCCGCGGCCCGGGCGCGGGGGACAGGCATCATGGGAAGGTGGCGTCCGGGACCTCGCTACCAACCGCTGGCCTGACCGCGCGTTCCGCGCGCCGGACACCCTCGCCGTCGCCGCGTGCGTCGATGGGCGCGCGGGGCGGTTCC
>Ga0247843_1010266_pt1 | contig 10029 bp, 15 predicted proteins | sample LaCruzMarch2017__FD_192420 | JGI IMG/M metagenome (GOLD analysis project Ga0247843, IMG submission 192420) | Freshwater microbial communities from meromictic Lake La Cruz, Castile-La Mancha, Spain - LaCruzMarch2017_8m | ecosystem: Environmental > Aquatic > Freshwater > Lake | place: Spain...
GTTTTTCCAAACATTGGAGTATAGAATATCGCCTACTGATTCGTTGTTTGCCAATTTGAGGCTATCTCCATAGAATTCCAATCTTTCAAAATCTTTTCTGGTAGAGGGAGCATCACACCAACAACATGGAAGCAAATACCCATCTGAAGTATATGCTATGCCTTTGTCGAACTGCTCGGGACGCAACTGCTGCACCCCGTCCGCATCATAGTAATACGACATACAACTAGGTTTAATATAGGTTCTCATATGCTGCTAATATTGCTGTGACATCAGGATTTTTTATGGCTCTCTTCCAATATACACTACCACCATCTTGTATTGCACTATCTCTAAGGTAAATTACTTCTTTACCAAAATACTTGCATTCCTGAATAATTCTTGGTGCAGGATCAAATGTTTCCTTCGTGTACACATATGTTTTGAACATACCCATTAAATTATCATTTACTGGCACGAATACATTATTGTTACGCAAATTGACGTGATTCCCAGCGTATGTCAATATACCGTGGTTAGGGTAGTTGCTAATCACCTTTTCAACAGATGCATAGTACTTGTCGTTCGTTCCGAGGAACAAATAGTCAAATTGGATATTATCTACGTGTGGTTTGTAGATGCTAAAATTGATTGTTTTTTCAAAGTGTTCTCCCACTCCGGATTGGTACACTTCAGTATCGCATAAATCTACAAGTTGCCTAGGAGCAAAAAAGTCGACTGCTAACGGATACGTGGTGGGGTGGTTTTCTGAATACACTGCAATTACGTTGCCTGAAAATAGTCGTCGAATAGTTTCTTGCTGTGTTGTAGTATAATGGTTGAAATCTTGCCACGATAGTGTTATCATGCTCCTGCCCATCACTAGCGTCACATCATTGACGTCGGGGTAAAAATTGTCAAACACTATATTGTTGCAATGGACATACTTAGTAGATATTGCTCGCATGTAGTCTCGCTGCTCGAAGTTCCTGTGGCAGACGATCACTACTTTGGCGCTAATCCCTAGTGTGTTCAGATACGAACTATACTCGTAGCTGTAGTACAGCAGTCCGTCAACTGGTTTACTCGTGCATACAATATTAATAGTCATAGATTATTTAACTAATGTAATATGTAGCTCATCAACGCCCTCAGTAAAAGCGGGGTTAAATTTCTTTACTTTTAATGTCGTATCCCAAGGCATGTCCGTACTACTCCACCATTTTCTTAAATCTACGTTCTTTATTGCGAAGTGAGATTTAAAAAAACAATCTACTATTTCGGTGTGAAATTTTCTATTTACAAAACTGCTATAGTAAACTTCATGAATTAGTTTATTAACAACTGTCGTCGAATACAAACCAGTCAATCTGTCCCGCATTTCATCCTCATTGGAATATAGGTGCTCCCAATCTTGCAAAATTCTATTTTTATTATAATGATACCAAACATCATCTACAACAAAATTATAATGTGATCCCATACGGGAGGACCACAAGGGACCGCCATGCATATAAACTATGCCACCAGGTTTTACCACTCTATGCAGTTCGTCGATAACCTGACTTAAATTAGATATGTGTTCTAGGGTTGCAATAGATATTACAGAATCAAAAGTGTTTTCCTCAAAAGACAGTACTGCTGCATTGGTGTTTATAGCCGCTATGTTAGTACCAACTTCCCTGGTGCTGAATGATTTATTAGTAGAAACAGACACAACCTTATTTGCGCCATTCTTGATTAAATCTAAAGGAACAGTATGAACTTCTGTCCCACCTACTTCTAACACTACCTGATTGTGTATATCTACAATTTTATAAAAATCATCCAACACATCACGCTGATATTGAAATAATGACATTATAAGTGCCCTACGAACTTGTTACCATTCGACCAAGCTGAGCTCGATAGACCTACACCAATCGACTGGATTACTCGCGCATGCTATGTTTATAACCATTATTCGTCTATTATTGTAGTCCGATTTCTGTTTATTTATAAATTGCACAAGGAGGTAAAAAATTTGCAATTATGAAATACAAACATACGTCATCGGAAAGAGTGTTACCGGAATTTAGACAACCCTGGAATCAACCTCATAATTTACTAGAATAAATAGTGACACACCAACAGCATGTTGCTAATGGAAATATTCTATCAGTTACTGTTGAGCAGGATGTTGTGGATCCGCATGTGGTACATAATGAATTAGTGTATGCTAGTAAAGAAATTGCGGGTAGTATTTTTACAGAACTTAAAACAGCAGGATTATTGTTAGCAAGACCAACAGGCATTGAACCTTACGATGTTGTTGGTGTAGGAATGCCAGAGTAACAAAATTAAATTATATGATAAAATATGCAGTAACTGGGCACACTCAGGGGATTGGAGCACGGTTGTTCGAGAGATTGTCACCAACCGTAATGGGATTTTCTAAATCAACAGGGTACGATATCAATCGAGCAAGCGATAGGAGACGTATAATAGAAGAAGTTGCTGATTGTGACGTTTTTATAAACAATGCGCATCAACCCTTTATACAAACTTGGATGTTCATTGACCTAGTAACAGCGTGGAAAGATCGAGAAGATAAAACTATTATTAATGTTGGTAGTAGAATAACTGATCTTATTATGCCAAATACATCGTTTAATTTATTGGGGTATCAAGCGTCTAAAATAATTTTAAAAGAAATGTCCAATAAGGTGCACGACGTTAAATGTACTGTTGCATATAAATCATTTGGGTATGTAGGAACAGAAGCAATACTTGCGAAGTATCCTCACTTTACTGAACACGATTATATAAGCCTAGATGCAGCTTGTGATATAATTCTATCATGAAATACTTTGAACAATTAGCTTTCCCCACATTTCCTAATTTGTTATCCGATCTTAATATTCTGATTAATAACGGGGTAGTTAAATGGGGTAAAAATAAACAGATATGCATTAACACCACTGCTGATGCAATTGACAATTACGAATTGGGAACAGGAAGCTTGGACCATGATTGGAGTAATTCGTATACTGTTATTGACAATGGGATATCTAAAATAGTAGTTCCTAAAAAGGAAGTTCCTTTGTCCGATAGAGATTTTATCAATCTATGTTCTCAGTTTAGAAATACCGAGTTTGAAAATTTTTATAACTTTAGCAAAACTCAATTCAATATTGGTAGAATACGAATAATGAAGTCGGAGCCTAAGACGTGTCTTAGTTGGCATTTTGATCATTCAAGCAGAATTCACTATCCTGTCACTACACAAGAAGGTTGCTTTATGGTAATACGGGATGAAGTGCTTCACATGCCTACGGATACTTGGTGGCTTACTAATACAACAGAACTCCATACGGCATTTAATGCTTCAAAGGAATCAAGAATTCATCTTGTTATTTGCCTTGTTGATTGATTGGCCGATCTGGCCAATTAAATCCCACTCCCACCATTTTAATTTAAAAGACGGATTGGAAGCATTTCCGTGATGGTTATTGTGCCATGCTTCACCCCAAGTTAAGTAACCTGCTAGTGGAATATTTTTACTATATTCGCCTGTGTCAAAGTTTCTATAGCCTAAGATCCACGGATAATTAGAAGGGAAATGTGATATAGAATTTACTATAGATACGCCATGCCAAGTGAGCGCGGCAGGTACCAGATGTCCCATCAATAGCCCATTAATACCAAACGCACTGTACAATAAAATTCCGTACAGAAAGTTAATTTCCCAGTAGTTTCTATGGAACAACTGAATATCAGCATCACGCATAATATCTTTAACAAATCTAAAGTTTGGTGTGTGGAACATACTTAGAAAATAACTTTTCCAAAACCCAAAAACAGGACTGTGTGGATCTTTTTCAGTATCAGAAAATCCGTGATGTTCGCGATGCATGCCTACCCACGCAAGTGTGGAACCTTGCAGCATCACAGTGCTCCAGAATAGTAAGAAATACTTTAGCAGGTTGTTTTCCATAGCAACTGATCTATGAGCCAGCATTCTGTGGTTTAACAAACTAACTCCTAGCCCCATCATCAAGAAATAGAACACCATTGTAGGCATCCACATCCATGCCGACGCTGAAAATATAAAATATAACAACGATAGTTGCCCTATTAACATTCCTGCAAAAATTTTATATTGATCTAATTTAGTTTGGGTTATCATCTGGTGATCTCGCAATGTGCAATTGGTGTATTATTAACAGTGAGTACTGTTACGGTTGAGTCGTCATCTAACAATGCTGTTTTTCCATACAGTATATCTGTGGTTTGCATGTTACCGTAGTAACTAATATTTATCGACTTAATAGGAGCAAACAATTTTTTATGCTGTACGAACTCACTAAGAGAAACTAAGAATAGATAATTTGCACAATACAATATTTTAACTCCATTGAATAAATTCACAGGAGGAAAAATTAATTGATTGCCTTGACTAGCCATAGAGCTTTCCATTAGAACTTTTCGCTTCCCAGCTTGATGTTCTTCCATACCTATATCTAGCAGCTCCCTACACTTGGTGTCCGTTTGCTTAGGTTTATATTTTGTTAGACTTCCATTAGATGTTTTCTTAACAAAAATTGTATCCATGATAACTACAGATTTTCCAAATTTGTGTATTGACCTATAAATTTTATCGTTATATTTGAACAGTTCGCTATTAATTGTTAATTTGCTATTCTCTTTGTATTGATTTTGACTAAGTTCAAAGTCTACTTGTATATGAAAGAAACTAGCATAAAATCGCTCTGCTTCATCGTATACATTTACTTCAGTATGGAGCAAATCCCAATGAATACTTCCACAAAATTTCAATAACCATGTTTCGTCTAGGCCATTGTAATTTAAATTGGGCATTCCTAATTTTATTCTATGTGTTGATTTCATCTTGCTTTTCTAAAATTCTTCTTAGTTCTCTCATAGCAAAAATGTGAGCGGCATTGAATTTTCTCCCCATGTGTTCCTTCACATACGGAGTTATTTTGCTCATGTCTATGTGCTGATCTTTGATATTAAACGTATATTCCGACAGATTTCCATTTTTATACGCTTCTATTATAATACGTGCTACTTCTGGTGTAACGGTATCGGAGATGATATGCTTAGAAGAATATTCCATAATCTTTATTCATTGTGTAACTTTGTTCTAACAATTCTAGATGTCTATTTACATCTAGTAACCCCCAAACACTAACTACGTATTTTCTAAGACTGGGCACACGAACAGCACCATGTGGATATCTAGTTTTGGATATACCTGCTACGTATGCCTGTTTATTAAAACTCCCAAAGATAGGTTCATCGATTACACTCTTGCTCACAAAAAAACTATTCTCAGTACGTTCGTATATAAACAGTTTATAACTGTTTAATGGTAACATGCCATCGGGTATTTGTGCAGTTTGCTCAGGTGTTCTAGTCCAAAAAATACTCCACATAGGATCAACTTCTCCATCAACTTCCCAATCATCGAAGTGCGCAGGAGCATCTTTTTTATTTGACAACATTTCAACGTGCGTGATGGTGATGGGCAATTGCGCTAATGCATTAACTATTGCTGGGAATTTTTTATCAAAATCAAACAGGTACCTTGGTGGTTCGTTTATTACATATCTGTTAATAAAATTGTTGTCACAGTATTGTTGATCCAGAAACTGTTCTTCAGACCCTCTGAATAACACCGGACTTATTCCAAATGCATATACCCCATGGGTGTTATCTCCAATGGAGTGTTTAGGCCTATTACTCAAGTCTTCATGATATGATTCTAATAAATCAAAATTAATAGGGCCTATATCAATATTAAGCGGCAGAAAGGCACAATTGTTTAAATTCGTCATATGTACTTTTAAATTCCATAGAATACTCTTTGCTGTGATTTATATAGTCGAACCACAATTCTGTAGGATCGAGAGAATACTTGTGGTAAATTTCAAGACACCGTTGATGAAAATTAACAATTGCTCGTTCCTTACGAGAACAATTTTCTGCAACTAATTTAAATCCTCCAATTGAAGTCATTCTAAACGGTAAAAATTGATTCAACGTAGTAAATGTAAACGGGACGGAATAGATTTGATATTCTGCATCTTCGTAAATGCCTTCAGGCGCTCTATGATTTTGTTTAATCATGATTTTGTAGTAATCAAGAGTGATTACAGCGTGTATGACCTCGCTACCTTGGAGATTAATAAACACTAGTGGTCTTTCTACTGCTCTCATGCGCACAGGTGCTCGTTAAAATCGTCGTCTGAAATAAATCCGATAGGTGCTACTGTCTCCAGTCCTTCGGTATCTTCTTGACTAGTTAAACAGATGCGCATTTGAAATCTTGGCTCATCCCCGACATTCATTGCCCAATGCTCTATTCCTGTATTAACGGCATAAATTCCACCGTCGGCAGGTAGATGGTATTCCTGCCAGCCTCCTGCTGTCTTAAATCCCATTCGTGATCCTGGGTTGGTCCATAATGGTATGTGTGCTCTAATGATAAATTCTGGACCAATATCAAAATGTCTTGTAATTCGTTGTCCAGGTATTAACAACACAATTGCAGCACGGCACGTTGTGCTTTGAAAACTTTCTAAAACTTCTCGTACATATCCAGTAGCCCGCTCCGTGAAAATAGTATAATTTCTCTCATCATAATAAGGATGGTAAAATTTGCTACTTGTATCTACCATTCCCTTCAATCTATCGAGTGGACTAAATTGCTCGAGTGGCTTAGAAATAGTATTAGCTTGCGCCATTGCCTCTTCTGTTATTTTATGAAAGGTAATAGAACTATAATTTTTAATAAATTGTTCATAGTCTTTAATAAATTTATCGCCGTTGTTTTTGTTTAATCTATATTGGGTTTCAGTTGTAGCAGTATCTGAACTTGTAGTTTTTAGTAATTCAAGCACTTCCTGTTGGAGTTTGCTTAGGTCAACTGTTGCTTTCAGTCTGCCTACGTGAGGGTATTGATGCTTATTCTTCCGAGACTTTATTATCTCTTTGTAATTCATTCCAATTTCGTGTTGCATTCGGAAATTCTCTTTTAAAAATTTTAGTAGTTTCTATATTTAACGGCTTCTCTTCTCTTGTTAGAAAAAATTGAGGGTCTGGAGAATAGTAAATAACATACTGCCACGTATTTCGTTCATATATAAGTTTATCATATGGCCTCCATCCGGTGCGTATTGCGTGTCCATAATGATCGCTGAATTTATTGGGGCGATTTGCATTTCGTCTTTCCCCCATTCGACCTGCTGCCCAATGTGCTATACGTGGAGTCGATTCATTAAACACTACCCAAAGACGCTGCACATTGTTGTCATGACACCACTTATACGTTGCCTCTTCAAAATACACATCTAACACAGTAGTAGGAACGTTGTTTTTAATATGTAATCTGTGCCAAACTTTGGCGCTTAGTATTCCATGTTCATTGTACTTAACACAGGATGACATGGCATCTATTTCGTTCCGTTCTTTATGAACAACTAGAAATAATGCACCGTTTATATTATCGTATTGATCAACTCTTAATTCTTTTCGCGTTTTGTTATTCTTTATATCAGTTGAGGATATGTACTTGTCTAACAAATCCTCATGAATACTGTTGCCGAGGGTGTATTGAAAGAAAACAAAGTTATCTATAGAGTCGGAATTATGTAGAAGCGCCATTAATCCGCAATAACTCCAGTTGCCATGTTTATGTAACTCTCCCAATTATCCGAATCCTTAAATGGTGGTCGTATACTGAAGCACCACCTATCTTCGGCTCCTAATTCAATTCTATGAGCAATCCCTGTGTTAACTAATGTGATGTGATCAGTAGGGACTTGTAGTCTTGTGAGTTCCGTTAAGGTGCTTGCTTTCCATATTGCAGCTTGGGGAGCGTGCCTTCTTGGATCGGTGGCCGTCCAAGTGTTGGAAACTGGCCCATGCCAAAGTGCCTCTTCCGTAACTCCGTATTGATCGTACCAAACCATATGACTTCCGGACCCCCCCACTACCCAGTTAAACGCAGACGGCACCATGGTTACAGGTTTATGCGTTTCATTGATATCGATATGTGCATAATCATTAGTTTGGTTTTTTTCGCAACCAAATAAAATTACAGTAGGGTCACCATCAAACTTAACTTTATCTCTAAAGTTAGTATACCACTCCATTGAAAATACCTGCTCAGGAGAATACTTCCAGTGTACTCCGTGACCTTGTTGTAAAGTAGGGAATTTAAAATGTTCCTTAATTGCACCACGAGTAGGTATATCTAAATTTCGCCAGAACATATTGTTCATGTTTTTAAAAACCTCTCTATAATCCAACCCATTAAATCGCAATCAGTTTCTTTAAACTTATTAGTATAACTGTTTTGTTTTCCGTGATGATTATTTTGTAATCCACCACCCATTAAAACAAAGTTTAATACTCCCTCAACATTAACTGAATTGTCCGTTGTATCATAATTTCGATAACTAAGTTTTGAAGGACTGTGCCCTATAATATTAGTCGCAGCATTAGCATATAGCATTAAAGTTGTAGGGAAAGCAACTAGGATGAAATATAAATTGACATCTACGAATAAAAGCAATGCCATCGTGAGATGAAAGTGAAAGTAATACTCATGTTGGAATTTGACCCATTTATCTCTAACACAATCAACTACATATTTAGGATTTACAGCAATTGGATCAATCCAATAAATTATAGATAGTATGCTTCTTTGTGACGGACTGTGGGGATCCTTCTCCTGATCGGAAAATAAGTGGTGTTGCCTATGCACTCCCACAAACGCCAACACCGAACCTTCTCCTACAAATGTCTGTAAAAATAATAATAAATGTCGTTTGAAAGATGTAGTTACATAAGATTTATGCGTGAACAACCGATGAGCACCTGCTTCGGATCCTATGTTAGTGAATACTAACCAGACTAATGCAACACCTAATGTAACAATACTAAAGTTGGAAATGACTGTATATGCAACTACCAAATGAGATAGTAACCAAAGCAATTGAAGTTTTTTATGAAATGTCATGATTTTATGATTGCGTTATTTTTATATTTTTTATAACTTTTTTCTAATAATTCTAAATGTTTTTCTTTATCTATTTCGAAATGTAAAAACATAGTTTGTCTACCTGGCTCGTGTTCAACTCCATGTACTGTTGAAGTGTGCCCCAACACATAAACATCCGTATCGTTAGGTAACTTTGTATGAATTTTTGTGTTCCCGTCCATTACAAATAAGGAGTTTTCACGCTTACCGTTAATTAGAATTCTATAACCACATGGTTCGTTATCGTGATTATTTTTATACACACGTGGTTCTCTATCAGGGAAATCAAAATCGGTATGCGGAGTTACAAATGACTTCTGTATATTGAATTTTACATTCCTGATGTTCAGATATGGAAAATTTTCCAACCATTTAATAACTTCTCGATATTGATTTCTAGCAGTTTCTGTAAACGTAGTAATATCGTAGGGGGATTCCGTTCGTTCGGTTAATTTGTAATAACTCCAATCTGCCCAACTTTTATTAGTATCTGGACTGAAATCCAAACTAGGAAATTTAGGTATATCTACCGGGCACCACAAAATTTTTTCAAACATAATCAACAGTGCCCCTGTGTTTCATATAGCTATATATCGCGGTTGGTCATTGAAGTTAACTATATTTATCGAGTGGAATTGTGTGTTAAGTAAGAGGTTAACAACGGATTCGTGTGATATAACAAAAAAAGGGAGCCTAAGCTCCCTTTTATATCAAAACCTAACTGTGTTAAACGGAGCGGGTAGGAATACCGTAAAGTGCCATCCGCTTGGCAACTGTGGAAGGAGCGCAACCTGCACGCGATGCAATCATCCGAAGCGATTGGTTGAGCATCCAATATGACGTGACGAGGTTCGATGGAGCTAGTTGCTCGCTGGGGCGGCCTGGACGGCGAACGGATTTGCCGGCATTTTTGAGTACACGAGTAACTGTTGAGCCGCTGATACCGACCAACTCACCTGTCAACCGGCGTGAGCCAGTCATCTTATACACGGCGTTGA
>Ga0247843_1010269_pt1 | contig 10027 bp, 8 predicted proteins | sample LaCruzMarch2017__FD_192420 | JGI IMG/M metagenome (GOLD analysis project Ga0247843, IMG submission 192420) | Freshwater microbial communities from meromictic Lake La Cruz, Castile-La Mancha, Spain - LaCruzMarch2017_8m | ecosystem: Environmental > Aquatic > Freshwater > Lake | place: Spain...
GGACAGTTGAGCAAGCCAAAATATGAAGTGGAGTCATCCCCAAACAATCTTGCTGGAGGCCGGTTGGATCAATTACGCCATTTCCGCCAATGATTCTCGCTATTTCTCCAACGATCATTCTATTGCGCATTCCCTCCAAAGCCTTGGGATAGTAGTATGATATATAGTAGGTACTGCTATGAATTGGAAGTCCATCAAATCGACTTTGCAACGCAATCTCAATTGCCTCTTCCGTGTCGAAAATTTGTAAAAGATCCCGGCAGCCTTCAAAGTCACCATACAAAATCACGGTGTTGGGTGCTATGGTAACATTCCGTAATGAACAACAATCGCCAAACGCATTGTAGTCCACTTGAATGATATTTTCTGGCAACTCCAGGGAAAATATGTCACGACAAAAGTCGAGCATCTGAGAAGGGATTGTGGTAACAAGTGGCGGACATCTGAATTTAATAAAGTCGCAAGATTCAAATGCATTATCTCCGATGCTCTCTACTCCATCACATAGTTGCACTTCCCTCAAAAAGCAACAATAGGAGAATGCAAATGCTCCAATTGAACGTACGCCTTCATGAAGCTCTATCGTTTCAAAATTGCTTTCCATATTGAATGCAGACTCAGGTATCGCCAACACGGATGGGTCGACCCTGACATGAACAAGGGGGTGTAGAACGACAGCTAGATGACACCCCCCGTTGTAGACGAATACATCGGCGTCATTGTCAGCCATGATGTTTGGGCGAGAGCTCGTGGGTTGCCGAGCGTTCGCGCTCTTCGTCAAAGATCGATCGGACTATTTAATGCCACACAGACAAAAGCTCTTAGACGTCCCTCCGAACGATGACCACCCGAACGGTGGCGCCCGGCATAGTAATGGGGAAGTTGTGTTGCTTTCGTCGTCTATGCTCAATTATTTCATCTCTTTGTCTTCGACTTTATTTTTCTGCGGGAACGATCGTCGTTCGGACTTCACCATGGCATTCTTCACCACCCTCGCGCAGCAAGCGTCATCAGTCGACATTGACGGCGACGTTGCCGGTGGTCCGTCATCCTCCTCCTCCTCTTCGTCTTCTTCTCCCGAAATTATCCAATTATATTCCAATGCAGTGTTGGACTTTCTAAATGGTACAATTGTAAAATTAGGCAACTCCTCCCCTACCACCATCGCCAATGCTGCCGTTGATGTTACCGAGCAACAATTCGAGGGTGGTGGGAGTAGTCGACGACAATTCTCGGCATTGTCGTATCAAGCAGTACAAACTCTCGGGAGGGACACCGACGACGAACGGCAGCAGCGACAGCATCTCCGACCTGACTTGGGGGTATGGGACTGTTGCGTGGATGATGTAGAACTAGCAACGGCGAACAATGCGATCCCGCTTGCATCCATGTTGCTACAACGAGTAGTCATTGGTACTACACCGACAGAAACACTGAAGAAAACAAAAACAAAGCAGACCGTGCTCATGACGATCGATGTTAGTTCGCTCAATAACATATCCATGGTCCAATCTGTGGTGGAACAGATGAGGAATGTCATACTTGGCGCATTTACTACTATCGATTGTAATAGTAGTGAGGTGGGGTGTAATGATATGTCCTCGAAGACAGCAGCAACAGTAACAACGTCAGCATCATCACATACCACCTCTATGAAGTCATTACAACATTCAACCTTTGGCAAAGCACATATCAACGAGGAGGTTGGAACAATAGTGGAAGGGGGAGATAATAATGTTGATAATAATAATATAGCATTGATATTGGCAGCAATTGTACCATCATCATCATCATCATCTACAACAACTACAACAACGAGTAAGGGAGTAGATGAATATAGTGAACGGCAATCTAGGGCATTATTATCGTACCATTTACGTAAATTTGCGTTAGAATTAAATTGTACACTCTGCTTTGTTAGTAGTAGTGATATTGTGAAAAGTAGTAACAATAATAGCAATAAGGAGGAGGAGGGAACATCCACCATGCCATCATCGACGGCAATGACGACATTGGAAGATCCAATGATATCAGGGAGCAGCAATGATGGGTCAACGACCATGTCCGTGGATGAACTTGCATGTCTCGTCCGACGTATTGCCTTGGGTATATCTCACCACATTGATGATATCGTAGAAGGAATACACAAGAGTAGTTCGATCTGCTTTCCTGGAACACATGATTCTGAACTTGTTTATGGTCCATACCTGCGTAATGCATCATGTGAGGGAAAGTGGGATGCTACTGTTGATGATTTGAATGTGGCCTTCCCTCCTGTTTCAACTAAAACAGCAACTACCAAGACGGGAATGATAATTGACAACGATAAAGATGGCATTGGTGAAGGAGGAGATGAGGCATGGTTAAACCAACTAGCAACGTCGATTGGTATCACTACTGATGCTGGTCCGTTATCGCCACTTCACAAACCACCCACAACCCCAAAGCTCGGGGGTGGTGGTGATGACGGAGGGGGGAAAGAGAAGACATCAGTTCCCAAAAAGCGGGTTACACGTTTGTCATCGACGCGGAATAAAGATACCGCCAAGACACCCAAAGATGAAAAGGAGGTGATGAATTTCTTTGACAATTTGCTAAAGAAGTAGCGAGGTTATAATACTAAATGTATCATGATGTCAGATATTCCTTCTGCCAAATCTAATTGTGGTTTACATTATACCTCTATCTTTTTTTTTCATCATCGTTGACACCATTCAATACCCCCGGGAAGTTTACCTCTTATCCTTCTTCTTTTTCTTCTCCTTCTTTTCATCTTTACTCTTTTTCTTCATTTTCTTCTCTCGCATTTCGTCTGGAATAGTTTGTTGTGACTGGACATTCATCATCGCTTCTGCTTCTTTCTTTGCGGCATCAATGGCAGCACGAGCTGCATTGCTCACTGGTATAACAGATTTGGTGACAGGCGTACTTGTGATGATATGCTTTGTCATTGACAACGTTGATGGTACAGGAGGTTTGATCTTCACTTCTCCGCGTGTGCATTGTTGGATATCATCACCGGCTAATGACTCCTCATCGTCAGAATCTAGAACTAAAGACACACTCTTATTGTTCGTGTCGGGCGCATCTTTGTTTGACTTATCAATGGACTCCACTACTTTTGACTCGCTTTCTGATGTTTGATCTGAATTATCGACAGCAGCAGCATATTCGTCCTCCGGAATTTTCCCATTTGCATTTCCATCGTGACTTTCGATCAAAGTTTCTTCGTTGTATCGTTGGTTATCTAATCCTTCTGCTACATTCTCATCAGAAAGTTTAGCACATGAGACAACATCATTTGCTCGTTTATGATCCTCGGTGACGATCGGAGTAATAGTATGCATACCATTTGACGACAACTGTTTAGTACGTGTCCGTACCGCTGCAATATCGACCTTGTCAATGAAAAAATCCTCGTCATCACTACCATCGTTCTCATCTGTTTCGGATTGTTCGTCTGCTTCATCTTCATCGTCGTCGTCAGAGAAGAACAAGTCTAGACTATCGTTTACAGGCACTCCTGAATTAGACAAACCATTGCTTCCAGTAAAGAGCTGGTTTGGTCTGGCAAATAGCGTTCTTGTTACCGTATCATTCAACGCAGGCAGTGATAAAATTGCCGAGGAGACATTATCATCACTATGTTGGTTTTTGGCTGAAGTACTTGTCTCCTGTTGGTGTGATTTGTCTGAATTTGATCCTGGACTACGACGAGGTCTAGACAGCAAGTTTATCTCACCAGGAGAAGATGTCATCTGATGATGAATGTTACGACGACTCGGTGACGTATGATCCCCCGAAGACGAATCATGATATTTAATGGATGGTTTCGGCGATAGCGTTTGCTTTACAAGTCTCTGATTGATGTATTCCTCGTACTCTATACCTTTGTTTATCAGCATTTCATCTTTCCATTGTACATGTTGTGTTCGTGTTTGTTCAGCAAGTCTCTGAAAATCCCGTTCCTTGTGAGAAAGATAAGGTAGGGAGATGAATGAAAGAAGATTCCTCAGACCATAACAATTGCTCATGGATGATTCATAGACTAATATAGTTGGGGTACTATCTGACTCGGAAGTATGAATTTGAAGCTGACAGCGCCTTACATGATTTTGCCTTTCACGGTCCTCTTTGTATGATTCTATCACTTGCTTAATAGTATTTTTTATTTGCCCAACTATTGTTTGGTTGACATCGTCTGTTTCGATACAGTCTCTAAAGTTAAGAAGAATGCACACGTGAATGGGTGGTTGTTGTTTTATATCATTACTTGCTTTGTCCCCCTCACGATTGTTTCTAGCGAACAATGTATCCAATCCATCACGGACAAAGTCTAATATATTTGTCATACGTGGGTCAATAATCCAAATGATGAAATCTAAATCTTTCCCCCGCTGCGATTGTAAAACTGAGGACCATTGTTTTTGGAATGTTCTATTATCATTTTGTGTATAGCAGAATCTTTTTCCTTCGGATACGTAGAGTTGTACTACTTCGTTGCCTTGTCCTGGATTTAGCCTTTGACAGTTTGTAGTTATTCCTGCAGGCACTTTCCACGGAATCAATGCCATTAAATTCTTATTCTTCGATGACCGATCATTTTCAACATGTAGAAATGGATCCTCACCTCTTAATCTTCGTATCAGACATGTCTTTCCAGACCTTGCTTCGCCGACAACAACTCCTCGAAGGATTCTCGAAATCGTTTTTGCTGTTGTCTTACTGTTGATTGTATTATCGATGCTGCTGCAAACCTCGCCCGAAGACGATACCACACCATTCGTCTGCTCCCATTTAACAAGACGATGAATGGCAAGTGATTCTTCGACATTGCAAACAGCTCTAGGAGGCGATGGGACAGGTCCACCCCATAATGAGGCCCACATGATGAACGATGATCGAACGTAATAAATATGAAAAAAGGGAAATACACTACCACAAGCCGGAGCCCCTATTTTTAGACAACGAGGAACGAGGAACACCAGAGTTCTAGATACTACCTTAGTCCTCCTTTATTGGTACAGTTCTGATGGTTGCATCAATTGCAACATTGAAAGCAATAATTCTTTGGAATGTATTTTCTGTCGCTAGTGCGAGGTATCATCGGATAAATTTCCCGTCATCATTCGTCGTCTTACGTAGTAATAGTCTTAGGCGCAAGATAAGAGTAACAGCTAATGCTGCGATGGCAAATAATAATCTTCCACCACCGAACAAACAAGATAATGATGATGAAGGACATAATAATGATGAAAATGGTTTGGATCAAAAGATAGACAACCTACTCGATAAGCCATTCTTTGATCCGTATGCACCATCCAATGACAATAATTGGTTTGCAAATTTGGTTAGAAATGATTACGAGTCAGCAGAGGCATTATATGCGGGTGTTATAGTTATACTTGGTGTTGTCATATCTCAACAATTGTTACGAATAGTAAAGCATGGTGGTGGTGATATAAATTCTGTCTTTCATCATGGTAATGGACAACAGTTCTAAACTCTACTTCAGGTGATTTAATATTTTTAGGAGTCATTAATACTGAGACTTATTGAGAGCAACATTTAGAAATACACACATCCCATCAATGAACACTGGAATCGTACTTGATTCTTTCATTTGTTAGCCCAAACCTTGAGTTCAAAGTTGATTGTTACATATGCACCCGTGCCTTACAACTCAACTCTAATACAACGCCTGAGAGCTACAAATGCAGGTAATCCACATAACATTATGCACCGAATCAGAATTGTACAATGGTGGGGACTTCCAAACGAGCTGTGTAAGAGCAACAGCTCACAATGGGGAAGGGAGACAAGGATAAATTAACTCAAATGAAAATACAAGATGAAAATCAAAGCTCTCGTCTTTTGTTTATGAAAAAGAGAGGTTATCCAATAATAAACTACAGCTTTTTACTCCTCATCATCCTGACCAATATTACGTGTGTAAATCCTCTGTGCACGAGATACTGACACGGAACGGATAGCACCCTCCTCACACATTTGGTTTAATGCACGACGCGCTAGTCCACCACTAATCTTCAACTTCTCAACGACTGCAGAAACAGTAATAAGTTTCATCTTTGGTACCTCGGCATTAAGACGGTCGTACTGTTCCTTCGTGAATAGGACCTTATTGTCAACCTTATCACGTTGCTTCCCCTTGGACCACTTCTTCTTCTTACCCTTACCACCGGCCATGGCCGCGGCCATTTTCTGTTCCTTCGACTTCTGCTGGACTTTGGGAGGCTGTGATTATTATTGCAAAGATAGAATGGAGAAAAATTGATCAATGATTAGAATTAATGCAAATTCAACAGACGGAGGGAACGATTAACACTGGTGTTGGAAATTGAATGATCAACAACAAACAAACAACGACTGTATGGAAGGCCACGCCACTCGACGACGACAGTAGAAACGTCATAATAATTTCCCAGCAGTTTCCCCACCACTAGCGTAACCACAACCACCATCACCGCTTACCATGATTGATGCTTATTTTACTACACGGAGTATTGGTTTGTTGCGAGCGGGAGGTGAAGATGACCTACACGGATTGTTGCAGGCGAGGAGGTGAAGAGAGTAAAGCGGTAAGTGTCAAATCAGCCCATTTTCTTGAACACATGAAACAATCCCAAACCTACTGTCATTATTTAAAACGGTCGGACCGACGTTGTCGGGACGAAGCGTGAAGTAATCGTACTGATACAGGCATGCCGAATTCAGATGCAGAAGCGAAGAAAGAGTGAGGGTATCCTTCTATTTCGCCTCTTCGATGGCATTGTTTGATGTTGCTTAGTTTCTTTGCAATCGATTCTCAATAATGTTTTGTATCACCTCCGAACACGCATTTTTTTCCATTTCACGCCGCTACATCTTCATCTACAGACTTGGAAATACAGCATTCGCCGCCAAGGAATTTGATGAGGCTATTAAACACTATACGGCTGCCATTGCGATAGATTCAAAAAATTGCGTCTATTACTCGAATAGAAGGTGAGGGTGTGCATGGCGTCAATTTATTGCTTTTTATACTCCACGCTCCACGCACTCATGCTTTACTACTATCCGATTTTTGACAGTGCCTGCTATGGTGGGAAGAGGGAATGGGACTCAGCCATCGTCGATGCCAAAGAGTGTATCAAAGTTGACCCTACCTTCATCAAGGGGTACTATCGTCTTGCCAGTGCTCAATTAGAAAAGAACGAATTTGACGCCGCACTCGCTACCATCAAACAGGGAATGTCAATCGAACCTAACAATCCACAGCTACAGAAGCAAATGAGACAGATTAAGGCCAAGAGATCAATGAAAAGGGCCGAAGAAAAACGTGCGAATTCACCAACCACCGCTCCTCCGTCGGGTATGCCAGGGGGGATGATGCCGTACGGGCACTTAGACTCTTCAATTTCAAAAGAAGTGATGGACTTACAGCAACAACTCATGGCCACGACGAAGGAATATCGAATTGTGAAGGCAAATATACAAAAGTCTCAGAATGGAAAGAGGTCGAATGAGCTCACGCGTGTAGAGTTAGAAAAGCTACCACCGGGTACTGATTCAAAGATGTACCGTGGTGTGGGGAAGATGTTCATGCTCACTAGCCGTTCGGATATTATGAATCATCTCGAAGAGAGTATTGCAAAGGAAGCAAAGGAAGAGAAGGATTTGAGTGGTAAATTGGATTACCTCGAGAGACGGATGAAGAGCCAACATCTCAACATTCAAGAGTTGACAAAAACTTCATCGACCGAGTGAAAAATGCTACTGTTCGAATGTGGCGACCCATGATTGATTGGGGATTAGCATTTGCTATTCATTCAAATCAAAATCAATGCAATACTACGCCCGAACTACATAAATTATCACTCAAGCAATTCATATCTTTTTATTGTTCTTTCATGTAACTCTCGTCGATTCTTAAGGTCTCCTCCATCATCATCTTTTTCCATCGAGTCAATCAGAACTTGGCGAGTATGTCGGTCATTCTAACAACTGCATACTCTCCGCCTTCAATATCTACCTCATTACCTGCAAAATCACGAAACTTTACCATGTCTCCAACATTTATATCCACCGTCATGATTTGTCCATTGCTTGCCATCTTCCCAGGTCCGATCTTGACAACCTCCCCAGTGCTTGGTTTGCCCCCCTTTCTAACTGTAGCTGCAATGACCAACCCCGATGGCGTTTCATCTTCATTATCTTCTACCTTAACAAGGACATTGTCACTCACCACATCTGCCGTAGCTAACGTTAGTTCCTTCCCCGAGAACTTTACAAGTATGTCATCATCTCGAATTAATGTATGTGTTTCACCATCATACTCAACTTCTGTTCCATCATACTTCCCATAAACCACACCATCACCTGGTACTACTGGCATGGGAAATAGCAAACCCGATTCTGGATGTGTCTTTCCGGGTCCTACGGAAATTACAGATCCTTCAGTCTTTTTGATTTTTGCCTTTTTTTTCCATTCCCAGATTACAATTTAGAATGATGATGATGATGATGAGCATGTAGGTCGAATGCTTCTGCAACGATATAAATGCTTATAACACTAAAACAAAAGACTCACCGATCCGGTCAAGAGAATACCACCATCTGTTTGATCAAGAACGGGAGCCTTTTTCACGAGCACGAAGTTGTTCGTTGGTGTTAAGGTACCCTCAATTTCTCGACCTTCTAGCTTGGCACCGAATAGTACGACATTTGCCACCCTTGTAGGCGCAACACTAACAAATGCATACGATGTAGGACCAAGTAGCAGTGATATGGCGGTCGCCACTAATACCGTCGTCAACTTTCCCATGGTTAGGGATTCTGGGTGTCTGTGGACGTGGAGGCGGGAGGTTTGGGTTAACCGTAACCAGATCAATGGAAAGTCGTAGCCATGGCAAGCAAGGTCCCTCCTCACGTTGCAAAAGAACTCCGTCGTCACTTGGCGAAGCAACAAGGTCCTTCAAATGGTGGTGGTGACGGTAGTAGCAGTCGTGGGGGTGGTCCTGCTCTCCTCGCGGCACTCGCTCTCACCGTCACCATGACAATTGTTCCGTACTTTTTCATGAATTGGATCCGCCCGCTGAGTGAACGCGACGATGCATTAACGGGATCACAAATACGACGTGGGGCATTTAATAATTCTGGTTCGAAGGATGTGGGGAAGGATCCGTATTGGAATTTTAAGAAAGGTCGACGAGTTAGGGTGGGAGAAGATGGAGTTGAGGATGATGGTGGATATGAAGAATTATTCAGTAGAGAGAATCCCGATGTAATCAATCATGAAGTTAAATTAGCTGCAGCTGAAAAAAGTAGACGAGGAAATATTTGAAAACCTAGGGAATAACATGCATATAATGGAGGAAATATCAGTACAAAATGAGGAACAATCCGAGAAACAACATATTTATCATGGATAGAGGTTTTGGTTATGGAGTTCCTTAAACACCGTGCGATGCGGTAATGCTATTTATTTCTCCACAACCAAATCAGGCACGTCCCCAACCTTCAACCTCTCGACGATCCGCTCCTTCTCCTCCATCCTAATTCCTGGACTTGATAATAGCTTATTGAGTTTCGCTACCGGCTTCATCCCATTCCGACCATCTCTATATCTGTAAACGGACTCATACACGTTAATGCCATCGGTGTACAGTCCAGGCAATATACGACGTTCACGCCAGAATGAACCAGATGATGTGGTGAACATTCGTCGGGGAGAGAAATTCCATAGGGTACGCCACGATCGTTCCTTTATGGCGTACTTTGCTTTCACATACGTCTTCGTCACGCCACCACCACCACCAATAGCATCTAGCCCCCCATTCCCCATTGCAACATTGTCCTCACCGGAAGCATCCGCCGCGGTAAAGGCAGCATCCTCTTTGGCCCCCTCGCTTATGTATTTGCCGAACACGTCAACTTTGCCCTTCACAAATAGGTCTCGAAGGACTGCATCCCGATTCACATGAACGAGACGAACATTCCACTTTGATCCTTTGGGTCGTTTTCGTGC
>Ga0247843_1010272_pt1 | contig 10025 bp, 7 predicted proteins | sample LaCruzMarch2017__FD_192420 | JGI IMG/M metagenome (GOLD analysis project Ga0247843, IMG submission 192420) | Freshwater microbial communities from meromictic Lake La Cruz, Castile-La Mancha, Spain - LaCruzMarch2017_8m | ecosystem: Environmental > Aquatic > Freshwater > Lake | place: Spain...
GGGTGTAGTAGCCTTCGACGAGAATCGGCAGTGTCGCGTTGTTCGAAATAAGCGAATTAAGCGGGACGCCCTCCGCCCGCGCACCGGACAAGGTAAAGGGGAATAAAGGCGCAGCGCAAACCAACGCGAGAAGAGCGCATTTGGTTTTCATGGGGACAGAGAAAGGTCGCCGTTTCTACTGGTCGGTGAAGATGACGCGGTAGAAATTGTTCGTGGCGCTCAGTGGGACGGAGAACTCGCGGCGTTCGTAGGACGAAGGCAGGAGCACACCGCTCTGGTTGGCGGCGGGACTCACGGGAATGGACGTGTTGGTGAACACCGAGGTGTTCAGATTGGTCGTGTTCTGCACCTTGTAATTGGTGTCCGCACCTTTGAGTCCGGTGAAGCGGAAAACGACGGAATTGCCGCTGTTGGATGACGCGAGCAGCGACGGTGTGCCGATGGTTGGGTTGCCATCGAATGCATATTCCTTGAAGTTGCTGAAGCCGTCGCCGTCGGGGTCGGCGGACTGCGCGGTGTCGGTCAGCGCCGGATACGCGGTGAGCCACGCGTTGTAGCCGAGGAAGGGCGACGGGTTGTCGGTCGGCGTGCCGGTCGCGGTTGACGAGGCGGCGCCGTGGCCCGCGGCGTTCACCGCACGGATTTGCACTTGATAGGTCGTGCCGTTGCTCAGTTCGGTGATGATGATCGGGCTGGACGTGACGGCGGGGTTGCAGCGCGTCCAGAGCAGCCCGTTGCTCGTGGAAAATTCGTAATTGCTGACTGGCGAACCGCCGTCGCTGGCGGGCGGCAGGAAGTCGACGGTCAATTGGCCATTGCCCGCTTGGATGAGAATGATCGACGGCGCGGAGGGCGGAGCCGGTGTGGGGGAATCGGTCGGCGTGCCTTCGGCGCTGTTGGACGCGACGCCGGGCCCGGCGGAATTTTCAGCGCGGATGCGCACGGTGTATTCGACGCCGTTGGTCAGACCGGTGATGACAAGCGGACTGCCGGTCACGGCGGGAACGTGCGGCGTCCAATTTGCCCCGTTGTCGATCGAGTAGTCGTAGTTGCCGATCGGCGCGCCGCCGTCCGAGGTCGGCGCGGTGAAAGCAACGGCGAGTTGTCCGTTGCCCGGGGTGATGCCAGTAATCGTCGGGGCCGCGGGCGTGCCGGGCACGGGGGTGCCGTTGACGGTGGGCGAAGCCGCGCCGTGACCGGCGATATTCACTGCGCGGATCTGCACGGCGTAAGTCGTGCCGTTGGTCAGACCGGTGATGGACAGCGGACTGGAAACAGCCGCGGGCGAACGTCGCGTCCAAGTGCTTCCGCCATCGGTGGAGTATTCGTAATTGGTGATGGCGGCGCCACCATCGGACGAGGGCGCGGTGAAAGCCACCGAGAGGCGCTGGTTGCCGGGCGTGATGCTGTTGATGGCCGGGGCGGCGGGCGGCACGGGCGATGGGCTGCCGGTGGGCGTGCCGTTGACGGTGGCCGAGGCGGCACCGGAGCCGGTGCTGTTCACCGCACGGATTTGCACGGGATACATGGTGCCGTTGACCAAGCCAGTGATGACGATCGGAGGCGTGGTCACAGCCGGCACGTGCGGGGCCCACGTGTTCCCGCCGTCGGTCGAGTATTCGTAGTTGGTAATCGCCGCGCCGCCGTCGGAGGAAGGCACGGTGAAGGCGATGGAGAGTTGCGTGTTGCCGGGAGTGATGCCGGTGATGGTCGGCGCCGTGGGCGGCGTCGGTGACGGGCCACCACCGATGGTGCCGGTCACGGCGACGTTCGTGGAGGGAACGCTTTGGCTGGCGACGGAAACCTGGCCGGACAGCGTGCCGGCGGTGCCGCTCGCAGCCAGCCGCACGTAAACGGGCACCGGCGCGAGGTTGGTGGTGGCCAGGTCCTGCGAGTTGGTCGCCGTGAGCGTGGCGCTGGCGGCAAACCCGGAGGTGCTGTTGGTCGAAACTTGGAACCCGGACGGCGCAGTGACGGTGACGCCGGTGTTGGGAAGATTGACGCCCTGCACAAGGAACGATGCGGGAGCGGAAGGCGTCTTGAGCTGGGCATTCATCGGCGCGGCCGGCGAAGGCGTGGCGATCAGGGTGGGCGGCGTTTGGTCCGGAGAGACACCGGTCGTGCTGACCTGCATGTAGAAACTTGTCGGATTGAGCGGACCGGAAACATTGGTCACGACCAGACCGAGGCCATTCGACATGACCGCAGTGATGGCGTAGAGGCGCGGCGGGTTGAGTCCTGAACCGGCACTCGGAGTGCCGCTGATCGAAGCGTAGACGGTGCCGTTGTTGGTCTGGTTGACGTAGCTGAGGCCGTCGGGCAGGCCGGTGATGGTCCAAGAAGCCGGCACCTGCATGTTGAGGGCGGAGAGTTGGCTGGGACCGTAGCTGGTTCCCTCGGTGGCCCCGCTGGCGCTGGTGCTGGTGAAATCGTTGATGATGGTCTGGTAAACCGGCCGGGCCCCCGGATTGGGCGGAAGCACGGGCTGCGGGGCGCTGAGGAGCCCGTCATACATCTCCAACTCGACGATGAAGATCGGCGGGATGGCATTGGTCGCGGTGGAGGGCTGCAGCTGGTCTTTGGGTGTTCCGGCCGCAGCGGCTTGGCCGCCGTAGACTTGCATGCGGTCGTAAATGGGGTGGACGTAGGCCAGCTTCGTCAAACCGTCGTTGATCATGCCGGCATGCTGCGCGTAGAAGGTGTTCCCGGAGGGACTCAACCCGGGTTGCACGCCGCTGAAAGCAAGGCGGTTGGTCCCGCAAAGCGGAAATTGGTTGCCGCCCCACCATGATCCGCTGGGGCTGTCCCCGTATTGCGTGGACACATTCGTGTAGTTCGCCGTGAAGGCCGGGTTGACCACATCGCTGTTGATAAAACCGAGGGCGAAGCCGGCGGCCATGTCGCCGAGGATACGCCCCATCACCGCGGTGCCGAATTTGTTGTTGTAAAGGGCGATGTCGTCGCTCGCGGCATAGCCGGAGAAAGTGGCCACAGTTTGCCAGTTGGCGCTGGTTATGAGCACGGGCTGACCTTGGACGCTTGCGGGCACCCAACTGTTGGTCGAGTTGGTCTGGAAAGTGTTGGGCTCCTGAGCGCCCTGCGAAGCAAAGGTGAAACCGGCCGGCGTGGGCGCGGTGTAGACGGTCCACGAAGACCAGTTGTCGGTCGGACCGCCGCTATCCGCGCTCACCTCCATGGTCAGGCCGGTGGTGTTGCTGTTCTTGCCCACATTCTGGCCCGTCGTCGAGTTGTTGGTGGTGAAGATGCTCCCCGAGAGGAGCAGCTTGTTGCCCGGCGTAATTGTGAGATTGAAATCATAGAAATACAGCCATGCACCGTTGCCCCCGTTGGTGTCGTCCAGGGAAATCATGTCCTTGATCTTGGCGGTGCGCGCTGTGTTGGCCTTGACGGCGTTGAAGTAGTCGGTGAAGAGCGGAAACGAGTTGGGTGTGCTGGCCGTGATGGTGGGTGGAGCCGGCGTGAGCACGGTGCCGGCCGGCGCGGAACTGGGAAAGGAAATGAGCACGGCCTTGCTGCCGTCGGGCGCGTACCAAAGCGCGTTGGTGTATTTGGCTACCAGATTGCTGGCCACCAGATCGAACGCGCTCTTGCTGAAATTGGTGAAACCGCCGTGCTGGTAGTAGCTGGTGGAGTCGGTGGTGTTCGAGGTGAACACCCTCATGGCCAGCGGGATGGAAAATTGGTTGATGTAGGTGGTGTCGCCCACATCTTCCGGACTCCCGTCGAGGGTGAGTTCGAAGGTGTTCCATTGGCTGAAGGCCCATGGGCCGTTCGGCGTGTTCGCGCTGGGTGGTTGCGCAATCAGCGTCTGGCCGTTCCAAGCGATGCCCCCACCCGGAGGTGCGGGCAGATGACCTCCGCCATAGCTCAACCACCACGCCGAATTGTTCATGTTCGTGGTGTAGACCGAGTAGTAGGGCTTTCCGTCGGTGTTTTGACCCGTCACCCCGATGTCGGCCAGCGTCACCGTCATATTGGTGGTGGTAGCCATCCAGTTGGTCCAAGAATTCGGTGTCCCGTTGTTGGTCCAAGTGAAGTTCGGATTCGGCGGTGCATCTTTGGCGTTGGGCAGAATGTAAACTTTGTCCGGCGGGTTGGTGCTGCTGTTGTAGAAGCGGATTTCCAGCTGGTTGGGGGCCGGAAAGACCACGATGTCGATGTTGGTGGAGGCGCTGGTCTGGTCGGCAGGGGCATAACCGGCGATATTTGAAAGCGTGACGGTAACCTTGTTCGTTTGGGGAGTCGCCGTGGAGTTGATGCCCGGGGTGAAATACAAATTCAGAAATCCGTAGCCGTTGCTCGTGCCTTGGGGAGACCCCGGGGCCCACCCCGGCGGCGTGGCTGCCGCGAATCCTTGCGTTACGCTGCTCAAAACCGACATGGATAGTATGGTCGTGTTGGTGACAAACAGGCCGGTGGGCGGATTGGAGAAAGTCACTTGGCCGCTCGCCGACGTATTGCTGATGGCTCCCGGCCAGTTGACAAAAATCGGGGCTGGCGCTGGCTCAGCGAGTGCTGGCATCGCGAGGAAAAGCGGCGAAGCGAGCGCCAACAAAAAAGCCGCGCTGGTGCGCGGCCGGACGGATGCGAGGCGCTTCATGGCGACGAGAGGAGTGGTCGGGAGGGTGCCAGGTGGTATCATGATTCGTTTATGGGCGGCCGCTGGTTTCGCCGGCAAAACTGCTCAGATACCAACAGGACAAGAGCGCGGCCCGAACCTGAGACGTTGATAACTATAATAACTCATAGTCAAAGCGTGGCGCGGCGCAAATGAATTCTACGAGAAGACTTCCCGAGCCCGGGTCAGCTCTGGACAGAACTCCCCAGAAAGCCCTTTGTTTCCTTCTGTTCAAGCGACCTCCCCACTAACTCAATGGGAGTTACTTTCTCGAAAGGGAATAAAGACAGGCCACGGATGGAAGAAGATGAAAGAGGATAAGCGGGGCGCGCTGACACGCGCCCCGCTCATGGCATCTCTCCGAGGACTGTGTTTGCGCCGTGTCAGCGGAGCAAACACCATCTTCTGTCATCCTCGTCTATCCGTGGCTTTCTTCCCTCTGCCTGCCCAAGCTCGCAGTCGACGCCGGCCCCAGTTACTTCCCAAACCACACCCGCCGCACGCGGGTTAAGGGACTCTCTACCGCCTTGGCATCCAGGAACGCAGGCTCTAGTCTTCCGCCTTATGAACATGCCTCGCATTATCTTCACCTTCGCCGTCATCTTTGTTCTTTTAGGCATCGGGGCTTACCTGATCACCGGCGCCCAGTCTTGGACCGCGCTCATCCCGTCCATCTTTGGTCTTCTCCTCGCCATCGCCGGCGCGGTGTCGCTCAAGAGCCTGAAGCATGGTGGCCACATTGCGGCGCTGGTCGGACTGCTCGGGTTTCTCGGCACGGCCAAAAGCTTGGGTAAAGTTCCCGCCCTGCTCTCCGGGGAAACGGTCGATCGCGCCGCGGCCGTCGGTGTGCAGGCAGTTTTCGCGGTGCTCTCCCTGATTTTCGTCGCCCTCTGTGTGAAGTCGTTCATCGACGCACGTCGCGCCCGAACCTCTAATCCTTCCTGATTATGAAACATTCCATCTCCGGTTCCGCCGAAGCCACGCAATTGGCCGGAAAATTCGCCCCGCTCCTCATTATTGTCATCCTGCTCCTCGTGGCCGCCGCCGGCGTCTTTGTCACCGTCGATGCCGGCACCGTCGGGGTGGTCAAACGCTTCGGCGCAGTCAAAGACGTGGCCCTGCCCGAGGGGCTGCATTTCAAAATACCGTTTGCCGAGGAGGTGGTGCCCATGAGCACGCGTCTTACCGCGAGTGAAGCCAAAGCCACTGCTGCCTCGCGCGACCTGCAGATTGTCACCACCGATGTCACCACGACCTATGCGATCAACGGTGCCCTTGCCCCGCTGACCTTCCAGCAGGTGGGCACGCCGGACAAAATCGCCGCGACCATTGTCAATCCCGCCGTCCAGGAATCAGTCAAAGCAGTCACCGCAAAATTCACCGCCGAGCAATTGGTGACCCAGCGTGAAGTGGTTAAACAGCAGATCCAGCAAGCCATCGAGTCGTTCATCAACACCACCCTCGATGACAAAGAAGTCCAAGGCGCCCTGAACATCGCCAACGTGGCCATCACCGACTTCAAATTCTCCGAGGAGTTCAACAAAGCGATCGAACTCAAGGTGCAGGCCGAGCAGGCCGCCTTGCAGGCCAAAAACGAAAAGCTCCGCCGCGTGACCACGGCCGAAGCTGCCGCCGAGGAGGCGAAACTGGCGGCCGCCGCCCAAGCTTTCACCATTGAGGCAGAATCGATCGCGCGGGCGGAAGCGATCACCCGCGAAGCGGAAGCCTTGAGCGGGCGCCCGGAAGTTCTCCGTCTGCGCACCATCGAACGTTGGGACGGCGTGATGCCCCGCATCACCAGCGGCGAGGGTGTGCTGCAAATGCTGCAACTCGACCCCCAAATGCTCGAGGGATCCGCGAAGAAACCGTGAGCCCCGCCGGCGAGTCCTGTCGCATCCGCGCCGAGATCGACCACGGAGCCCTGCGCCACAACGCGGCCGCCGTGCGGAAGGCGGTCGGTGACAAGCCTGGTCTCATTGCCGTGGTCAAAGCCGACGGGTACGGGCATGGCGCCCCCGAAGTGGCCCACACTCTCTCGCCCTTCACCGAGCAATTCGGAGTGGCCACGCTGGGTGAGGCGCGCGCGGTACGCGCTGCCGTGCCCGACAAAGATATTCTCATTCTCAGTCCGTGCCTGCCGGATGAGCGCAGGACAGTGGTGGACGAAGGTTTCATTCCTGTCGTCTCCAGCACGGCCGAGGCGAGGGCTTATGCCCAACTGGCCGAAAGCGCGTCCGTGCGCATCCATCTGTCTATCGACACCGGCATGGGTCGTATCGGCGTGTGGCAGGACGACGCGGTCAAAACCGTGCACGATATCGCGGCCATCGGCGGCCTCGATCTGGAAAGCATTTCGACGCATTTGCCGGTGGCCGACAGTGACCCGGATTTCACCGCGGAAGAGTTGGCAGCGTGGGACCGGCTGGTTGCGCAGCTGCGACGGATGGTGCCCGGTACGAAATTTCATGCCTTGAACAGCGCGGCTTCGCTGAGCGCGCCACGGCCCGCAGCGGACCGCATCAGGCCCGGGCTCGCCCTCTATGGTGTTTCTCCCCTCCCCGGCTTTCAAAAGTTGCTCCGCCCGGTCCTGACCTTGAAAACACGCATCACTCTGGTGCGCGATGTCGGACCCGCTCGGGGGATTAGTTACGGACGCGATTTTATCACGACGAAACCGATGCGCATCGCCACGCTGGCCGCGGGGTATGCCGATGGCTACCCGCGACAGACCTCAAACCAAGGCGCGCAGGTACTGATTCGCGGAAAACGCTGCCCGATCCTCGGCCGCGTCACCATGGATCAATTCATGGTTGATGTGACCGATCTACCGCGCGACGTGGCGCCCGGCGAAGAGGTGGTGCTTTTTGGAAAACAGGGAGATGGGGAGATCACGGTCGGTGAGGTGGCTGCTTGGGCAGGGACGATTACTTGGGATGTTTTAACGAGGCTGGGGAAACGGATGGTGGTGGAGCATTTGGATTTTTTGAACAGAAGATAACGAAGGTATCGAAGGGTTCGGAAATGCATGTTCTCTACTCGAAAGCCGATGCGTTGAGCCGAGAGGTTATCGGGGCGGCGATCGAGGTGCACCGGATCATGGGACCCGGGCTGATTGAATCGGTTTATGAGAGGTGCCTGCACCGGGAACTTGAATTGCGCGGCATCGCGTTCACCCAACAAACGGCCGTGTCAGTCGAATACAAAGGCCTGATCTTCGAGGATACCCTGCGCTGCGACCTCCTTGTGGAGGACTGTCTGTTGGTTGAACTCAAGGCCGTCGAAACGCTTCATCCCGTGGGCAAGGCGCAACTCCTCAGCTACATGAAGCTTCTCGATATTCCCCTCGGTCTGCTGGTCAACTTCCACGAAGCACTACTCAAACAAGGCGTCCACCGACTTATGCTACCGGGCGCCAATTCACCTCCGTAACCCCTTCGTTTCCTTTGTTACCTTCTGTTAAAAAAAATCCCCACGTTCCTTCACCCCGCCCCGAGGTAAGCCTCGCGGACTCGGGGATTCGTGAGCAGTTCCGAGGCCGGACCCTCCAGCACGAGGTTGCCGGTTTCGAGCAGGCAGGCGCGGTGGGCGAGGCGGAGGGCCATGTTGGCGTTCTGTTCGACGAGGAGGATGGTCGTGCCTTTCTCGTTCAAACGGCGCAGGACGGCGAAGATTTCCTGCACGAGCTTGGGGGCCAGTCCCATGGAGGGTTCGTCGAGGATGAGGAGTTTCGCCTCGCTCATCAGGGCGCGGGCCACGGCGAGCATTTGCTGCTCACCGCCACTCAGCGTTCCGGCCAATTGCGTGACGCGTTCGCGCAGGCGCGGGAAAATATCCATGACCATTTCAAGGTCGCGCGCGCGGCCCGCTTTGTCGCGGCGGATCCAGGCGCCGAGTTGCAGGTTTTCCATCACGGTGAGTCCGCCAAAGATGCCGCGCCCTTCGGGCACATGGGCCATGCCGAGGCGCACGATGCGGTCGGCGGGGATGCCGGTCAGTTCACGTCCTTCCAGCGTGACCGATCCCTCATAGGGCAGCATGCCGGAGATGGCGCGGAGAGTGGTCGTCTTGCCGGCGCCATTGGCCCCGACCAGGGCGAGGATTTCGCCGCGCTGCACGTGAAAGGAGATGCCTTTGACCGCCCGGATGTCGCCGTAGCGCACCACGAGATCATCCACCCGGAGCATGGGGTCACTCATGACTGTCCTCCTGACCGAGATAAGCTTCGATGACCTTCGGGTTTTTGCGGACCTCGTCCGCCGTGCCCTCGGCAATCGTCTTGCCGAAGTCGAGCACGGTGATGCGATCGCAGAAAGTCATGACCAGCTGCATGTGGTGCTCGATGAGCAGCAGGGTGATCGAAAAATGGTCGCGCAGCCATCCGAGGAATTCGACGAGCTTGAGGGTCTCCGCCGAGTTCATGCCGGCGGCCGGTTCGTCGAGGAGGAGGAGTGATGGTTGCAGGGCCATGGCACGGGCGATCTCGAGCCGGCGTTGCGAACCGTAGGGCAGGTCGCCGGCGCGCTCATAGACCTCGTCACCGAGGCCGAATTTCTCGAGGAGGTCGGTGCAGTCGGCGATGGTTTCTGTTTCGGCCTGCCGGGCGGTCGGCAGTTGGATCATGGCCCCGGGCCACGAGTAGCGGGCGTGCGCGTCGCGGGCGATGCGGACGTTGTCGAGTACGGTGAGATCGCGGAAGAGGCGGATGTTTTGGAAGGTGCGGGCGATGCCGCGGTGCGCGATGGCGCTCGGACGGCAACCGGCGACGGACTCGCCGCGGAAGAGAACGTCACCTTGGGTCGGAGCGTAGATACCGGTGATGACGTTGAACGCGGTGGTTTTGCCCGCGCCGTTGGGGCCGATGATGCCGTGGGCATGGCCCGGGGCGACATTGAAGGAAAGATCGGAAAGGGCGACGAGGCCACCGAAGCGCATGGTCACGCCGCGCACCTCGAGAAGCGGTTTCATTTTTTCTCCTCCTTCTTGGGGAACTCCCGGCGCGGGACGAACCAGGCGAATTCACGCATACCCATGATGCCACGCGGACGGAAAATCATGAGCAAAACAAGGATGAGCGGCAGGATGACCATCCTCCAGGTGCCGAGCGGTTGGAGGACCTGGGAGAGGAAGGTGAAAGCCGTGGCGCCGAGGATTGAACCGGCCAGCGAGCCGACCCCACCAAGGTAAACCATGACGAGGATCTCGGTCGATTTGACGATGTCGAAGACCGACGGGTTGATGAACTGCAGTTGGTGGGCGAAGAGGGCTCCGGCCACACCGCCGAAGAACGAGGAAACGACAAAAGCAGTGAGCTTGGCCTTGCGGGTGTCGACGCCCATGGCGTTGGCCGCGATTTCATCCTCGCGCACCGCGACAATGCCGCGACCGA
>Ga0247843_1010274_pt1 | contig 10020 bp, 10 predicted proteins | sample LaCruzMarch2017__FD_192420 | JGI IMG/M metagenome (GOLD analysis project Ga0247843, IMG submission 192420) | Freshwater microbial communities from meromictic Lake La Cruz, Castile-La Mancha, Spain - LaCruzMarch2017_8m | ecosystem: Environmental > Aquatic > Freshwater > Lake | place: Spain...
AAAAAATAAAAAAAAAAAAAAGGGGGGGGGGGGGAAAATGTGGGTTAGATTAAAAAAATCCAAAAGAGGATAGATAAATATAGTTCGTCCAACCGTTTCATCATCAACAACAACACACACACACACACAACGTAGTAATATAGTAACACACTCCAATACCACTTACTAACACGATGGAACCTGGTTCCTTTATAACACAATGGCACATTACTAATTTGGCCTATCCCACCATCACAGGCGCAAAGCGAACGAAAGTTCTCAACGGTCCGTGGTGCCACTTGTCCGAATAGACCCAGTATTATCCGACCGCGCGTTGGTTCCTCTTCTTCTTCTTCGTCATTTTCTTCATCTGGTGGTATAACTATTTTATATATACATATATATTATACAGAAATATATCATTCAGATTGTACACACGCACGGTTAAAAAGACCTCCAAAAAAATGCGATGTTAAATAACGCATGGCACGGTACGTCGGAGAAACTCACCAACATCGAAATATACTACATGCGTGACTTCCGGAAATTTATACCTCTCTTTAAACTTGGGCATCTTAGCCTTCTCTCGTGGGACATTATCATGATGATGATCATCGATATGATCAACGAATGGTGGAAATACACGCCCCGTTGGATGTACAGTGTAGGCGTGTAATAGCAATATTGCTGCCGCCGCAATCGAGCGGATCATTTGAGGGAGGGAGGGGGTTCCGTTTTGAGCCAGACGGAAAAAATGGAAGGTCGGCATTCCCTTGATGGAAGAGATTCAAATCGCTCCTTTTACGTACTACATACGATACTTGACCAAAAGAAGAGATTCATCATCGCATCATTCATGCGTGCCTCTTCTCAGATGGACGCTCATCGCACAGAAGAAATCGAGATGAACAACGGTAACGAAGTCGTTGAGGAGGACGGTGACGACGAGGAGGGTATTAGTAATGTTGTCGAACTCGGCCCTCGCGCCGAGCATCAACGAAGAGGTCAATCGATGACATCACTACTTTACAATGCGGTACATAATCCGAATCAAGTAATGGCCATGCTATCGAATTATTCCACCAGTTACAATGTCGTGAATGTGGGCATCGCCCTACCGGTATTGAATTATTATTTGCGTTCTTCGTCACCGCCCTCCTCCTCGGCGGATGAACGGCAGTCGGAGTATTCCTCGCCCGAACTACGATCGCTAGTTCATGAGTATAATATTGGCGATGCCAACGACGACGGTAGTAATAATGATAACGATGAACAAAATCGACAAAATTCGCTCGTGGCATCGTCGCTCATGGCGGGGATGATACTGGGTCAATTACTGGGCGGGATACTGGGGGATATACTAGGACGCAGGACGGCCATGATACTCGTCATGATATTACAAATCGGTGGCAGTTTGGGTAGTGCCATCCTCGTTTCGACAACTACGAACATCGCTGATGCTGATGATGATGATGATGGAGGATTAACAGCGTTGGAACAGTTGGCAATATGGAGATTCATTCTCGGGGTCGGTGCCGGGGGCGTGTATCCACTCGCTGCCGTTATGAGTGCCGAGACTAGTACTGCCAAAGAAAGGCAAGAGAGGAATGATGTATCAGCAGCAGCAGCAGTAGCAGTCGACACGGCAGATTATCATGGGGTGGTAGAGGAAAGGGAGGATTGTGAGCAGAATGACAATGATACAGTATCATCCTTCCAACGGATAGCATTGACATTCTCGACACAAGGTCTGGGGTTTATTACGGTCCCATTACTTGCCTATCCCATGCTTGAACTAGGCGTTGACACTAACATTATTTGGCGTGTACTGTTGGGGATGGGTGCTTTGCCAGGTATTGTAGTGCTATATTTACGACTCAAGGATAATTGTGGACGAAGGAGGACCATTGAAACCGAGGAAATGATTGCTGTTACAGCAAATAATACTCCTACTGAATCATTAAGGAATGAAAATGATGATATGACAGCTACGGTAGAGTCCACGGCAGCAGGCTCGGATGATTCGAATGAAAGAGCATTAATTGACAATTCTTATTTAGGAGATAATAACGATACAACAACAACAACCAGCCGTCGTTGTCGTCGTACTATGCGTGGTGGTCATCAATCTCGTGGATTATGGGAATCAATAAAAGCAGAACCTGGATTGGCAACGAAGCTTGTAGGGACAGCTGGTACATGGTTCTTATTCGATATAGTGTTTTATGGCAATGCACTGTTTGAACCAGTTGTTCTTGAAGCCGCATTTGGTTCGTCATCCGCAGCTGCCGCAGCAGCAGGGACAACAAATAATAATACTGATGACTTCGGGGTACTGCGAACTGTAGTGCGGGACTCTCTTGTCATCTCGTGTCTTTCGCTGCCTGGATACTTTATAACAGTCGCTCTCATCGGACGACGGACATGTGTAAATATGTGCCGATCGATCCGGTCATCATTTTCATCCACACGTTTTGGTTCGGCAATGTGTTGTCCTCCATATGATCAAACTCCTGGTAAGTGTTTGTTGGAATGAATGTATATTCATTCCATTGTTTACTCCATCTAACATTTTGTATTAAAAAACACACACACTCATATCATGGAAATAAAAACAGTATTCATTCAAATACAGGGATTCTTAATAATGTTCATATTGTACATAATCATTGGAGTCTTCTGGTCGTCTCTTATATATAATGAAGGTCTACTCCTCCTACTTTATTCGGGGACATTCCTGTTTGCTAATTATGGACCCAATGCAACTACGTTCTTATTACCGTCGATCACATACTCTGAAGAGTGTCGATCAACTTTGAATGGGTTGAGTGCCGCTGCTGGAAAGGTGGGGGCAGTCGTTGGGGCTAGTATCTTTGCTCCCGCGGTGGACAAATGGGGAGTAAACGTGGTTATGATATGCTGTGGCTTCGTGAGTCTGATTGCTTTAACACTTACAAAGATATGTCTAGGTTAGAGAGAGAGAGAGAGTAGAGTGTAATGATTCTGGCACATAATACTTATGATCTTTACAATGGAATCTATTCAAAAAGGTGAACCAACCAAGGCATCTCACTCGGAGGAGGGTCAGTAGACTTTAACCATCTCCTTGTTTGAAGATCGAATCGCTTGCTCCATTGAAATTTCTTTTTCTTGTTGATTTCCTCGACGTCTCCACCACCCCATTCACCTAGTGACCAGCCATCAATAAGCCTCGTTAGTGGTCCAAGTTCAATACTTTCATTCGTTACTTGGATATTAGGCAGTTGCGTGGTTGTTGTCGACGACGCATGTTTTGAAGATGCGCTCATTGTTATTTCTAATGTGATAGACCCCATTGGAGCATTCGAGCAGCAATTCATCCGTAATGGGATTGTGATCTTTGTTGAGGATGTACCATACAAATTCGTCCGGCGTTTCCACGTCCCACCTCGATCAGTAATATCATCATAATTTTCAATATTAATAGATGATAATGGAAGTTTCACCGATGCCAGTATAGGACTACGTTCACCAAAGTTCATACCAAATACTGTATTGATCTGTTGCCAATCATTACGTACCTCCACAAGGAGATCTTCACGTCCAGCAAACCAATACATTTCTTCGGGTGGGCATGGCAGCAAACATGTATTATCATGTCGTTTTGACCACTTGGCCGATCCTTTGCCATAATATCGAGTAACACTTGTTTGATGTTCATGCTTCCCAAGTGAGAAACGTATATAAGGTCGAATGGGACCCTGGTGCGTCGTCGTCGTTGTTGTTGGCAATTTACGCTTATTCCAAGACGGAATAGCAGAATGATGAGTCTCACCGTCGTTAGTACGACGGCAATTGATACATTCGGTAACCAATTTAGTCACACCCAAAACTGACACTGACAAATAGTGTTGTGGTTTAGTATCAGCACTCATGGTAGTACTACTTAAGAATCGAGGCATGCCAATTAGTGGATATGATGGTAACGTAAAGTGAGGGAGAGCAATACGGCTACTTTTACTACCTCGAGCTACAATCGATGTTGATGCTGAGTCAAGTGATACCTCCGTGGGACTATTGGTTGGAAGTGGTATTGGGATTAATGCCGGCATTGGTGGAAGGAACGGAGTTGATTTGTGTATCAATTGCTGGGAGGACTTTGACTCTTTAGTTGTTGGTGATGGATCATCTCCTTTCCTCTTCAAGAAGTCATCATGACACATCTTACGAAGGACAATCAATTCGACTAATCCTGACATACAATCCCATTGAAGTAATATGCCATAGCAAATACTAACGAATCCCATTCTTAATGTGAGGATTGATCGCGTTTCTACCTTTTGTACGCGATTATTTTTTTGGGGGGAGGACGGACCACTGTAATTGGCACTGCTGTCAGCCTGTATGGCAAATGCCACAGCATCCGATCGTAACATTTCTGCTGCCATTCCATACTTGCCAGATTCAATATCCCCCAAAAGGGACAACTTTTCTCGCAGTTTAATCAATGTTGCAGCTCTGCCAGTGGCAGAACTTTTAGTACTAATAGTAGATAATGATCTAGTCGACAACTTTTGTGATGCTGCATCTCTTCCAACCTCCTTTTGTAACTTACAGTCTTTATGGAAGTAATCTGTTGGATTTTTCGATAAGCCGAAAATTGATGTTGGTGAAATAATGCCGATAGAAGAAGATGGGGTTGGAGGTTTCTTCTCCCCCCCTCCTCCTCCCCCACTTGAATCGCCACCACGCGATAACTTCCGTAGTTTGTATGGACTGCCAAGTTGTTTCGCTGGGCTACGTTTGCTTTTGGTGGGTGATGACGATCTCATTGTGTTAACGACCTGTTGGGCACCACTAGCTCCTGCTACTATTGCAGAGGTGGTTTCACTCTCTCCTTTTCTCATAGCCTCATCGATTAATGCCGTGACAATTTCATCATGATAGACAGCGTACGATTCAATGGAAGTATTCGTAGGACTGCTATTCGTACTATTAAAGTGTTTTATTGCTCCCTTGCCTCCCCCCTTGGTATCTCCTGACGGTGAGGACTCATCGCTTGAGGGAGATTTCAGCGGTCCCAGAAAGGGACTAGACGAGCGTGATCTATTCCTAATGAAGGACGACGTCCTTTGCAAGGGGGTCTGCGGTGCCGTCCTACTATCGGACATTAACTTACAATTTGAGGGCAAGCCTTTCAAAAACACCAACCGTTTCGATACTAACTATTTCTGTTAGCACTTTGTACCATTCAATCCGCCACGATCCACACGACACCAGCACTCTAGGCCATCACACACCGCACCACAGTCCGTCATTTCGAGAACGTTGAACGTTGCGTGTGTAAGAATTAATTTGTCATTTGAAGTTTTTTTCCGCTCCTCCGACGAGAAAATGCGCTCTCCTCACTGGGCGGGACCGGCGGCGCGGGACCGCGACCGAGCTCTAATCATCCTGAGGAGGAGGGTCTGTAGCGATCAAATACAGTCAATGCGTTGTTGTTCTGCGATACTATCGGCCTTGCTGCAATGGAACGTGAAAGAGAAGATTGCAACTGCATTCGTCTGCCAGCAGTCGCCTCAAATGCTAACGACTCATCGTCATCATCATCGCAGTCCTCATAGAAGTAGTAGTAGCAGTACTGCTCTCGCTCTCGACAATGACGAAAATGATCTATTGGTAGAGGAGGCAAGACAGCTCATGGCAAAGGCCAAGGAGATTCGTGAGAGTCTGGTGTCGTCGTCTGATAAATCTACAACGATGACACAGTTATCCAAAGAAGTTATATCTGTAGTGGGTGAAAAATCATCAACTCCGCTATCCGACTTCACACTGCCATCTCATTTATTAAATAGTGCCCATCGACTGTACATAGATATTGGACGTGAGCCAGGGACATGGATGGAACCACGATGGGGGGCCAGTGGTCGCCGACTGGAGTTTACTCTTGATGTATCATTCTTGCGATTGCAACTTGATGATATTGCATCATCATCACAGGAGGAGGAGCAAAGAATAGTAAACGACTACTTGGCTTCGGATGACATTGCACTAAAATTGATTTCTTCAACAAGTAGCAGTAAATCATCATTGTCACCAATATATGCATTACATTCAGCTCCGAATGCACGTTTACTTGGAGGATTTGATAAGATGGAAATGTTTGATGGAGGATATTGCATAGAATCATCATCCACAGCAACAGCAACAAAAACAATGCGATTTTGTCTATCTGTTGCTGGAACTACCAATGGAGATATTTCCATCCCCAAGGGATATTTATACTTTGCCTTACCTTACTTTGGCATAATACAACAACAACAACAATCAGTACAAGTTGGGAATACTGATAACAATTCTACTTTTACTTCACAACAAAAAATAATGAATTTGTCAAGCAGAGATGGGACTGTGACCTGTGACTGTGAAACAAATGGGTTGGCATACTGGTTGGTATAGAGGAAAGTAGAATACTTGGACTATTCCGAGCGGTACCATTGCAGAAAGCACAAAATCGATACAAAATATAAAGCTAAAGAATAGAGTATAAAGAAAGATGATTTTAGAAAGATGGTTATCTTGGAGTAATCAACAAATGATGGACTTATTCTTTCAACCTCTAGTAGCACCACATCTTTTGGCGGGCTCATGCGGCGTCATTTTCCCCTGCGAGCCTCCCTACTCTCCCTTGTCATCGTCTCGCACCATGTAGGATCCGTCCATGGATTTATGAGTGGTGGTCGCCGTCGTTTCTCTTCTTCCTGTAATGATGATACGTCAGCATTTGATTCAGAAACAACCGATCATCAACTCCAACAGCGGTATAACAGCGAATTAGTTGTGAACGAAGGCAATAAAAATGATGGAAGGCGAAGAAGATTGCTCGTTGCTTGTATATCATTATCAACTAGGGTGGTGGCAGCGCAGACAATGTGGCCAGTAGAAGATGCAATTGCACTCCCAGGTTTACCATTGTTTGGTGGCAGTAGTAGTAATCGACGACAGCTTGAGCTATGTCTCGTGACAATATTACGGACTGAATATTGGGCAATTAATATTTCACAATCATTGAATAATAAACTCCTCCTCCCTAGAGCCACAATCATAGATAACAATGAACAAACGATTGTCGAATCAGACAATCAACGGAAACAACCATATCTAGAAGCACGTCTTGGAGCGAAAGCATTAGTTACACAAAAGATTGGTGGTGGAGCTAATGCTCGGGTACAAACTCTAAGTGGATTACAGCTGCGTGAATGTTTGGATGATGTTGTCTACTGGTGCAGTCGTCGTAAAGATGATTCCCTCAACAACAGCAATAGTAATAATAATAAACGAATATGCAACAACGAATTACCAAATTACATTACTGAATTAATAGAGTCATTAGCATCAATAGTTGAATTTGATGGATTAGAAACTACTACTGATCCATCACCACGATCATCATTAATGTTAACTATGTATACCACTGATAAGGCAAAATTTGTATATCGTACATTAGTAGAACAAGTCATACCCAGTTGTGAACATTTACTAACCATCTTTGGTGTAGAACGACGACAATTGATTGAGGAATATGTTGTTAGGGATTATAGTAGCGAGGTACCATTTGAGATTTTAGAACGTTTGTATAATATGGACAAGTGAAGTGACAGTATTGATTATCCTTCATGACCTATTTCTCAGCTGATGTACTTTATCAAGAGAACTTCTTTAAAAACAATAAGGTTGATTTTTTATTGACACGTGCATCCTCTACTAGACACTACTTCATTGTACAAGATATTGATGATGATTAGTATTCTTATCACACAACTCTTAGTCTATTTATGACCTAACCTTGGGAGTTTTTCTTGTGTAGAAAGTCCAGTCACCACCAAGGGACTGAAGCTGTTGTTCATGACGGTTCGAGGTTCATGCCGCCATCATCACCATAATTAGTAGTAGCAACATTGTTGGTCCTCTGCTCGACGCCCTCCTCCACAGCTATTGCCAGCTCTACATAAACGTTGTTCACCGATGTCACCTTGAGCACCACGAAGAAAGATTTCCTCCTCTGCTTGAGCATGAGCGAAATACCACACAGTAGAAAAGACGAAGGTTATAAGTTTCATTATATTTATTGTGCGAGTTGTAGTGATTAGGAGTGGATGCGTGTTGTGATCCAGAATCTGAATTTTATGAGCCTGATAAGGATCTACTGCAACATGTTGGTAGTCATAATATTATGTCACGACAGATACAAGATATTCACTACTCTATTTGATGATTTAAGGACAACTAACCTTATCAGTCACGTCGACAAGCTAATCTTTCATATATTTGCCGTAAAAATTATTGGCCCCTTTGACATTCGAGCTTTTAAATAGGGTCTCAGGGGTTAGCACCGGCGGGAGCTTGTCCCGATAAAATGCGGTGAGCTCAGGGAGTTTGCTATTGCAGATTTCTTTCTGTTTCTCGATCGCTACCACTAACTCCTTCGTGCAAGCTTGCTCAAATCCATCTTTGGTGGCTGCGTCCAACACAGCCCCAAAAAAATTCTTCAGATCAACAGCCTTGACAAATTGTTCGAATTGCGCAAAGTTGAAAGAAGAACCTTTCAAGATACCAAGTCGTGCTCCTTCGAGGGTGTTTTCAACCTGCCGAGATGTGAGTTTTGGCCACGCCGCCAAGCAATCGGTAACAAAGTCAGCCTCAGCATATACATGAAAATCTCTGGCCGCAGTTGTATTGTCCTGGTTGGGGTTGTTATCAGAGGATACTCCAGCCAATTTCTCTATGTTTGCATACAGGACTGTTTTATTGTCTGCAGCGTTGGCAAAATTCATTCTACCATTTTCATTGTCATACACCAACTCACTTGCAGCTTTATTATCTGGTAGGCTGTCAATAGGAAAATGGAAATCATTAACAAGAATTTTGTTCTTGGCGATGCATGTGTGTGAGACTGTAAGGCAGGGTGTTTGAAAAGCATCTGCGAGTCCCATTTGGTGGTACTTGGTGGAAAGCTTTGCCACATCAAGTCCTGGAAGTACAATGTCAAACCCCTTGTCGAAATATTTCTGCAGCCGCGCAGCGTTCGGAAAGTAATCTTCTGTTCCCACTCGAATGGCCATGTTCTCAAGAGCCCATTTGCCTGCTTCTGATACCCACACCGTTGAGCCGTCAAAGGAGGCGCCACTCACGGAAAGGTCTACTCCACGTACAACTTCCTCGAACGTGCTATAATTGCAGAGCACAATCTGAATCGGACACTTGAGAACATCTACCCAAACTGTTACCACGCACCCCTTTCGGACGGCCTTGATGGACATTGTCTGTACGGCTGGGTCGGAGTAGCCGTGCTGAATCGCGCGTCTCTTGGCTTCCTTGTTCTTCTCCTCTACGGATGCTTTCTCCGCACGAAGTAAAAATTTGAGGACTTCTCTAGCCTTGTCGACGCATGTCTCAGGAGATTCCAGTCCAAACATGAAGAGGTCAAGGTCGGTTGGGGTCCGACCCAAGAGCACGTCCACAATAGCTCCACCACGGATCGCCAAGTTGTCCCAGTTCATCTCTTTGAGAGCTGGATAGTGAACGAAGAACGTATCAGCGAAGGAAGAACTTGTCATTGGAGACCTCGCCGTGTATCTCGAGGCCTTTGCCAGCGTCGCCTCGGAGTAGTCATAGGAACGGGTTGTTCCCACTTCATCGATGGTATGCAAAGTCATGATTTCAAATTCACGCGTAGAGGCGATGGTAAAGATTATGCGATGACAAGTAGTGACAATATGGAGCAATTCGTTCTTGGAGCAACTCGTTCGTGGAGCAGTTCGTTCGTGGAGAGTTCGTTCGTGGAGGTTCGTTCGGGGAGAGTTTGTTGGGAATTGAGCGGGAAGGAAAACCCGTTCCCGCCAAATCTTACTCTATTAAAACTGCTTCGCTTGGGCTTTTGGAGGCCCCCCGGACCCCCCATTATGGGTGAAGTCCAATAATTGGTCGCCAAAATGAGGATTCTAAAATTTTATGAGAAAAAGGAGATAGCGTGTTGGTTGTAACATTTCAATATAGATACAT
>Ga0247843_1010277_pt1 | contig 10019 bp, 7 predicted proteins | sample LaCruzMarch2017__FD_192420 | JGI IMG/M metagenome (GOLD analysis project Ga0247843, IMG submission 192420) | Freshwater microbial communities from meromictic Lake La Cruz, Castile-La Mancha, Spain - LaCruzMarch2017_8m | ecosystem: Environmental > Aquatic > Freshwater > Lake | place: Spain...
ACGTTGCGCGAAAGTGCGTTGGCAGCGATCGATGCGACGGCGTTCTATCCCGCCTGGGGCCGCGCCCGTTTGCACGCAATGATTGCAAACCGTCCTGACTGGACGCTCTCCCGACAACGTCAATGGGGTGTCCCGATGGCGTTTTTTATCCATAAGGAAACAGGCGCGCTTCATCCCAATACACCCGCCCTGCTCGAAGAAGTTGCTAAACGAGTGGAAAAGTCAGGCATCGAAGCTTGGCAAGCGATTGAACCTTCTGACTTGCTGGGTGAAGACGCCAAGCATTATGAAAAAAATCGTGACACGCTCGACGTTTGGTTCGATTCTGGCACCACGCACGCCACCGTTTTAGGTGGGCCTGGCAACAAGCATCATGGCTCGCACGGAGAGTTGCCCTGGCCAGCCGACATGTACCTCGAAGGTTCTGATCAGCATCGCGGTTGGTTTCACTCTTCGCTGCTGACGGGCTGCATGCTTTCAGGACGCGCGCCTTATAAAAGTCTGTTAACCCATGGTTTCGTGGTCGATGGACAAGGTCGCAAAATGAGCAAGTCGGTCGGCAACGTCATTGCGCCTCAGAAAGTTTCAGACAGTTTAGGGGCTGAAATTTTGCGCCTATGGGTTGCGAGTACCGACTACTCGGGTGAGCTTTCAATCTCGGACGAAATTCTCAAGCGCGTGGTTGAAGGCTATCGTCGTATTCGCAATACGTTACGTTTCCTACTCGCCAATCTCTCTGACTTTGATGCCTCTACGGATATGATCGATGCAAAAGATCTCCTTGAGATGGATCAATATGCACTCGCCATGACAGCGCAAATGCAGGCGGAAGTACTTTCGCATTTCGAAAAGTACGACTTTCAGCCTGCAATGTCCCGATTACAGCACTTTTGCTCCGAAGATCTCGGTGCGTTTTACCTCGACGTTCTCAAGGATCGCCTATATACCTCCGCACCCCGCAGCCACGCACGCAGGTCAGCTCAGACAGCACTCCTGCATATTACGCAAACGCTGCTCAAACTGATGGCACCCGTTCTTTCGTTTACCGCCGAAGAAGCTTGGGATATTCTGTTAGGGACCACACTCAAAACCACTTCCGATATTGGACGCATCACAATATTTACGGAGTGTTTTCATGTGATGCCTGTCATCTCGGGCTCTGAATCTCTCAATCAACGCTGGGCTCGACTCAGAGAAATTCGTGCGCTCGTCATACGAAAACTCGAAGATTTGCGTAGCGCAGGTAGCATTGGCTCCTCCTTGCAAGGCGAAGTCGATCTCAAGGCGAGCGGCGAAGATCTTGCCTTGCTTCAAAGTGTCGCAGATCAACTGCCCTTTATCTTTATTGTTTCGCGCGTCGACGTGCATACCGGTGCTGGAGAGCTTGCTATCGATATCAGCCCTTCCTCGCACGAAAAATGTGAGCGTTGCTGGCACTGGCGTGATGATATTGGTCACGATCCTGCCCATCCACATATCTGCGGTCGCTGTGTGGCAAGCCTAAACGAAGCCTCATCCTCCTGAGCATGAGCACTCCAGCACTGGAACATGAGCCTTCCAATCCAAGCTCCGACCAATACCGTGGTTTGGTGAGATGGCTGTTAGCAGCGCTCATGTTGATCGTGCTTGATCAAGTCACGAAAATTGGTTTTGATCACTTGTTGAGTTACGGTCAGCGCATCAACATACTGCCATTTTTTGACTTTACCTTGCTCTATAACAAAGGTGCAGCGTTTAGTTTTCTGGCTGACCAAGCAGGTTGGCAACGCTGGTTTTTTACGGTATTGAGTTTGAGTGCGAGTGTCTTTATCCTCTGGATGATGCATACCCATCGCACCCAACATCGCTTCTTACTTGCACTCACCTTGATTCTAGGCGGAGCGCTCGGCAACGTCATAGATCGGATCGCTTATGGTCATGTCGTCGACTTTTTATTATTTTACTGGCGTGATTGGTATTACCCCGCCTTTAATGTGGCAGATGCGGGCATCACGGTCGGTGCTATTCTTTTAGTCATCGATGAAATTCTTCGTCTTCGAGGTCAGCATGCTAGATCTACATGAAAAACGGATTGTGCTGGGTTTGAGTGGTGGCATCGCCTGCTACAAGGCCGCCGATCTGGTGCGACGCCTCATCGAGCGTGGCGCGCAGGTCGATGTTGTGATGACTGAAGCTGCAACGCGCTTTATTACGCCTGTGACGCTCCAAGCGCTGAGCGGGCGTCCGGTGTTTGTCGATGCTTGGGATAGCCGTGTTCACAACAACATGGCGCATATCCAGCTCTCGCGCGGAGCCGATGCGATTGTGATTGCACCTGCTTCGGCTGACTTTATGGCCAAACTCGTTCAAGGCCGTGCAGATGATTTACTGTCGACACTATGTTTAGCGCGCGCATGTCCCCTTCTCGTTGCTCCCGCGATGAATCGAGAAATGTGGCTCGCCGCGCCGACACAACGTAATGTCGAGCAGCTTATTCTTGATGGTATAGAAATTTTAGGACCAGGAACCGGAGAACAAGCCTGTGGTGAAACGGGTGATGGCCGTATGCTTGAGCCTCTGCAAATCATTGCTGAGCTCAAGGGTTTTTTTCAACCAAAGCTTCTAAAAGGTCTGCATGTTTTACTCACTGCAGGACCGACCGTCGAGCCCATCGATCCTATCCGCGTATTGAGCAACCGATCCTCCGGAAAAACGGGTTATGCACTCGCGCAAGCCGCTTGGGAAGCTGGGGCTGATGTCACGCTCATTTCAGGACCGACTGCGCTTGCTTGCCCTCACGGAGTTTCACGCGTTTGCGTCGAAACCGCTCAGCAGATGCTCGAGGCTGTCATGGAAAATATCCATGGTCAGGACATTTTTATCGCCGTTGCAGCTGTGGCAGATTGGCGCATTAAAAATATTTCTACTGAAAAAATTAAAAAAGACGGTCAAGCAACCCCCAACCTACAGTTCGAAGCCAATCCAGACATTCTTGCGACTGTTGCAAGCCAAAAGTCCGGCCCTTGGTGCGTGGGCTTTGCGGCAGAAACTGAACATTTATCCGAGTACGCGCATGCCAAACGTTTACGCAAAGGGATTCCGATGTTAATTGGAAACTTGGCGCAACATGTGATGGACGCAGAAGATACGACTGTCTCGATTTTTGATAACCAGGGTGAGCAGACGCTGCCCTTAAGTACCAAACAGGATATTGCCCGACAGCTTGTCGCTGCCATTGCAGAGCGATTTAAACGTTCGCACCCCTCACGCTAATTTCCTACTGGTATTCGTATGCAAGCTCTGATCGACCAACTTGTCTTATTTATTCAAAATAATCAGTCCTGGGCGGGTCTCGTTGTTTTATTAATGAGTTTCGGAGAGTCCTTATTCGTAATCGGATTATTTATTCCTGCAACTGTTCTGTTATTTGCAACAGGGACACTGATCGCGACCGGCACCCTTGATGCGGGACCTATTTTATTTTGGGGTGTTGTGGGTGCGATCGTAGGAGACGCCGTTTCCTTTTGGTTTGGTCGTTGGATGGGACCGAAAGTATTGCGACACAAATACTTAAAATCCTATAGACGACATGTTGCGCGAGCCCGGCTTTTTTTCTATCGATACGGTTTTCTCGCTGTTTTAATCGCACGCTTCATAGGTCCGTTACGCAGCTTTATTCCCACCGTCGCAGGCGTAATGGGCATGCCACAACTGCGTTTTCAACTGGCGAATATTATTTCTGCGATCTTATGGTTCCCTGCTCTTTTGGCGCCAGGCTATCTTGCGACACTCAGCGTTGAAGCCATCAAAGACGGTCACCATGCCACTATTTACTCATTAGTCGGATTGACGGTCATCACCATTATTGTCTGGGTGGTGATCCGTCAGCGTCGCGCGATCGAACAACGCAGGCTCGCGTCACGCAAACGCGTTCGTTCGCACCACAATATCTAAACTCAATATACGAGGTCAAGCATGAAATCTGTTGATGTGAAAATCTTAGACCCTCGTATGCGCGAGCAATTACCGACCTATGCCACGGCTGGATCAGCAGGCTTGGACTTACGCGCTTGTTTGGATCAGCCTCTTGTACTTGAGCCTGGCATGACACAACTCATTCCAACGGGATTGGCGGTTCATGTCGCAGACCCAGCTTATGCCGCGGTCATCTTGCCTCGTTCGGGCTTAGGCCACAAGCATGGTGTCGTCTTAGGTAATCTCGTTGGACTCATTGACTCAGATTATCAAGGTCCATTGATGGTATCAGCTTGGAATCGTAGTAGCGTTGCCTACACGCTGCAGCCCATGGAACGCTTGGCACAACTCGTCGTTCTACCCATCGCTCAAATTCAATTCAACGTTGTCGAAGATTTCGACGCCTCTAGTCGCGGGACAGGAGGTTTTGGAAGCACAGGCAAAGGCTAACGCCCACAGTTCGAGCCGCTCGGGGCTTTGCGATTGATCAAAGCCTCCGAGAGTTGCGCAGCGAGCGTCTGCACATTTTTTTGTTGCCCTTGGACCAGCGCAAGAACCCCAACGCCTACCGGCTGCTGCAAGCGGGTATAGCAAGTCAAAAAGGACTGACTCCCGGGGAAGCGCATACTCCAGACGGCATCCATCGCGACAGACTGCCCTGGAATTAAGTCAAACCGCTGCACATCTAACTGAATTTTTGTAACAGATGCCCCTGCGGCTTCGGCAACAAGCTTTTGAATAGGAGGCATTCCGAGACGCTGTGTCATCTCCTGAGAAATAGCCGTCGAGAGCTGAGAAGATAGCGAGCCTGTCCAACGATCATCGTTGAGCACCATAAGACGGCCATCCCCTTTCCGAACGACAAGAGAAATATTGTCAGCTTCGGCTGGAACGCCAATATCAGATAATGTGTAAGCCTCAGCTTTCGCGCTATTAGAAGCTACAAAAGAGGTTGAAAGAGCAGGTTGCGCATCAACACGGCTCAAGGTGTAGTGTTCTGCGGGAGGGCCTGCACAGCCGACAAGGCTAAGAATACCCATCGCCAAAACCAAGCGTTTAAAAGAACGCATCATTTTCTTGTCGCTCCAAGCGTGTCCCGCGAATACGGTTCAACAGCACGGCCCCGGATGACTTCGCTAGGATTCGCTTGCAAACCGTCTGTCAAGGTTTTCAGTGATTTGAGCGTTCCCTTAAGATCCTGAATCATTGACTCAGTACTCGTCGTCAGAGCGCTTCCGGGAGCAATCAATACATTTAGGTTTTTAACTGTTTTTTCAATCTGAGTGAGGGTTGACGCTAGTTTAGGCGTGACGCTTTTATCAATATTGGCACTCAAACGTCTGATCTCAACGACCATGCCATCCAAATCTTCGGCAATTTTCTCGAAAGGGATATTGTCAATTTTGCTGATAATGCTGGAGATTTGAGCCTGGAGCGAATCTAGATTCTCGGCAGGTACCGTCGGCATCAAGAAAGGCAAAGAATCCTGGGGTGGATCTGAATGAGGCAAATTCGGAAAGTCTGACAACGTGATGTATAACTGCCCTGTCAAGATACTCGATGTACGAAGTTGCGCTCGTAAACCTTTTGCGGTGAATTCGCTCAAGGATGCTGCGAGATCTTTGGGGGTTTGTTCAGCGACTTTAAGCTCGACATAGACAGGCCCTAAACGTTCTGGATAAAGCGTCGCATCAACCTTAGTAAAAAAGCGTCTTGTATCGAGATCGAAATCAAGCGTGACGGCATCTACGACGCCGATATCGACGCCATGAAATGCAATAAATGCACCAACACTCAACCCACGCACCGCTTGGTCAAAACGCATGCGAATCGGGACGGCAACACCTTCGGGTACGGCCGCGGCAGCCACTCGGGAATCAAAAAGCTTAAATGGCTTCGCATTCACATCAAGCGGGATTGGTTTACCAAAGGAAGCAAAAGAAATTCCTCCCGCAATCAGCGATAGCAAGGACTCCGTTTGTAGGCTCATCCCTTGTGGGCCAATGGTGAGATCAACGCCGCTTTCATTCCAAAAACGTGAACTACTATCCACAAATTTGTCATAAGGTGCATCCACAAAGATATTTAAATCAACATACTGACCTGCGTCATTGAGCTTAAATCCCGTCACCAAACCGACTTGAATACGGCGAAAGTAAATAGGGGCACCAGGACCCAGAGAGCCAAGCGTATTCGATCTCAGCACAAAATGACTTCCTGGACGATCACTCGTGATAGGTGGGGGTTGCTCCAAACCCACAAAGTCTTTATCAACAGAGCGAGAGGTCGTTGTTCTGTCTAAATCAGTCTCTATGTAGGAGCCTGAAAGCAAGGTCGACAACCCAGAGACGCCTCCAAGGCCGATACGAGGCTTCACCACCCAAAACCGCGTGCCATCTCGGGCAAAGGCAGCACCGTCCTTGGTCAGTTCCGCCTCAACAATCACGCCATTTTGCTTTCCATTAAGCCGCACACTTTTGACCAGACCAATCACGACATCTCTATAACGGATCTGTGTTTTACCAGTTTCAATACCTGCAGCAGATTGAAAAGAAATCGTGATGGTAGGCCCTTTTTGAGAATAGCCGCGCCATAAAATTGAAAGGCCCACCAACAATGCAGCCAATGGAATAAACCATACCCAAGCCAAGCTTCTTTTGGGTCGTCGCGCAACGCGCGGGAGAGGCTTGACGCCAATCTCACGAATAGGTTCGGATATGCCGGGCTCAGTAGGTGAACTCAACGCGCTCTCTCTTAGCCATGGTTCGAAGTATTAAAGCTTGATAGTACGTGACGGCGGTGTCCTGCGCGGCGCCATGCAAGCCTAGGGTCAAAACTGATCGCCGCAAGCATCGTCAAAATGACTACGGCACCAAAAGCAATGGCCCCACTGCCAGGTTGGATACTCAGAAGAGCTCCGAACTGCCCAAGGGCAGAGAGCAAAATCACGACAAACACATCCAGCATGGACCACTGACCAATAAACTCGACAACTCGATATAACTGTGTCCGAGACTTTAACCCACGCGCAGCACCAAATTGAGTGAGCGCGACAAGCGTTGAAAGCGCAATCAGCTTAAAAACCGGTACCAATACACTTGCCACAAATACGACGAGTGCAATATCCCAGGATCCCAATTGATAAAGTTCAATCACACCACCTACGATCGTGTGACCAGAGGTCCCGCCGACTGAGGTGATTTGCATGATGGGTAAAAGATTGGCTGGTAAATACATGATCGCAGCGGCGAGCAACAGAGCCCAGACACGACTGATTTGCCGGGGCGATGGAGGTTTAGGGATTTCGGGGGGGTGAGCGGGTACGCCTAAATCCAAGGCCATCAAACGTAACCTGTGTTGACTCAGTCGACTCAGGCTCGTGATTAATAATGCAGCACAGGCCGTTGCGAAGAGTCCGATCCCCAACACTAAGGAAGCCAATCCAGCAAGTTTGACCGCTGAGACCAGAATACCCAATAAGAATACAGGCACCATGCACCAAGGTTTCAAACGGTCGATGATGTTGATGACGGATTCGAAAAAAAACGGGAGCCGTCCAAATGACAACGGTACAAGTACCCAAATAAGTAAACAAAGGTGAATGGCCGGCAACAAAAAGCCTGCTGCGAACGTCGCAATGGCAACCTCAGGATAGCCTTCGCGCCACACCACGGCGACCGCATCAAAAAAAGTCGCGGCCTGCCCTTGACCTTGAAGAAATAACGTCATCACAGGATAAGCATTGGCAAAGCCAAGACTAATCAGGGTGGTCAAAATAATCGCTAACCAAGCCATGGGCGTAAAAGCCCCGTAGGACTCCAGCACGCTATTACAGCGCAAACACTGTGCCCATTGATCTGGCTCTAAGATTGGTCGCATATATGATGCCCCACATTGATGACAAGTCAACGTGAGGGGATCAGCGTGATTCAGAGATCGTGGCTGAGACACCGAATTATCTTTCGATGCCATCATTAGAGGACCAGTTCGGTCTCCTGATCAGTTCCCTTTGCCGCGCCAGAAGACTTTGTGTCCTTGACATCGAAATCAAGCGTCACTTTGCCATCCGCATCGACATCCACCAAAACAGAACCACCATCGACTAACTTGCCAAACAGCAACTCATCTGCAAGAGCACGACGCAATGTGTCCTGAATCAAACGCTGCATCGGACGTGCACCCATTAGAGGATCAAAGCCGTTCTTGCCAAGGTGGGCACGTAGCGCATCAGTAAATGATGCATCCACACGCTTGTCGTGCAATTGATCTTCGAGTTGCATCAGGAACTTGTCCACTACGCGCAGAATCACCTCTTGACTTAATGCTGCAAAAGGCACAATGGCGTCAAGACGATTGCGAAATTCGGGGGAAAAGAGACGTTTGATATCGCCCATCTCATCACCACTTGCACGGGTGTTTGAAAAGCCGATATTAGGTTTGTTAAGAGCCTCTGCTCCAGCATTGGTCGTCATCACCAAAATCACATTACGGAAGTCTGCTTTGCGACCATTGTTATCTGTCAAGGTGCCATGGTCCATAACTTGCAACAAGATATTAAATACATCCGGATGTGCTTTTTCAATTTCGTCTAACAACAACACACAATGTGGCTGTTTATTGATGGCTTCGGTCAGCAGGCCGCCTTGGTCAAAACCAACATAGCCTGGAGGCGCACCAATGAGACGAGAAACAGTATGACGCTCCATGTACTCAGACATATCGAAACGCAATAACTCAACTCCAAGCGTGAAAGCCAACTGGCGAGCAACCTCAGTTTTGCCCACACCGGTTGGACCAGAAAAGAGAAAAGCACCAATCGGTTTTTCTGGACGTCCTAAACCGGAGCGCGCCATTTTGATCGCACCTGCAAGGGCTTCGATCGCACCATCTTGTCCGTAAACAACCGTCTTGAGATCGCGCTCAAGCGTCGCAAGCTTGCTGCGATCATCGCTCGATACAGTTTGTGGTGGAATGCGTGCGATTTTGGAGACAATCGCTTCGATGTCAGTTTTACCAATGACTTTCTTTTGCTTTGAGCGTGGTAAGAGGCGTTGAGCGGCTCCTGCCTCGTCAATCACATCAATCGCTTTATCAGGCAAGTGACGATCATTGATATGTCGAGCCGAAAGCTCTGCCGCAGCAGTCAGCGCAGCGCTAGAGTATTTAACACCGTGATGATCCTCAAACCGCCCTTTGAGACCACGCAGGATTTGAATCGTCTGCGCCACAGTCGGTTCCGATACATCGACTTTTTGAAACCGACGAGAAAGCGCTGCATCTTTTTCAAAAACTCCGCGAAACTCTGTGTAGGTTGTCGCGCCGATACACCTGAGTTGGCCAGAGGACAAGGCAGGCTTGAGCAAGTTGGAAGCATCCAGTGTGCCGCCTGAAGCCGAGCCCGCACCAATCAATGTGTGAATTTCATCAATAAACAAAATCGCTTGCGGATTATTTTTTAACTGTTTGAGAACGCCTTTTAAGCGCTGCTCAAAATCACCGCGGTATTTTGTACCAGCTAATAACGCTCCCATGTCGAGAGAAAAAACCTGCGCATCTTGTAAAACTTCGGGCACTTCGCCTTGTGTAATGCGATATGCCAAGCCTTCTGCGATGGCTGTTTTTCCAACACCCGCTTCACCCACAAGTAATGGATTATTTTTACGGCGACGACACAAGGTTTGGATCACACGCTCAACTTCATATTCTCGACCAATCAAAGGATCAATCCGACCAGCTGTGGCAGCTGCATTGAGATCCTGCGTGTACAAATCAAGCGGAGACTGACGCGCCTCTCCAGATTGTTCAGCACCTTCACCCTGCTGCTCTTTGGGATGAGCGGGCGTTTCAGCCGCGGCTTGCTTGCTAATGCCGTGAGACAAATAGTTCACAACGTCCAAGCGTGAAATCCCTTGTTGCTGCAGATAAAAAACAGCATGGGACTCCTTTTCACCAAAAATTGCGACAAGGACATTCGCACCCGTCACAGGCTTCTTAGAAGCCCCCCCCGCCGACACATGCATGATGGCACGTTGAATGACGCGCTGAAATCCCAGCGTAGGTTGGGT
>Ga0247843_1010278_pt1 | contig 10018 bp, 5 predicted proteins | sample LaCruzMarch2017__FD_192420 | JGI IMG/M metagenome (GOLD analysis project Ga0247843, IMG submission 192420) | Freshwater microbial communities from meromictic Lake La Cruz, Castile-La Mancha, Spain - LaCruzMarch2017_8m | ecosystem: Environmental > Aquatic > Freshwater > Lake | place: Spain...
ATTGCCAGGAATAAATCCCAAAAAGAAGAGGATAGCAAGGTGATTTTAGCAATGCTATGGTCAGGACAGGTCAACGAAAGTATAGCGTATTTGCAAACAAACATTATTGGCAAAAATGAACTCAAAATCGCTTTCCGCAATTTGTGGAAAAACAAAACCTACCTTTTCATCAACCTGATAGGGCTTTCGGTCGCGTTTGGTATCAGTACGCTCCTGTTTTTGACAGCCTATGATTTGTTGACTTTTGACCAATTTCATGAGCAAAACGGCCCCGTTTACCGCGTGTATCAAAAAATAAATGAGGCACAGGGAGAGCAATACGGTAATAGTATGCCCCTGCCGATGCGCGGTGCTTTGAAGGCGGAATTCCCCGAAGTCAAACTCGCCGTACGAGTTTTAGATGGCGGTGTTCAGATACTGAAAGAGGATAAATTAATCAACGAAGGCATTACTTTTACCGATAGCGATTTTTTTCAAGTATTTGGTTATAAACTCCTTAAAGGAAATTCTACCACCGCCCTTAAAGAGTTGAGTAATGTAGTAGTACGGGAAGATGTTGCCAAAAATCTTTTTGGTGAACAAGACCCAATGGGCAAAACAATTACTGTCAGTCACGGAGATAAACAACAATACTATATCGTCAGCGGCATTCTCGAAAAAGGTCCCGACAATACCAGTATCGACCACGAAATGTTGGTACGCATCGAAAACGTGGGTGAATACAACAACAATAAAGACCGCTGGGATGCCAATCAACACACACTCTATATCAAATTAGACGAAAAGACAACGGCAACCGCTTTTGAAAAACGTTTGAAATCATTTACCGCCAAATACTACAAAGGCAATATCGCACAGCTGAAAAAAGAAGGTGCTAAACCCGACGACCGAGGGGAGGTAATCAGCACCCGAATCATGGGACTTTCGGAGAGTCATTTTGATACCAAAGTAGGCGGGCGCAATCAGGCAATTAACAAAGTGTACCCTTATACTCTACTCATTGTAGGCATTATCATTTTGCTGATTGCTGCCATCAATTTCATTAATTTATCCATTGCCAAATCGTTTGGACGCGCCAAGGAAGTCGGAATGCGCAAAGCACTCGGTGCGTTTAAAACCCAAATTATGGGGCAGTTTTGGGGTGAAGCTTTTTTGATTTGCATTGCCGCATTCGGGGCAGGAATTCTCATCGCTTATTTGTTAATTCCCCAGTACAACGCCATTTTCCGTACGACCCTATCGCTTCAAATGCTCAAAACGCCCGTTTTGTTGGCAGCTATTTTCCTGTGTTTTGCATTCATCACGTTAATTGCCGGCGGTTATCCTGCGCTGGCCGTGACCCGCTTCAATACAGTGGAAGTTCTCAAAGGGAAAGTGAAAGTAAGCGGCAGTTCGGGCGGCATTCGCAACTCGCTGATTATCTTTCAGTTCACCATGTCGGTATTGCTCATTGCCTGTACCCTAATTGTGTGGACGCAAATTAAATATTTGCGTTCTAAACCGTTGGGCTTTAATGCAACACAGGTGTACAGCATTCCGATTGGTAACGAAATAGCCGGCAAACGCCTCCTTCAGCATTTTCGTAATCGGTTGTCCAACCAACCGCGCTTTTTGAGCATGACGGGCTCTGACGTGAATCTGGGGCGGGGCTTGGATGGTTCTTTTTCAAAATCAGTATTGGGTTTTGAACATAACGGCAAAAGCATTCAGACCAACATGCGTACAGCTGATTATGAATTTGTCAAAACGTTGGACCTCAAACTGATAGACGGTCGGGATTTTTCGGAAGCCTACGCCACCGATACCACAGGTGCCGTCGTCATCAACGAAACCATGGCCAAACAATTGGGCGTCAAAGATCCGATTGGAGTTACTTTAAATACCGACAACAAACATAAAGTAATCGGTGTGGTCAAAGACTTTCATTTTGAATCGCTGCACCGTCAGATCGAAGCGGTTACTTTTTTCATGAATGGCTTTTCCATCAATTACATCTTCGTCAAAATAGCTCCCGACCACGTCGATGAAACCATTGCGTTACTGAAGAAAACGTACAATGAAGTAGCTCCTAAATCGGAGTTTCAAGGGTCATTTTTGGATGAAAATACCAACAACCAATACAAAAAAGAAGAAAGGCTTTCGCAGATATTTTTCAGCGCAGCGACTTTGGCGATTATTTTGTCCTGTCTGGGCTTGTTCGCCATTGCAATCATGGTCATTTCGCAACGTACGAAAGAAATCGGCGTTCGTAAGGTATTGGGTGCATCCGTTGTAAGTATCACTACTTTGCTATCGGTTGATTTCTTGAAAATGGTGGGTGTCGCTATTATCATTGCTTCCCCAGTAGCGTGGTGGCTCATGGACCAATGGCTGGCTGATTTTGCCTATCGCACCGAAATTCAATGGTGGATTTTTATCGCCACCGCCCTGTTATCCGTGGCCATTGCGTTCTTGACGGTAAGTTTTCAGGCTATTCGCGCAGCGCTGACCAATCCTACAAAATCGCTTAGGTCGGAGTGAAATAGTTCATAAAATAGTTTTAAAAACAGCCGCTTTCTGTTTCTTTACGTCATAAAACTATTTTATGGATTCAGGCCGTATAGAAATCCCAAAGGATATCCTCTGGAAAAGCTTATTGGAAGATATTTTCCCAGAGTTTTTGAAGTATTTCATTTCTCAAGCAGATGATATTTTTGATTTTTCATTGGGTGTATCATTTCTCGATAAAGAATTGGAGCAACTTTTCCCGGAAGGCAACACCTCCAATCACAGGGCTGATAAATTGGCTAAAGTATATCTCAAAAATGGGATAGAGCAGTGGATTTTAGTGCATGTTGAAGTTCAAGGCTATGAAGACGAGACATTTCCTGAAAGAATGTTTCAGTACTTCTATCGCATTAGAGATCGCTACAGTCAATCCGTTATGGCATTTGCTATCCTGACCGATGCTAATAAGCGTTATCGACCCAAAGAATATCGTTATAAATTTTTTGAAACAGAAGTAATTTATTCTTACCATTTCTTAAAACTAACTGACTATAAACCCATTGATTTTCAACCCAATAATAATCTATTTGCCATTGCTTTAGAAGTCGCTTGGCATGGCTTACAGAAAAAGAGTTTGGATGACACGAAACTTTACAAGCTCAAATTTGATCTTTGTCGTAGGGTTTTAAACAGAGGCTATACGTTTCAAGATTTTGTCAAACTTTTCAATTTTATCAAATTTTATGTGTCATTTGGCAATCAGGAACTATTTGCTAAATTTGAAGAAGAAATTAGAACAGAAACTAATCAACCACAGTCAAATATGGGAATCGTAGAAGCAGTAGAGGTCTATATCAAGCAAAAAGCTGAAGAAATTGGTCTGGAAAGAGGAATGCAAAAAGGAATGGAGGAAGGCGAGCTAAAAAAAGCTAAAATTGCCATTCCAAAACTATTTATGCGTGGCATGTCAATTGAAGATATTGCTGAAACCTTAGAAGTTTCGTCCAAATTTGTTCGTGCAACATTAAAGGCATCCAAACAGAATTAAGATTTTTAGGCTATAGTTTTAACTGCCTGAAAATATACAAAAACGTATATTTTCGGGCAGTTTTTTGTCAATTAAATCATAACTGTGGATTGAGATGGTATTAATAGGAATTGTCATCAGTAGAATTACAACTTTTTTGTTGCTAATTACGTCTTATAGAAAACAAACACCTCAGACATGAAACCGACTGTCATTTTCAATATTTTACTGGTTTTGGGGTCACTTGCCTGTTCCTCAAAAATCAATCCGGCAACCGATACCAAAAGCGTAGCTAAATTGGTCAATATGCTGCCGGTCGATGGCTGCGACTGGCATTTTACGGTGACTTCAAATAATATAACGGCGGAATATGCAGCAAGCGAATCTTCCAAAGAAAAGGTCAATGCCATTATTCAGGCGGCTACTCCCAAATATGGCGTCTATTCCGTTGACGTTGACATAACGTATCACCTCACTGGAAACAAAAAAAGCGTTCAATGCGGCTGGGGAAAAACGAGCGAAATGGATGAAATAGAGATTTCAGAGATTAAATTAATTCCCTGATACAGAATCTTCCAAATCGTTAAAGACTTAAAAGTTGATTTCCGTACATCCCCAACATACATTTAAATCATTCCAACTTTCACGGTTTGCTTTGCGTCTTCTTTTCAAACCAAAAAAATGTCCAGAAACGAACTGAAAATGTCCGTTTATGGACATTTTTTTTGAAAATGAATTTTATTATTCCCTAATAATCAACGATTTAATTCCTTGGTATGGCATTTGCGACATTATTGAACAGAACCCATACAGCCAACAGCCATGCTTACAAATTATTTCAAAATTGCTGTCCGAAGCCTTTTGAAAGATAAAGGGTACAGTGTACTCAATATCTTAGGTTTAACAATCGGTCTTACCTTCAGCTTTTTCTTACTCTTTTACATCAACGACGAGCTCAGCTACGACCGCTACCACGAAAAAGTTGACCGTATTTATCGCATCGGAGCGGCTATCAAAGAGCCTGAACGCGCTGATAAGGTAGCGGTTACCCAATTCCCGCTCGCGCCCACGCTCAAAAAGGAGTTCCCCGAAGTAGAGCAGTCCGTTCATTTTGTGAGAAATGGCAATAAAACACTCTTCAAAAAAGGCGATGAGCAATTTTTTGAAGAGAAGGTATTTTACGCAGATAGCAATGTGTTTGATATTTTTACCTACAAATTCATTGCAGGGAATGCCAAAAGAGCCTTAATCGCCCCTAATTCACTCGTTTTGACCCGCTCGGTTGCTGAAAAATATTTTCAGACAACGGATAACGTCGTGGGAAAATCATTGCAGGGAAAAAAAGATACTTACAACATTACAGCCATTATTGAAGATGTACCGCAAAATTCGCATCTGCGGTTTAATTTGCTGATTTCGGCAACGAGCCTTGGCAAAGATTTTGGAAACAACTGGGGTAACTTTGGTTTTTACACCTATGTTCTGTTAAATAAAAATACAACTCCTAAAACATTTGAAAAGAAATTGGTGCCGATGTACGAAAAATACATGGCGTCTATTTTCTCCCCTTTTAATGTAAAAATAAATTACCTCGTTCAGCCCATTGCAGACATTCACCTGCGCTCTGAGCTTAACAATGAGCCCGAAGAATTGGGCAACATGTCGTACATCTACACGTTTTCGGCGGTGGCACTGTTCATGATTTTGATTGCTTGTATCAACTACATGAATCTCACCACCGCACGTTCGGCGCGGCGTGCCAAGGAGATTGGCATTCGGAAAGTATCGGGTTCGTTGCAACGGCATTTGATTGCCCAGTTCCTGACCGAATCTACTGTTATTACGCTTGCGTCGCTCTTTTTAAGTTTTCTGCTTATTGCGCTCCTACTTCCCGTTTTCAATAATCTTTCGGGCAAAAGCTTTACGTTCGGCACTGCTTTTCAACCCATTACGCTCGTCACTATCTTGGCGATTGTGGTGGGCTTGTTAGGCGGTAGTTATCCCGCTTTCTATTTGGCCAAATTCAATCCTTTGGTGGTATTGAAAGGCAATTTGGCCAAAGCGTCGAGCAATGCGCCTTTACGTCAAACCTTGGTCGTGTTGCAGTTTACTATTTCCATGGTGATGCTCATCAGTACGTGGGTAGTATACGACCAGCTCGACTTCATGAAAAACAAAGACTTGGGCTACAGCAAGGACCAGGTTTTGGTGATAAACATGCCGCCTATCGAACGCGACGGACGCAACGAGATCAAATTAATGAAGTCCGAGTTTCTGAAAAATCCGAAGGTGCTTTCGGCAAGTTCATCGTGGTATACGCCCGGCAGCAGTAATCAGAATGTCAGTTTAATGGCAATTGAAGGGAAAACGGGATTCGTCAATTTAGGAGTTGAATTTTATGGAGTTGACCAAAACTACTGCCAAACGTTGGGTATCCAAATGATAAAAGGCCGCAATTTTACCGAACTCGACCGCGCCGACTCGTTGCGCAGAATGATTGTCAACGAAGCTCTTGTCAAGAAAATGGGTTGGGGTGATGCGTTGGGTAAGAAAATTCGTTTTGCAGGAGATACGATCAACTTAGCGGAAGTGGTCGGCGTATTCAAAGATTTCCACCAAAAATCGCTCTACAATCCGATTGAACCGTTGATTTTGATGTACCGTGAAAACAACGGCTCCGTGCAGGCTAAAATCAGTCCGGATGATATTCCCGGCACGTTGGCCTATTTGGAAAAAGCCTACAAAAGAATATTTCCTGAACATTCGTTTCAGTATACTTTCTTAGACCAGGATTTTCAGTCACAGTTTGAGGCTGACCAAAAACGGGGGCAAATTTTCACCGCTTTTTCTTCCCTGACCGTACTGATTGCCTGTCTGGGATTGTTGGGTTTAGTCGCTTTCACCACAGAACAACGCAAAAAAGAAATCAGTGTACGCAAGGTAATGGGCGCTGAAACAGGGCATATCGTTGTTTTGGTAGCCAAAAACTTTGTGATTTTAGTCGGAGTTTCTTGCCTTTTGGCCTTCCCGATTGCCTGGTATTTTATGAACCAATGGCTGGAACCTTTTCCTTACCGAACTGATATTAAGCTTTTTACCTTTTTATTTTCGGCAGTCATTGTGCTGTTCATTACGTTGCTCACCGTAGGTTTTCATACCATAAAAGCCGCTTTGATGAATCCCGTGAAGGCGTTGAAGTCGGAGTAAAAGGTTGAAAAAGGCAAGAAGGGGAGAACGGAGAAAGTAGGTGCCTCTGCTTATGACTATTGGCAGTGTTTTGTGGCATTTATACAAAGCTTCTACCGCCAATCCGACGACTTATTTAAAAAATGACTGAAACGCTGAGTCATTCAAAATCAAGTCACGTAACCTTGAGCAGTCTTTGTTCATCTTATAGAAAAATCCAAAGAACCATGATCACAAATTACTTCAAAATCGCTTGGAGAAATCTATTGAAAAACAAGATTTTCTCTTTCATTAACGTGGCAGGTTTGGCCATTGGGCTATGCTGTTTTATCATGATAGCCCTGTACGTGACCGATGAATTGAGTTATGACCGTTTTAACGAAAAAGCCGACCGTATTTACCGCATTCATTCCGATATTCGCTTTGGCGGTACCGATTTAAAAATGGCCACAAGTGCCGATCCCGCAGGCGCGACCCTCAAAAAAGACTATCCTCAAGTAGAGCAATACGCTCGTATTTACGCATCTGAAGGCTCCAAACACATTAAGAAAGGCAAAGAATACATTGTAGAAGAGCGGGTAGCATATGCCGATTCAACCTTGTTTGATGTGTTTACGTTGCCGGCCATTTCAGGAAATACCAAGACGGCTTTAGACAATCCCAATACGGTGGTTATTAGTGAAAGCGCCGCCCGTAAGTATTTTGGCACAACCGACGCCGTTGGAAAAACGCTGGAAGTGGGATTAGGGAATAAAGTTATTTATAACGTGACTGCAGTGATCAAAAATATTCCTGCTAATTCGCACTTTCACTTCGATTTCATTTTTTCGATGGATAACGTGAAATACCCATTTGGGAGCTATCTCAGTCATAATTTCTATACGTATCTTTTACTTCGGGAAGGAGCTGACTACAAGGCATTTGAAAAGAAATTTGAAGAGTATATTGTCCGTTATATTCTCCCGCAGGCCAAACAATTCATTCAGATTAACTCCATGGATGATTTTAAAAAAGCGGGCAATAAAATCGAATATACGCTCATGCCGCTGACTGATATTCACCTGAAATCAGACCGCTATCCTGAGCTAAGTATCAACGGTAATATTCAATATGTTTACATCTTTTCGGCGGTGGCTTTGTTTTTATTATTGATTGCCTGCATCAATTTTATGAATTTGAGTACGGCTCGTTCGTCCAATCGCGCCAAAGAAGTGGGAATTCGGAAGGTCATGGGTACCGAGCGCCAAACGTTAATTGCTCAGTTTATTGCCGAATCGACCCTGACGAGCTACTTGGCTTTCTACTTTGCCCTTCTGCTGACCATTATTTTACTACCTTATTTTAATGATATTTCGGCGAAAACCTTCTCCATTTCGTCGCTCTTTCAACCTCAACTTTTGGCTTTTCTGTTGATTTTGCCCTTTGCGGTAGGGATTTTAGCCGGGTATTATCCCGCTTTTTTCCTTTCCTCATTTCGACCCATTGAAGTCTTAAAAGGCAAATTCAACGCGGGTTTTAAGCGTAGCAATCTGCGCAACCTGCTTGTTACTTTTCAGTTTGTTACCTCCTTGGTGTTGGTTATCGGAACTATCATTGTGTATCAACAACTTAATTATATCCAAACCAAAAAGCTTGGTTTTGACAAAGACCAAGTGCTTCTCATCAACGAAACAGATGCTTTGGGTACTAACAAAGAAGCATTTAAGAACGAAATAGCCCGGATGGTAGGAGTTAAAAGTGCAGCTTACGCTGGCTTTTTGCCCGTGGCAGGCTCTGCCCGCAACGATAATACCTTTTCAAAAGAGGCAGTGATGGACTTAAAAAATGGCTTTAACATGCAGGTTTGGAACATTGACTATGACTACATTCCGACGTTGGGCATGGAAATCATCAAAGGGCGAAATTTGTCTAAATCATTCGGCTCTGACTCTTCAGCGGTAATTATCAATGAAACCACCGCCAAGGTTTTGGGTTATGAAGACCCTACTGGCAAAAAAGTCTATGCTTCTCAGGGTTCAGGAAACCCAAACATTGTTTATGAAATTGTGGGGGTTGTAAAAAATTTCCACTATGAATCACTGCGGCAAACCGTTGGGCCTTTGTGTATGCGTTTGGGTAACAATAGCTGGGCTACTGCCTTCAAAATTAACACAAAAGATGTGTCGGCATTGGTCAATCAAATCGAAGCCAAATGGAAATCTATGGCTCCTGAAATGCCTTTCAGTTATAAATTCTTAGACCAATCCTTTGACCAAATGTACCGCGCTGAGCAACGCGTCGGAAAAGTGGCATTGACCTTTGCCATTCTCACCATTTTGATTGCCTGTTTGGGACTTTTTGGCTTAGTGACTTACATGGCGGAGCAGCGTACCAAAGAAATCGGTATTCGTAAAGTATTGGGAGCGAGTGTTCCCAATATCGTGAGTTTACTTTCAAGTGAATTTCTCGTTCTGGTAGTTATTTCGGTACTAATCGCCTCTCCTATCGCGTATTATGCCATGAGCCAATGGCTTACCGAGTTTGCGTACCGTATCGAAATCTCGTGGTGGATGTTTTTTACAGCAGGCGTTTTGGCCGTCTGTATTGCCTTGCTCACCGTTAGTTCCCAAGCCATTCGAGCAGCTTTGATGAATCCGGTCAATTCACTGAAATCGGAGTAGAGTTATTCAAATAAACGATCTAAAGATAATTCGATACCGGTATTTTCATCAGATAATAATCCTGAAATAACAATTTTTTGATTATCGGGAATCATCACCGTTACTTGCCTGAAATGTGGAATAATTATCCAAACCACCGAGGTACCCGAAGGAAAATAAACATCCAACGCCTTATCTGTCAAGTCAGAAAGGGCTTGACGGGGCGACAGAATTTCGATGGCTAACAATGGAGGATGAGTAGGTCTTATAATATCACGCAGCCAATCTATTTTACCAATTTTACAAATAGCAACATCCGGTTTGGCTCGACCATGCGAAAGTTCAAACTCTAATTCAGGTAAAATATCGAATTGTTCATCATATCGGCTCAACATTTTGGTAAGTCGATATGTGATTTTAGCATGGTTATAAGACATGATATCCTCGGTTTGGAATTCTTCGATTTCGCCAAAAACTGTTGATTCCATAGTCGTAAAATGATTTTTTAACAAATATAACAAAAACAAAGGCTTTTCTTCTATCACCTTATTCAATGGGTGTAGGACAAGTTTGTCATGCTGCCATTTTTATTTGACTGACTAATTTGCCCCACTCATCATTTTTTAACGCAATTCTTAGATTGACTACTTGTTGAGCACCTTTTAGCGTCCACCTTTGT
>Ga0247843_1010279_pt1 | contig 10018 bp, 5 predicted proteins | sample LaCruzMarch2017__FD_192420 | JGI IMG/M metagenome (GOLD analysis project Ga0247843, IMG submission 192420) | Freshwater microbial communities from meromictic Lake La Cruz, Castile-La Mancha, Spain - LaCruzMarch2017_8m | ecosystem: Environmental > Aquatic > Freshwater > Lake | place: Spain...
CTTGGGTGTTTGTCTTTTCCGAGCCAGCCGTCAGCCCACCGGTCTCAATCGGTTGTTTCAACACAACCTGACCGGTGGCGATATTGATCTGTGCGACCTCCGATTCCCCGAGGAGCCTGCCCGTTTCGGGATCCAGAAAGGCGAGACGCTCTCCGGGTTGAATCTGCTCATTTTTCAGCGGGGCAAAGTCACCTTTGGCCGTGTCGTTCAGGCGCACCGAACCGAGGATCAATTCCGTGGGGGAGATGACCTGCCGGATGAAAACGGGACGGCCGTTGTAGATGCAAACCACGTCGTCCCCGATCCCTTCAAAAACGCAATCTTCGACCCAGGGGCCGCCACCCCGGCTCCCGTAAATGTGGATGACGTCCGCATTGCCGCCCTTCCAGCGCCCCGGCTTGATGAGCGCCTTGCACTCCAAGATATTGATGCAGTTATTATAGGTTCCGGTGTATTGCCCACCCCCGGAGGCGTAGGTCGTGATCCCCTGCATCGTGACTTGTCGGCAGTAATTAAAGTCCGCAATGGGAATGTTGTTCCGCGCAAGGACGATAAAGCGATCACCGACGCTCAAATCATGCTCCCAACCACTTTTCAGGTCGATAAAAGGCAGGCGATAAACTCCGTCCGCCAGTTTTTCGGCCGTTTGGTAGAGGAAGAAATTACGGGCCCCGTCGCGCAAGCGGCCGGGGATGTTGGGGTCGAGCGGGACACACTGGTTGATGCGCTTGCCGTTGAGAAATTGCGGCTCGTCCAAAGTGGGATACCCCTCTGCGACGGCGAAGTCGATCTGGGGTGGATCGGCTTGGATTCTTTGGATGGTCCCTTGTGTGAATGGCAGGGGGTCGTAGTCAATGACAAAATCCCGGACGATCACCCCCTCGCAGTTCTTGAAATGAAAGATGCCCTTTGTGGGATCCGTTTGGAGAAGCAATGCGCCGTCCCCGTCTATGACGGTGTCTTTCAAGCCGTCGAGCAGAAAAGATCGCCCCTGAGTGCCGCGAGATTTGGAGCCGCTGATCCGGTAGGTGCCTTTGGAAAATTGCACCTTGCAGGGAACACCGCAGGTCTTGGCGGCATCGAAAGCTGCCTGAATACCTTGGGTGTCGTCCTGGTTGTCGTCGGGACCCGCTCCGAAATCGGCGACATCTATCGTCTTTGTGACCGGGAATTCGCTGAGCGGGAGCGGACGCGGAAACCATTCGCCGGGCTTCTTGCCGGGAAAGGATACTGTCCAGTTCATGGGGGGCTTGCTTTCAGCAGTAGCGGCGGTCGCAGGGGATGTGGAAGTCGTTGAAGTCTCCGCGGGCTCTGCCGCGTGCAACTGTTTCTCACGCCCGGCCAGTCCCAGAAAGGCCAAGGCGCCGATGAGTGGCAAGGCGACTATTGAGGTTGGAAAGGGAGATTCCATCGGGGATTTAAAAATGGCCGCAAAGAAAGGCTGACTAGGGTCCGGTGTGTTTCTCCGGGAGTCTCAGAAAATTGCGTCGGGAACAGGGGAAGAACATACAATTGGACCCTAGCACTCGGAAGGGGTTGATCAATGGCGTTTCGCGACAATATAGTTTTACGTAAAAAGGTTTCTGTTGGACAGAAGAGGATATGCCCGCAGTGGGCGGGAGAAATCAGTCTTTTCCACCAAAGAACTATCCGCAAAAAGGGAGACGGCAGGCGCAGGCATTCAGAAGGTGGCTCAGGGCAAGGCGCAGCCCGGGGCATCGCCGGATTGCTGGACCACACAGTGCGAGCGATCCATGAAGCCGGCGGGCGGGAAAAACTCCGCCTCGGGACACCGGGGCGGAAGAGTGATTTCGGCATGGAAACCGTCCTCGCGCACGGACCACGCGACGTGAACAATACCATGCCGTGTCGGGACGTCGCCCTGAGCCATGGACAGCCCGCAGGGATTGGGGGCAAAGATCAGCTTGCCGTCGGGTGTTTCCTGACGGAGGCCCAGCACGTAGCGGCTGATCCAGGCGGTGGGAGCGGCGGACCAGGCATGGCAGAGGCTTCGCGGGCGAGCAGCCCAGGTGCCGTCGCGGTAGGTGCTTCCGGTCTGCCATTCCTCCCAAAATGTCGTGGCGCCGGCGGCGATCATCCGCCCCCATTTCTCCCGGATAAAATCCAGCCCCTCCGCAGCCATTCCGACAGACCCCAGTGCCTCCAGCAGATAAAAAGAGAAGAAGGGAGAGGTTTGCGCGAGCGAGGAGTCCTGGAGCGTTTGCCGCAGGAGGCTTTGGTTGTCCACGCGGGAGAGGCCGCTTACCACCGCCAGCGCCTGGGTGTGCTGGGAAAGTCGGCTCCCGGCGGCCGGATCATCGGGCGCGATGCAGTCGCGATAAAAACCCTTTTCCTCACACCAGAACACCCGATGGAAATTTTCGGCGATGCGGGCAGCGGCGCGGCCATGACGTTCCGCGCCTTCCGGCAAACCGGCCCATTGGTTCAAACGTTCCGCGCAGCGCAGGGCATGGTAGTAGATGGCATTAAGCGGAGCGATACAGCCCGCCCGCCCGAGAGGGGCCCAGTCGATCAACACCCAGCCGGGCACGTTTTCCAGGAGTCCGCTGGCATTCGCCAAAGGTTCAAAAAAGCTGAGCAGCCCCTCTCCGTGTGCCAACATCTCCCGCAGCCACGCCGGATCGGCCTCCCAGATGGCCGCGTCCTGCAGGGCGACCAGCCACCACAGCGCATAGTCCATGATATCGAGGCGGCCGTCGTCCCGGTTGGAAATCGAGGGGATGAACCCGTTGGCGTATTGGCTGTGCGCAAAGTCTTCGATGAATTTCCGCACGATCGCGGAATCGCCAAAGGCATTTTGGATCACCAGAAGCTGAACCCTGCCATCGCCGAGCCACTGGACCTGTTCCCGCCATGGACAATCCATGAGACGGTCGTGCAGGCAGAGCTGCTGGGTATAAGCGCCGGTCGTCCAGATATTCCGGACCAGCGGGTCGCTGCACTGGAAGGCTCCGCGTGGTTCCACCGGGTAGGTGCAAAATGTCGCGCCGACCCCATGAATGACCAACGGCCGGGTGAGATTCCGAAACGTGAGCTGGAGAAAACGGAATCCTTTCCAGTCATAGACCCGATGCCGTTGGCGCCCTTCCCGAAGGATATACCGGTCGGCATAGTGCGTGCCCTGGCGCATGGCCTGCACCCTTCCAGCCGTAAGCAATTCGCCGTAGACCATATCGACCATGGCCCCGTCATTTCCCTCCACATCCAGCCATCCGTAACCGTTAATTTCCCGGCCAAAATCAAAGATCACCGTCGCACAGCGGCGCTCGGCTTGCTCGGGGGCATTGACAAAAGGCTGTATGACCTCCATGCAGCCCGTGGCGCCTTCCAGGAGGTTTGCCGCTCCGGAAACCATCGTGAGCGACGGCTCCTCCAGGACATCCTGCAAGAGGGTGACCGCAAGGCTTTGATACGACTGGTAGCTCCACATCTGGGGGAAGTGTTCCTGATCGAGCACTTCGGCAACGCTCGTGAGGGCGGCGGGGCGGAGGTCGAACTCCCTGATCTGCGGGATTCCCCGCGGAAACTCGCGGCTGGCCCAGGGGGCGGTCACCGCGACAGCCTGGGGCCAATGCGCATCATCGTAATCTGCGGCCAGCCATGGTTCTTCCAAGCGGCCATCGTAGATTTCCTGCGGACCATACATGAGATTCCGCCGGAATGATGGGAGCAGGAAGGCTTCCTCGCGGGAGATGCGCCATGTCGTATCGCTCTCCACATCGGCCCCCCCGCCGTGCACCGAACACCAGAATGCCGGCTCGGGACAATACGCATGGGCGGTAAAATAGCGGAAATGAATCAACTGCACGGCAATCAGGTTGTCGCCCTCCCTCAGATAATCACCCACTTCGATCTCATCCACCCGCCTCACGGCTGTGCCGGAATGCGCCGGGCCGCTCGCAACCGGCTTCCCATTGAGCCAAAGCCGATACCGCCCGGAGCAAGTGACACGCAAGATACAGGACGATCCGTCACGGTTGGCACGAAAGGCTTTCCGTGCCCGAAGAAAGATCTCGTCGGATTTTTCCTGGTCTCCGAGCCAGATGGCGCTCATGCCCTGGATCCCGGGGCGATCCCCTCGGGGCCGACCATTTGCTCTTTCTCCAGATACACAGCATCCTGGGGCCACATGAGGCCATCCTGTGGAAGCGGCACATCCCCGCTGAGCAAGGGATCGCCGGTGCGCGCCATCCATCCGTGGAGCCGGGCGCGCAGATCCTTCAGCACCTCCAGCATCTCCGGTTGGCCCGCAAGGTTGTTGCCTTCCTGAGGATCCAGCACGAGGTCGTAGAGCCGCTCCTCCGGGAGGCTTTGCGTCCTCCATTCGGTCTTGTCGAGCCAAAGGGATTTCGGCGGGCAATCGTCGCAATTTGTCAGAACCGGATTCCGGAATTTCGAGTCGAAGCGGCGGATGTATTTCCAGCGATGCGTGCGGATCGCACGCTGCGGTTCGTAGGAGGCATGATACGTCACCTCGGCGAAGATCTCGTCATGAATCTCCTCCTGTAGGCCCTGGACCAGCGGCAGGAGCGAGCGGCCTTGAAGCCATTCCGGACTCTCGATCCCGAGCAACTCGCAAACGGTTGGAAAGATGTCCAGATGGGTGACCATGGCATCGCAGACTTTTCCGCCCGAAAGTCCGGAAGGACCGCGCAGGATCAGATAGACTCCGGTGCCATGATCGGTCAGGTGGCATTTCATCGCCGGCATCGCCAGGCCGTGGTCGGTGGTGGCGATAACCAGGGTGTTCTCCGCGAGCCCCGAGGTATCGAGGGCAGCCAGAACACGCCCGATATTGCCATCCAGAATGCGGGCGTCGGTTTTGAATCGCGCCATGTCCGCGCGGTTCCCGGGCGTGTCAGGAAGCGGGGGTGGGACCGCCGTGTAGCGGGGGTCATCGCGGGGATCATTTCCAGAAAACTCCCGGTGCGTTTCAAAAAATCCGACCGACAGGAAAAACGGCTTCTTGTGCTCCCGATGAAGATACTCGACCGTTCGTGAAGTAATCTCCTCCCCGGCCAAACCCTCCAGCGGAAGAATCTCCTTGTATCCGATTTTCTGCGGCTGTTCAAACGGAGCAATGTGCTGGATGCCGCAGAGAGCGGAGGTGTAGCCAGCGCGGTGAAGCGTTTGGATGAGATGCTGCCCGTAGTCGTTCAGCTTCCAGCCGAGATGGGCGAGCCCGAGCATGCCATTGCAATGCGGCGCCATGCCGGTGAGAAGCCCCGCACGGCTCGGCGAGCAGGTAGGCGCCACGCAGAAGGCCTTCCGGAAAAGCACGCCTTCCCCGGCGAGGCGTTGCAGATTGGGGGTGTCCACCGCATAGCCATGCGGTTGGATCCACCGACCGGTATCATGCGAATGAATGTAGACGATGTTCGGCAGGTTCATTGCTTCCTTCTTTTCGCAGGGATTCCTCTTCGTTGCAAGGGTTGGGCCGTGAGGGCAGTTGCCGGGCGTCCCAGGCGATGGACTGTCCCGGCACGCACTCCGCGGCCGGATGGCCCCCGGCCTGAAACCAAACCGCCTGCGAATTGGCCGGGTCGGATGAGATCCGAATTTCCTGATCGGTGATCCGTAAGGAGATCGCTTGCCCTTGGATCTGGAAACGGAATGCGAGCGATTTCCAACGGGCCGGCAGGGAGGGCGCTACAGAGACCCGATGCCCCCGCAAGGAAAGTCCCGCAAATCCCAGGGCCACGGCCATCCAAGCCCCTCCATTGGCTGCGGGATGCGTCCCGCCAATATAGAGGTCGCCGACAAATTGTTTGGAATCACCGGTCAAATCCACGGTGGCGGTCTTCATGAAAAAGGGATATGCCCGCTCGGGCAACCCGATATGCGCGGCCAGCATGGCATACGCACAGGCACTCAGGGAGGACCCGTGCTCGGTCCGGTGATTGTAAAATTCCCAATTCCGTCTTTTGACCTCCATCGAGTGGTCGTCACGGAAGAGATTCAACATTAGCGCCACGTCGGCCTGCTTCAAAATCCGCGTGGTTGTGGCGACGCCGCTCCCTCCCCCGAGGTATTCATTCGGATGGAGAACCCGGGATTTGAGCTCCTCCAGCGTCACATCTTCCAGCGAGAAATAGCCGTCAAATTGTGGGATGATGCCGGATTCCGGGTCGGGCTGTGGCAAATGAAGGGCGGCATTCATCGCCTGCCAGCATTCCACCTCGCCCTCGAAGTCGAGCCGGGCTTGGAGCTGCCGGTATTCCGCCGGGAAGTGCTCCTGACAATGTTCCAGGAGGCCGAGCGTCGACTCCATCGCAGATTTTGCCATGCGGTTCGTGAAGGCATTGTTGTGAACCCGCTCGTGGTATTCGTCCGGCCCTACGACATCGAGAAGCTCGTAGCGGCCTTTTTCGGGCTTGAAATAGGCATAGGAAAAAAGAAACCGGGCGCACTCGATGAGCACCTCCATCGCACCATCCCGCAGGATTGTGGCATCTCCGGTCCAATCAATATACTGCCGGATGGCATGGACGATATCCGCACTCACGTGGATTTGCTTGTCCCGGAAATGGGTGCGCAACGGACGGTTCGTCAGCACATCGGTGACGTTAAAATCCGTGCAGGCATCATCCCCGGTCTCCTGGCTTTCCCAAGCATAGAAGGCTCCCCGGAACCCATAAGATTGCGCCTTCCGCCGGGCCCCATCCAAAGTGTGATACCGGTAAAGAATCAGGTTCCTTGCGACTCCGGGCTCCGTGAGCGTAAAGACCGGCGTCATATACATCTCGGTGTCCCAAAACACAGCTCCCTTGTAAACCTGGCCCGACAAGCCACGCGCCGGGATGGAAACCCGGTCGGAATGCCGGGGAGCGGCCAGCTGGAGTTGGTAGAGGCTGTAACGCAGAGCGAACTGCGCCTCATCGTCTCCCTCAATCCGGATGTCACATCCTTCCCAAATCGCGCTCCAGCGATCGGCGTGCGCCTTCCTTAAGCTTTCGTAACCTGCCTGGAGCGCCTGGCCGCCCAGCAGGACCGCCGGGCGGCGGACCTCCCGGGATGGCTCGTCGATCGATGTGAAAATCGAAATATATTTATAAAAGACATAGCCCGCCCCCGGCGCGGCCTGAAACCCCACCTCACGGAATCCCTCGGCCCGGGAGAACTCAGCAGAGGTTGGAAGGCCCGAAAAATCCACGGTTTCGCACACAGTAATCTTGGTCCCCAACTCTCCGGTTTTTGCCTGCACGACGAGTTGTTCGCCCTCGCGCACGTTCGAGATCTCGACGAGGTGCGGGCCGTTGATATCCCAAACACCTGCGTCCACCCCGGTGCGAAGCCGGAGCGCCTCCGGAACCGAGCAGGAGACGGTGTATTTCATGCAGAGCAAATGCGGCTGGTCCTGCGAGGCGAAGCGCTCGGCCTCCACGGTCACCAGCGCCCCGTCGCAGGCGAAAGTCGTTTTGCGCCGGTGAAGGGCCTGGAGCAGATCCAGCGTCTGCTCATGCGAAGCCACCGCCGCAGAAAGAACTGAGAGCTCCTGTCCACGAAACCAGACCGATGTCGAGAGTCCGTTCGGGGCATTCACAGGCTCCCGCCAGCAGCCCGCCACCTGATCATAAACCCCGTTGAGAATGCAGGCGGTCTTTTCCGGGCTGCCGAACTCTTCCAGCGTCCCCCGAAATCCCAGGTAGCCGTTCCCGATCAGAAATCGGTTGCCATTCAGCGTGATGTCGTCGGCGTGAAAGCTGGGTTGAGTATAAATCCACATAGGTTGATAGAAAGCGTTTCCGCCCGGAGCCCATCGTGCCGCCGATACCCTCCGAACTCAAGGGGCCACGGGAATAAAGAAATTATACGTAAAATGACAAATCCGGCACTCCCGGTTGATATTATGCCCGATCGGGTGCCATACTCCTTCTGTGCACACCACCAGGAAACCACACCGCCAGTTTACATGCCCCCCCCCTGCCCCCCTGCTTCGCCACATCCTGTTCGGTCTCTCGCTCCAGGCTGCCGCTTGCAGCTTTTCCCATGCTGCATCCGCCGATAAACCGAACATCATCGTCATTCTGAGCGACGATTACGGCTACGGCAGCGCGGGGTGCTACGGTGCTCCAGCCAGCTTGCGAACGCCCAACCTCGACCGGTTGGCCACCGAGGGGCGGCGGTTCACGCAGGCCTACGCCCCCTCCTCCGTGTGCTCGCCGACGCGCTATGGCATCATGACGGGACGATACTACTGGCGCACGCCGGTCAAGGACGGCGAGGTGCTTCCCGCAAACGCGCCGCTGCTCATTGAGACCAACCGGCTTACGCTCGGCTCGCTTTGCAAAGGCCAGGGCTACAATACGGCCGCCATCGGCAAGTGGCATATCGGCCTCGGCATGTCCAATGGGACCGATTGGGCGGACTGGAGACGTCCGGTGGATTGGAGCGCGTCGCACGCGCCAGGACCGCTCGCGGTGGGGTTCGACTATTTTTACGGCAACGCAGCAAATGTCGGCAACCACCCGCTGGCTTACGTCGAGGGCGACTCGCTGGTTGACAAGGCACCCGGTCAGATTGTTTCCATTGAAGGCCAGGGGAAGGACCAAAAAACGTTGGGCATCGAGCCGCTGCGCAAGGACGACGAGGTTATGCGCAAGCTCACCGACAAGGCTGTCGCTTGGATTGAGCAGAACAAATCCCGCCCATTCTTCCTCTATTTCGCTCCTAACGCCGTCCATGAGCCAGTGACGCCATCGGCCAACTTTACCGGTAGCCCCTACGGCAAATACGGAGACTTCATCGAGGAGCTGGATTGGAGCGTCGGCCAGATCCTCAGCACCTTGGACAGGTTAAAGCTGGCCGAGAATACCCTGGTGATCTTTACCAGTGACAACGGCGGCGTTATTAATCCGAACAGTCCGAATCATGCGGAGGCGATGAAGGCGGGCCTGAAAATCAACGGCGCATGGCGCGGCAGCAAGCACTTCGAGTGGGAAGGCGGCTTCCGCGAACCCTTCCTCGTGCGCTGGCCGGCCAAGGTTCCCGCAAACACTGTGAGCGACCAAATGATTTGCCTCACCGATGTGCTCGCGACACTATCCAGCATTTTGAAAGTGCCTCTGCCCGACGGCCCGGCTGCGGAAGACAGCCTGGATGTCAGCCGCGCATTTTTCGAAACAAAGCCTGGCAAGCCCGTGCGCGACCATGTTCTCCTGCAATCGTCGAAGGGCGCTTTCTATGCCATCCGGCAGGGCGACTGGAAATTCATCGAACGCCAGAACCCGCCGCCATGCAATCCACGTAACCCGAAAAAGCTTGAGGCCGAGAGGCAACAGGCACCGAAGGCGGACCAACTCTTCAACCTCGCAACTGACCCGGCGGAAACCAAGGATGTTCGCGCGGAGAATGAGGAACTCGCCGCCAAGTTGCGCAAACTGCTTGTGGAAGGCCGGGACCAGGGACGCACAAGGGATTGAATACTGAGAAGCCATCCGATTTTTACGAACTACCCCTCCGCATTGAGGACAACCTGCATGAGGACACCGTCTCCGTGTTCACGGTTGCTGCCATGTGGGTGCCGCAGGCGATAGCCTATCATGAATAATGCTCATCTTCCCCCAGCTTTGTGCCCCGCAGGAGCTGCTGGGCAAGCGCACGGCCGGATACGGATTGTTCCCCGGCGCAAGACTTTTAGCCGCAAACAAGGATCAGCGATGGGGCCTCATTGCTCAATGATAAGAACCCCGAGCGCCTTGGCTCTGAAGATCACCCTCCTCTCTGTTCTTCTCTGCGGGCTGGCCTTTTTGGGTTTCTGTGCCGAGCCGGATTCCGCCCCGGAAAAGCCGGCACGGCAAACCCTGGAGGTTCGGGGCGGCCCCTTGCGGCTCGCTGGCGATGCTTATCCGCGCGCATTCTTTTTCCGGCGTTCCGAGAGCCAGGCGGGCGGCGGCAAGCTGACGTTTCAGGAGTGGGAGGAAAGCTTCCGTCCGCTCATGGGCATCATGGGGAAGGCGTTGGACGAGGAGGTGCCGGGGCGCTCGCACAACATCGG
>Ga0247843_1010282_pt1 | contig 10016 bp, 9 predicted proteins | sample LaCruzMarch2017__FD_192420 | JGI IMG/M metagenome (GOLD analysis project Ga0247843, IMG submission 192420) | Freshwater microbial communities from meromictic Lake La Cruz, Castile-La Mancha, Spain - LaCruzMarch2017_8m | ecosystem: Environmental > Aquatic > Freshwater > Lake | place: Spain...
CCGCCGCCCGCACCACCGCCGCCCGCTGCACCACCGCCCGCTGCACCACCGCCCGCTGCACCACCACCGCCGGCTGCTCCGCCGCCCGCTGTGCTGCGCGCCTCCGACCTCCTCCGCCCCAGCGCCGACGGGCTCGCGCTGCCGATGCCTTCGGCCGCCCCGGCGCCCCGCGGCGAGAGAGCGAGCCTCTTCCCGGGCTCGACGGGCACCGAGGCCGAGCGGGCGCGGGCGGCCACGCAGGGCTTCGTGCGCGAGGCCCTCGCCGCGACCGTGGCGCGCGAGGCCCCCGGCGTTCGCACCTACCTCTGGAACGTCCGTCGCCGCGTCGCCGAGGCGTGGCGCCCCGGGGTGGTGCGCGTGCCCAACCTCGCCGACACCCTCATGGCGGGCTTCATCGCCCCGGAGCGGGCGCTCCGGATCTTCGGCGACCGGATGATCCGCCGGCAGCAGCAGGTGCTCGAAGCCCCGCAGCCGCGGCTGGGCGGGGCGGCGGACGCCATCGAGGCCATCGGGGGCGTGGCGGGGCAGGGGCTCAACAGCAACCGCCCGCCGCTGCCGGCCAACGCGGGCGACGAGTCGTGGCGGCGCAACGTGCGCACCACCCGCGCGGAGATACAGGTCGACCAGGACGCCGAGGGCCGCGTGCTCGACGTGCGGCTGCTGCACCCGTCGGGCATCCCGGCCTTCGACCGCGCGGCCACCGAGGCCGTGCGCCGCGGCCTCGACGAGCAGGACCCGATCGCCCTCCCGGGCGGCCGAAGGTCGCGCTGGAGCTTCACCGTCGTGGCCACGCGACGGCTCTTCACCCCCAGCGTGGGCGGGGCCTTCGACGAGAGCCGCGGGTGGTTCCGTCTGGAGGTGCCGGGGCAGGTGACGCTGCGCTCGCGCGCGCAGATGGAGGCGAGCGCCCCGCTCCCCACGCCGGCATCGCCGCCGTAGGCTCACGAGAGGGAGCGATCCGATGCGACGGCGTGGGAGGGCGTTCGGCTCGACCCGTCAGCGCCCTCTGCGCCGACGCGCGCCTACGGCGTCTGCAGCACCAGCATCCCCAGGAGGTCGCTCACCGACGCCGCGGCGAAGCTCAGCGAGCGGGTCGGGGACTCCAGCCGCACCTCGCCGCCGGGGCACGACACCGTCAGGATGCGCCCGTCCAGGAAGGCCCCCACGGGCACCGTGTCGTCGGCCCCGCGCGCGCGCCGCGCCGCCACGTGGCCCGCCCAGCGCTTCGCCACGGCGACCTCGTCCTCGGGCCCCGTGATGCCCAGGAGCACCATCGGCTCGCCGAAGAGCGTCGCCTCGATGGGCAGGCACCACCACGCCCCGAACCAGTCGCGCAGCGAGTCGGGCAGCGTCACGCCGACCTCGCGCTGCACCGTCGCGAGGTCCGAGCGCGGCCTGCGCTGCACCGGCCGCCACGTGACGGTGCCGTCCGCGTCGGGCGCCCCGAGCTCGCAGGGCGAGCGCACCACGGGGTCGTGCTCGGTGATCGGCAGCGAGCCCGACACCTCCTGGATCGCCGTCAAATAGCGCTCGAACAGCTGCCGCAGGGCCCGCGAGGTGTCGGTGGTCGACATGATCGGCGACCATACCAGCCGCGCCCGCCCCGTGCCTGCCGCCCGCTCGATCGCTACCAGCCCCGCGGCTCGGCGCGGTCGTCCGCCAGCCACCGCCGCAGCGCCGCGGTCGTGCCCGGCGGGGGCCTGCGCACCACGTCGAGCTCCGCGCTCAGCTGCGTGAGCGCCCGCACCGCCAGGCCCGCCGCGCGGCTCGCGTCGCCGCCATCGACCACCCGTCGCGCCGCGGCCAGCGCCTCCGCGAAGGCCCCCTGCCGGGCCGCCAGGGTGGCCAGCGCGCGCCACCCGGCGGGCCCGCGGGCGCGGTCGCGGAGCAGCGCCACGGCCTCGTCCCCCCGCCCGAAGGACACCCACACCTCGGCCAGCGTCGTGAGCGCGGCGTCGTCCGCGAGCGCCCGCGGCGGCAGCGACCGCAGCGTCGCGAGGGCCTCGTCGCGGTGGCCCCGCGCCCGCAGCAGCCGGGCGTACCCGATGGCCGCGTCGAGGCTCGCGGGGTCGGCCACCAGGGCGTCGCGGTAGCTCCCCTCGGCGTCGAGCGCGCGGCCCACGCGCTCCTGCTCGCGGGCGCGGGCGAGGGCCTCGGCGACCACCTCGCGGCGCAGCGCGGTGATGTCCCCCATGGGCTGCGCGCGCGCCGTCGGGGGTAGCGCCAGCAGCACCGTGGAGAGCATCAACGCCAGCCGGGTCATCGGGTCCAACGGGGTGTCTCAGGAATACAACGGTTGCACCAGCGGCGCTCGCGGGCGGGAGCGCATGGGGCTTCCGTCGTACCCTCCGCGGCGATGCGACCCTCCCTCCTCGCGCTGCTGCTCCCCCTCGGCGCGCTGCCCGCGTGCGCGTCGCACCGCGCCGCCCGCCGCGCGTCGCCCGCCTCCCCCGGCCGGGTGGTGATCTCCCTCGTCGGCACCAACGACCTCCACGGCCGCATCGCGCTGCTCCCCTGGCTCGGCGGCCACCTCGCCAACCTCCGCCGCGCGCGCGCCGCCGACGGCGCCGTGCTGCTCGTCGACGCCGGCGACCTCTTCCAGGGCACGCTCGCGTCCAACCTCACCGAGGGCGCCGCCGTGGTGCGCGCCTACAACGCCCTCGGCTACGCCGCCGCGGCGGTGGGCAACCACGAGTTCGACTACGGCCCCGCCGGGGAGTCCACCTTCCCGCGCAGCGCGGCCGACGACCCGCGGGGCGCCCTGCGCAGCCGCGCCCGCGAGGCGTCGTTTCCCCTCCTCGCCGCCAACATCGTCGAGGCCTCCACGGGCGCCGCCCCCCGCTGGGACAACGTCTCCCCCGATCACCTCACCACCGTCGCGGGCGTGCGCGTCGGGCTCGTCGGCGTCAGCACCGAGGCCACGCCCACCACCACGCTCGCCGTGAACTTCCGCGGCCTCGCGATGCGCCCGCTCGCCGCCACGGTGCTCGCCCGCGCGGCCGACCTGCGGGCCCGCGGTGCCACCGTCGTGGTGGTGCTCGCCCACGCGGGCGGCGCGTGCCGTCGCTTCGATCACCCCGACGACCTCGGCTCCTGCCACGAGGGCGAGGAGGTCTTCGCGCTCGCCCGCGCGCTCCCCGCCGGGTCCGTCGACGCCATCGTCGCGGGCCACACGCACCAGGGCGTCGCCCACGTGGTCCACGGCATCCCGGTGATCGAGTCCTTCGCCAACGGGCAGGCCTTCGGGCGGGTGGACCTCACCGTCGACCGCCGCAGCGGGCGCGTCACCGGGCGCCGGGTGCATCCGCCGCACGGTGTCTGCGGCCCCATCACCCGCGAGCCCGTCGACGTCGCCCGCTGCGCGCCCGCGGGGTACGAGGGCGCCGCCGTGGCGCCCGACGAGTCCGTCGCGCGCGTGGTCGCGGGCCCCCTCGCGGAGGCGCGCGCCGTCGAGGAGCGCCCCGTCGGGGTGACCGTCGCGTCCCCGGTGCGCACCCGCTACCAGCAGGAGTCGGCGCTCACCAACCTTGTCGCCGACCGCATGCGCGCCGCCGCGCCGGGCGCCGACCTCGCCCTCATGAACAGCGGCGGCGTGCGCGCCGACCTCCCGGCGGGCCCGCTCGATTACGGTCACCTGTATTCCTCGCTGCCCTTCGACAACCGGCTGGTGACCGTTCGGATGCGCGGCGCGGCGCTGCGCGAGGTGCTGCGGGCCAACGCGCGCGCCGACGACGGCGCCCTCGGGCTCGCGGGGGCGCGGGCGGCGGTGACCTGCGCGGGCGACCGGGTGGAGGTGCGGGTGACCCGCGACGACGGGCGCGCGGTGGGCGACGACGAGGTGCTCACCGTGGTGACCAACGACTACCTCGCGGGCGGATCGCTCGCGCGGCACCTCGCCGAGCCGCTGACCGACGACGCCATCGCGGCCTCCCCGACGCTGCGCGACGCGGTGGGGGCGGCGCTCGGGGCGGTGGGTCCGCTGCGGGGGGACGACCCGCGCTGGTACGACCCGGCGCGCCCGCGGGTGACGCTGCCGCACGCGCGCCCGGTGCGCTGCCGCTAGAGGTTGATGGCCGCGCGGACGCTGAACTCGCCGTAGCTGCTCGGGTGTCCCGTGGGGCCGCGCATGTGGTTGGCGTCCGCGGTCACCTCCCAGGGCTGCTCGGGGAACCAGTAGTGCCGGTAGTTGAGCAGCACCCGCAGGTGCCGGGTGACCCACAGGTTGAGCCCCACCTCCGCCGCGAGGACCTTGTAGCGCCCGCTCGCCCCGCTGTCGCCGCCGCCGCGCGCGTCGCGGCTCGCGCCGCGGTAGGCCATCTGCACCGTGTCGAAGCGGGCGACGGCCTGGAGGCCCAGCGGCGCGCGGAGGGCCTGCGCGCGGTCGACGCGGACGGTCGGCGGGTCCTGGTAGCCGGGGCGGGCCATGGTGTCGTTGTGCTCGGGGCGCACCGCCGAGGGGGGCAGACCGATGAGCCAGTACGCGGCCTGGACGTAGAACCCGAAGCCCTCCAGGGCGCCGAGGCGGACGGGGTCGCGGGCGAGGGCGCCGTCGAGGGCGGCGGCCACCTCGCCGGTGTGGTTGCGCACGTAGACGAACTCGCCGCGCAGGTCGAAGCGGTCGAGGGGGAGGTCGAGCTCCGCGGCGACGGCCCACTGCCGCCCGCTCTGGACGAGGGTGAGGTCGGGCGCGAGCGCGGGGCTGAAGAGGGTGTATCCCGCGGGCGTGTCCATCGCGGGATAGGGGCTGTGTCCGCCGAGGGAGCGGTGCGCGAGCCGGCCCGAGAGGCCCACCTGGAACTGCCGCCCGATGCCGCGGCGGTGGCTCATCATGAAGGGGTGGAAGAAGAAGCGCGCGGCGGCTTCGACCTGGTTCGACGGGGTGAAGCGGTCGGGCCCGCCGCCGTTGAAGACCCCGACGGACCAGTAGGCGCGGTGCAGGCGGTCTTCCCCCCAGAGCATGAGCCCGATCTCCTTGCCGGTGGGGACGCCGAGCGCGCGCACGGTGAGCGAGCGCTCGAGGAAGTCCAGGTAGCGGTCGGAGGTGCGGTTCTCCATGGTGAAGGGCGCGTCGAACTGCCCGATCTGGACGTTGACCACCGGGTGCAGGCGGAGGTTGACGTGCATGTCCGCAGCGGTCTGCGGCCCGTTGTCGGTGAGCTCGGCGCCCACGCGCCAGGTGAGGAAGGAGAACACCCCGCCGGCCAGCTCGACGCGCGCCCGGCGGATCTGCACGCCCGTGCGCAGCAGGCTCGGGGTGCTCACCCCCCCGGCGGAGCGCTCGTCGCTGAGGGTGTGCGGGTTGAACATGTGGAAGTCGACCTGGAGCCTCGCCCCCGGCGAGATGAACCAGTCGCGGCCGCGGTCGCTGATGAAGAACGCGTCGTCGCGCCACCCGGCCACGATGGGGTTCGGCACGGGGAATGGCACCGGCAGGGGCTGCTGTTGCGGCGGCAGCGTGGAGGGGCCCTCGGTCTGCGGGCTCTCGCCGCCCAGGAGCGACGGCCGGGTGTCCTCCGCCTCGGACGCGCGGTCCGGGGCGCCGTCCCCCGGCGACGACGGCCCTCTGGATGTGGGGTTGGCCCGCGCGCGCGCGGGAGCGAGCGAGAGCGCGGCGAGGGTGATCGTCGCGGCCAGCGCCGCCCGCACGGTCATCGGACAGGGGTACCGCGACGCCGACGGAAAGAACACCAGCCCTGCCGGGAAACCGCGGAGCACCGGAGGGGCTGCGGGCCGGCGTGTCGGCGCCGCCTGAACGTGGACCGACGCAAGAGGCACCCGCGGTGCGGCCCGGTGATCGATCCTGGAGTCTGGCGATGCTTCCCGCGTCGGATGAGGAGCCCGGACGCGACCGCTCACGCCGTCTTGAGCAGCCCCTCGGCGGTGAGCGCAGCGAGGACCGCGGGGCGCTCGGCGATGCGCGCGCGGTACGCCACGAGGTGCGGCCAACGCGCGAGGTCGATGCCCACGTGCGGCGCCCACCCGAGCAGCGTGAAGAGGTACCCGTCGGCCACGGTGAACCCGTCGCCGATGAGCCACTCGCTCTTCGCGAGGCGCGCCTCGAGCAGGTTGAAGCGCGTCGCGAGCGCCTCCTTCGCCATGGCCTTGTACTCGTCCGGGGTCTTCGGGTTGAACAGCGGCGAGAAGCCCTTGTGCACCTCGGTGCTCAGGAAGTTCATCGTCTCCTGGAGGCGGTAGCGCGCGAGGGTGCCGTTGGCCGGCGCGAGCTTCGCCGCGGGAAACTGGTCGGCGATGTACTGCACGATCGCGGGCCCCTCGGTGAGCACCTCGCCGCTGTCGAGCCGCAGCGCCGGAACCATCCCCATCGGGTTGATCGCGAAGAGGTCTTCGTCCTCCATGGTGCGCTTGTTGGCGCGCTTCACGCGCACGAGGTCGAACGCGACGCCCGCCTCGCGCAGCGCAATGTGGGGAGAGAGCGAGCAGGCACCCGGCAGAAAGAACAGCTTCATCGAATCACTCCTGCGACGGTGGAAAGACCCGTCGGCGGGCCGATCTAGCACGCACTCTGGCCGAAGAGACGACCCACGCGCGCCGCCCGGCTGCGCAAGAACCCCCAAGAGCCGTATCGAATCCACCTGCAGGTTCCGGGTGAATTGACAGTCACCTCGACCCACGAGTTGCGCAACCAGCGCCAACACCCTGCCAGGAAACGCATGAAAACGAAGGGTGCGGTGCTGTTTGAGGCGGGCTGCGCCCCGGGGCTTCGACGCATGGCCGCATTTCGCGCGAGGCCCCGCCCACCGCATGGAACATGTTCAGCCAGGTGCGCGACACGCTCGACAAGGCCCAGGGCGGCCTCGGCACCGGCTTGTCACTCGTCAAGAAGCTGGTCGAGATGCACGGCGGGTCGGTCACCGCCGAGAGCCACACCGAGCCGGACGCCCTGGCGGCGCCGAGGGCCTTCGCACCGGACGTGGCGTTTCTCGACATCGGTCTCCCAGGGATGGTCGGGTACGAAGTCGCTCGGCGCCTGCGGGCAGACCCCGTCACCGCCGACATCGTGCTCGCTGCCCTGACCGGGTGGGGCCCAGGGAGCACGACAAGCGGAGGTCGCGGGAGGTCGGCTTCGACTTCCACCTCACGAAGCCCGTCGACCAGGACGCCATCAACCAGGTGCTCGCGCAGTTCTCCGCGCTCGGTCGCCGGCCTGGCTCGCAGGTGGCGACCGGCAGCATCGACGGGTAGCGACCCGCGGTGCATCGGTCGCCGGTGGAGTCACCGCACGCCCCACCGCCCCACCGCCCCACCTGATAGGATCGATCCCTCGCCCAATGCAACCGACCGCGGCCGCCTCTCCGTCGAACTCGCTGCTGGCCGCGCTCAAACAGGGCACCCGCGAAGAGCACGTCGCCATCGAGCGCCAGCTTCGGCTGATGGTCCCGGGGGTGACCCTCGACGACTACCGCGACTACCTGTCCCGGATGCTGGGCTACTGCGAGCCCCTCGAGGCCGCCCTCGCCGCCCTCGACGCGCTGCCCGACGAGGTGCCCGACTTCGAGCGACGCCGGAAGGCCGGCGCCGCCGCCCGCGACCTCTGCGATCTCGGCGCCGTCGCCGCCGACGTGGCCGCGCTGCCGCGCTGCGCCGACCTGCCGCCGCTGGGCTCGGTCGCGCGGGGCCTCGGCTGCCTCTACGTGCTGGAGGGGTCGACCCTCGGCGGTCAGATCATCGCGCGCCACCTCGAGCTCCGCCTCGGCGTCGGCCCGCAGCGCGGCGGGTCGTTTGTGCGCAGCTACGGCCCCGACGTGGGCCCGATGTGGCGCGCCTTCGGGGTCGGCCTCGAGGCCTGGGCCGCGCGCGCGCCCGACCTCCGCGACGCCGTCGTGGCGGCCGCCCGCGACACCTTCGCGACGCTGGGCCGGTGGCTCGCGCGCGACCCCGACTGATAACCGCGGGGGGGGGAGAGAGAGCGACGCCAACCTCGAAACCCTGATGCAGTGGAGCGCCGGGGGCATCCCCTGCACCTCCGATCGCACCACGGCCCTCAGCGCCGACGACGAGGCGCAGCGGCTTACGGCTCGGGCATCCGAGCGAACGCGGGCGGACTCGAGGGCGTCGCGGTGACACGACCGACGGAGAACTCCCCGCGCGCAAGCCCGCGCCAGAGCGCCTCGACCGGTCCGACGCGGTACCGGGCGGTCCACAGCCGGGCCAGGCCGATCTGGACGATCCAGACCGCAAGAGGGACGACCAGCAGCGTCGTTCGGCTCCACATCCCGAAGAGGCCGAGGCCCTGCCCGCCGAACACCCAGGTCCCGACCAGCGAGTGCATCAGGTACGCGGTGAAGGCCACCCGGCCGAGGCGTCCGACGCTCTCGACGACGGCGGTGCCGGCGTAGCGGTTCGCCAGCGCCACCACGGAGAGGCCGATGGCCATCGAGAGGGGAATCGCGCCGAGTTCATGGAGCGCCTGGGCGAAGAGCCACGGCTTCACGCGGAAGTCCTGGGTCCAGGCGAGCACCATCCCGGCCCCCGTGATGGCGAGGCCGGATGCGAGGCCGAGCGGCACCCAAGGCCACACGGGAACGGCGCCATCGAACACCCGCCGCCGCGTCGCGGCCATGCCGACCAGCATGCACCCCGCCGCGCGCCAGCCCGTCTCCAGCAGGAGGCCCGAGGTCTGCCCCTCGAACGACAGCGCCGCGCGTAGCGGCGTCTGCGCGAGCCAGCCGCTGCGGTACGCGGTCAACTCCGCGGCGATGCTCCGGGCATCGAGGTGCTTCGCGATCGACTCGGCGAACGAACCCGGGAGCGCATCGAAGAAGAGGGCGACGAGCGCGACCAGTACCGTCGAGACGACGAGGAGCGTCACGCCCACGGTCAGCTGGCGTCGCGGGCTCCAGCGCCTCGCGCCCAGCACGACGACCCCGACGACCCCGTAGGTGAAGAGGATGTCGCCGTACCAGACCAGGTAGGCGTGCACGAGGCCGAACACGACGAGCCACAACAGCCGCCGGAGGGGCCGCGTCTCCTCGCCCGCAAGGATGAGGGACGCGCCGAAGAGCATCGAGAAGAGGCTCAGGAACTTGAAGTCGAACAACAGGCGACCGAGCGCCCAGGCGACGCCGTCGGCCCCCGCGAGCGAGCCGAACAGCGTCGGGTTCAGGTACGCCGCGTGCGGCATCGCGAACGACTGGATGTTCATCACCAGTGATGCCGAGGAGGCACACGCCGCGCAGGACGTCGACCGAGGCGACTCGCTTCTGGGAGGTCATGAACCTACAATACGGAAGAAAGCTCGCGTCTTCAGCTCGCGCCAGGCTCGCGTCAGGCTCGCGCCGTACGTGAGCTACAAAGTCAGTTCATTATGGTGAGAAAACAGTCGATCGTGTCGAGGAAGGTGCCCGGGCAGGAGCGGAGCAAGGCGCTCGTCGAGGCGCTCATTCGCACGACCGCTCGCATTCTGGTCCAGGATGGATGGCACGGGCTCTCGACGAACCGCGTGGCGCGCGAGGCAGGGGTGAGCGTCGGCAGCCTCTACCAGTACTTCCCCAACAAGGACGCGCTGGTGCACGCGCTGGTCGTTCGGCTTGCCGAGGAGATGGGCGACCGCCTCGTCGAGCTCGGAGGGACGCTCGCCGACGCGCCGCTCGAGGAAGGCATCGATGCCATCGTTCGCGCGGCGCTCGATGCGGCGCGGGCCGATGCGCCCCTCTTTCGGGCGGTGCTCGTCGAGCTGCCACGCATCGGGGCGCTCGAGGTCTTCGACCGCCTGAACCGACGGACCGCCGATGCGCTCGCCGAGTGGATCTCTCTCCGGCGGCACGAGCTCGACGTGGCCGATGCCTCGATGACCGCTCACGTGCTGGTGACCGCGCTCGACGCACTGACCGACCACGCGCTCGTCTTCCGGCCCGAGCTCCTCGAAAGCGCTCGCTTCGAACGCGAGCTACGCAAGCTGGTTGCCGGCTACCTCGGCGTTCGCGTGCAGCCACGCGCTGCCAGCGCTTCCCGGAAGCGGTGAGGTCGCCGATGAACGACCGCGTCGGCTCCGCCCG
>Ga0247843_1010283_pt1 | contig 10016 bp, 9 predicted proteins | sample LaCruzMarch2017__FD_192420 | JGI IMG/M metagenome (GOLD analysis project Ga0247843, IMG submission 192420) | Freshwater microbial communities from meromictic Lake La Cruz, Castile-La Mancha, Spain - LaCruzMarch2017_8m | ecosystem: Environmental > Aquatic > Freshwater > Lake | place: Spain...
GTAGATGTAGCCGACCGTGACCGGCCGCTTGAACTGCTCGCCGGTCTGGCCGTCGAACAGGATCGACTGGCCCGACGGGTCGAGGCCGGCCATGCGCAGGTGATCCTCAATGTCCCCGATGTGGGCGCCGTCGAAGACCGGGGTCGCGAAGGGCACGCCCTTGGACAGGTTGCGGGCCAGTTCAACCAGCTCGCCCTCGTCGTCGGGAAGCTCCTCGTCGGGACCGTAGATCTCGCGCAGGCGCTTGGTCAGCTCGGCCTTCTGTCCGCCGTTCTGCCAGGCTTCCAGCAGGTTGGCGATCTGCTTGCCAAGGCCCGCGGCCGCCCAGCCCAGGTGGGTTTCGAAGATCTGGCCGACGTTCATGCGCGAAGGCACGCCCAGCGGGTTCAGAACCACGTCCACCGCGGTGCCGTCGGCCAGGTGCGGCATGTCCTCGATCGGCAGGATCTTGGAAATGACGCCCTTGTTGCCGTGACGGCCGGCCATCTTGTCGCCCGGCTGAAGCTTGCGCTTCACGGCCACGAAGACCTTGACCATCTTCATCACGCCCGGGGGCAGTTCGTCGCCGCGCTGCAGCTTGTCGACCTTGTCCTCGAAGCGACGGTCCAGACGCTTGCGGGCTTCGTCGAACTGGCGGCGCAGGGCCTCCAGCTCGCCCATGGCCTTCTCGTCGTCGAGCGCGATCTGCCACCACAGGCCCGGCGCGATCTCCTCGAGCTTGTCAGCCGAGACTTCGCCGCGGTTCAGGCCCTTGGGACCGGAGACGGCCGTCTTGCCGACGATCAGCTCGCGCAGACGCGAGGTCATGTTGCGGTTCAGGATGGCGAACTCGTCGTCGCGGTCCTTCCCCAGACGCTCGATCTCGGCCCGTTCGATGGCGAGCGCGCGTTCGTCCTTGTCGACGCCGTGCCGGTTGAACACCCGCACCTCGACGACCGTGCCGGCGACGCCGGGGGGCAGGCGCAGGGAGGTGTCACGGACATCGGAAGCCTTCTCGCCGAAGATGGCGCGCAGCAGCTTCTCTTCCGGGGTCATCGGGGACTCGCCCTTGGGCGTGACCTTGCCGACCAGGATGTCGCCCGGCAGGACCTCGGCGCCGATCGCCACGATGCCCGCTTCGTCGAGGTTGCGCAGGGCCTCCTCGCCGACGTTGGGGATATCGCGGGTAATCTCTTCCGGGCCCAGCTTGGTGTCGCGGGCCATGACCTCGAACTCCTCGATGTGGATCGAGGTGAAGACGTCATCGCGCACGATGCGCTCGGAGATCAGGATCGAGTCTTCGAAGTTGTAGCCGTTCCAGGGCATGAACGCGACGAGGGCGTTACGGCCCAGCGCCAGTTCGCCCAGGTCGGTCGAGGGACCGTCGGCCACGATGTCGCCGGCGTTGATCCGGTCGCCCACGCGGACCAGCGGACGCTGGTTGATGCAGGTGTTCTGGTTCGAACGCTGGAACTTGGACAGGCGGTAGATGTCGACGCCGGACTTGGTCGGGTCGTTTTCCTCGGTGGCGCGGATGACGATACGCGTACCGTCGATCTGCTCGACCACGCCCTTGCGGCGGGCGATGACCACGGCCCCGGAGTCCCGGGCCACGACGTCTTCCATGCCGGTGCCGACCAGCGGCGCGTCCGACTGGACGAGCGGCACGGCCTGACGCTGCATGTTCGAACCCATGAGGGCGCGGTTGGCGTCATCGTTTTCGAGGAAGGGGATCAGCGCGGCGGCGACCGACACGACCTGCTTGGGCGAGACGTCCATCAGGTCGACCTGGTCGCGCTGGAGCAGGCCCGGTTCCCCGTTGATGCGGCCCGGGACCAGATCCTCGAGGATCGAGCCATTGTCCATCTTGATGTTGGCCTGGGCGATAACGTGCTTCGCCTCTTCCATGGCCGACATGTAGACGACCTCGTCCATCGGCTTGCCGTCGGACACGCGGCGGTACGGGCTCTCGATGAAGCCGTACTTGTTGACGCGAGCGTGGGTGGCCAGGGAGTTGATCAGGCCGATGTTCGGGCCTTCCGGCGTTTCGATCGGGCAGATCCGGCCGTAGTGGGTCGGGTGCACGTCGCGGACTTCGAAGCCGGCGCGCTCGCGGGTCAGACCGCCCGGGCCAAGCGCCGAAAGGCGACGCTTGTGGGTGATCTCCGACAGCGGGTTGGTCTGGTCCATGAACTGCGACAGCTGCGAGGAGCCGAAGAACTCCCGCACGCTGGCCGCGGCCGGCTTGGCGTTGATCAGGTCGTGCGGCATTACGGTGTCAATGTCGACGGACGACATGCGTTCCTTGATGGCGCGCTCCATGCGGAGCAGGCCGACGCGGTACTGGTTCTCGAGCAGCTCGCCGACCGAACGGACCCGGCGGTTGCCGAGGTTGTCGATGTCGTCGATTTCGCCGCGGCCGTCGCGCAGGCCCACCAGGACCTTCAGGACTTCCAGCACGTCGTCCTTGCGCAGGACGCGGACGTCGTCGGCGACGTCCAGTTCCAGGCGCATGTTCATCTTCACGCGGCCGACGGAGCTGAGGTCGTAGCGCTCCTGGTCGAAGAACAGCGACTTGAACATCGCCTCGGCGGCCTCGACCGTGGGCGGCTCGCCCGGACGCATCACGCGGTAGATGTCGAACAGCGCATCCTCGCGGACGACGTTCTTGTCGACCCGCAGGGTGTTGCGCATGTAGGCGCCGACGGTGACGTGGTCGATGTCGAGCACGTCGATCGACTTGAAGCCCTTCTCTTCCAGGGCCTCGATGACCGCCGCGTCGAGCTCGTCGCCGGCTTCGGCGTAGATCTCGCCGGTTTCCGGGTTCACTTCGTCACGGGCCAGGTAGCGGCCGGTCAGGGCCTCCGGGCCGAGCAGCAGCGTCTTGACCGTGTCGCCCAGCTTCTTGGCGGCGCGGGCGCTGATCTTCTGGCCGGCCGGCGCCACTTCCTCGCCGGTGTCGGCGTCGATCAGCGGGAATTCCGGCTTCACGCCACGCCAGCGCTCGGGCTTGTAGGGGGTGGCCCAGCCGCCGGTGCGGCGTTCGAACGGCACGACATCATAGAAGGTCGTGAGGATCTCTTCGCCGTCCATTCCCAGACCGTAGAGGAAGGTCGTGGCCGGCAGTTTGCGGCGGCGGTCGATGCGGACATAGACGATGTCCTTGGCGTCGAACTCGAAGTCGAGCCAGGAGCCGCGGTAGGGGATGACGCGGGCGGCGAACAGCAGCTTGCCCGAGCTGTGGGTCTTGCCCTTGTCGTGGTCGAAGAACACGCCGGGCGAACGGTGCATCTGCGAGACGATGACCCGCTCGGTGCCGTTGACGATGAAGGTGCCCTTGTCCGTCATGAGCGGGATGTCGCCCATGTAGACGTCCTGCTCCTTGATGTCCTTGACGGACCGGGCGCCGGTTTCCTCTTCCATCTCGAACACGATGAGACGCAGCTTCACCTTCAGCGGCGCCGCGTAGGTCATGTCGCGCTGGATGCACTCCTCGACGTCGTACTTGGGCTCCTCGAACTCGTAGGAGACGTACTCGAGCACGGCGCGCTCGTTGAAGTCCTTGATCGGGAACACCGACTTGAAGACCGCCTCGATGCCCTCGTCCCGGCGCTCGCCGGCGCGCACTTCGCGCTGGAGGAACTGTTCGTAGGAGGAGCGTTGAACCTCGATGAGGTTCGGCATCTGCACAGCTTCGGGGATGCGGCCGAACGACTTGCGGATCCGCTTCTTGCCGGTGAAGGATTGCGCCATCTTTTTCCCTGCGTGCGCGGAGGGACTCCGCGCGTAAATGTGTCTTGTCGCGTCCACCCTCGGCTCTTCCGGCGGTGCCGGAAGCGGACGCAAGACCTTGCCCCTGGCGTGTCAGGGGCGCCCCATCGCACCGGTCGGAGGGCATTGACCGGGCTGTCGGGCACGCGCGCGCGGAATCGCGTCTCAGTTGATCGGTTTTTCCGCGAGGGAGCGGATATAGGGGAAAGCCGTGGATAAGGGAAGAGGCGCCGCTGGACTTTCGTCACGCGGAGTCGCGGTCCCTCCGGCGGCGGGCGGATCAGGTCTTTCGCAGCGCCTTCATGGCCAGCGTGACGACCAGACCGATCAGGCAGACGAAGAAGGCGATCCTGGCCAGCCCCCCCGCCACATCGACGACGAATCCGAGGATCCCGGCGATGATCATGACAACGAGGAAGACGCCGGCGAGCTTGAGCATCCGGTCCTAACGCGATGTCCGGCGCGGGAGTTCCAGTGCGACAGGCGCCTACACGACCAGGGGCCAACGACAACGGGCCCGGAGGTTTCCCTCCGGGCCCGCGATCGTGGTGCTGGTCCTGATCCCGACACGAACGCCGGGAGAGTTCGATCCGGGCATGGCCCGGAAGCGACCTACTTGATCTGGACGGTCGCGCCGGCTTCGGTCAGCTTCTTGGCGACTTCTTCGGCGGCTTGCTTGGAGACGTTTTCGACGACGTTCTGCGGAGCGCCTTCGACCAGGTCCTTGGCTTCCTTCAGGCCGAGGTCCGGACGGACGCCGCGGACTTCCTTGATCACGTTGATCTTCTTGTCGCCACCGGCGGTCAGAACAACGGTGAACTCGGTTTGCTCTTCAACGGCTTCGACCGGAGCAGCGGCGCCGCCGCCGGCGGCCATCATGGCGACCGGAGCAGCGGCGGAGACGCCCCACTTTTCTTCAAGCATCTTGGAGAGCTCGGCGGCTTCCAGGACGGTCAGGGCGGACAGATCGTCAACGATCTTTTCAAGCTTCGACATGGTGCGATTTTCCTTGGGGTGTTGGGAGGTAGGCGGAGATGACCGGGACTAGGCCGCGTCCTTCGTGGCGTAGGCGTTGAAGACGCGGGCCAGCTGGGCGGCCGGAGCCTGAATGACGCCAGCGACCTTGGTCGCGGGAGCCTGCAGAAGGCCGATAAGCTTGCCGCGGAGTTCGTCCAGCGACGGCAGCGTGGCGAGAGCCTTCACCGCGTTCTGGTCGAGAACGTCCTTGCCCATGATGCCGCCAACGAGGGTGAACTTGTCGTTCTCCTTGGCGAACTGGGCGGCGACCTTGGCGGCGGAGACGGGGTCCGGACCGTAGGCGATGGCGACGGGGCCGGTGAAGAGGGCGTCGCCCGCCTCACCCAGCGAACCACCAAGAGCCTTCTGGGCCAGAGTGTTCTTCACCACCTTGATCGACGCGCCTTCCTTGCGGAGGCGGAGTCGAAGGTCGGTCATTTCCGCAACGGTCAGACCCATGTAGTGGGTCACGACCACGGCGCCGGCATCGGCGAAGACGCCCTTGAGCGTCTCGATCGATTCCGCTTTTTGTGCGCGGTTCATTGCGGTCTCCTGGTTCACGACGCCCGGACCATCCGGACGCCGAAAGCATGTCGCCCGCACGCGGGATCGCTCCCGAAGGCGGGTGACGGTAGACCTGTCCCAAGGAAAGCATCGGCCGCGCCCGCAGCTTGTGCGGTGATGCGGCGTCTCGTTTCCCCGTCTCCCTACGCTGAAGGGGGGCTCCCCTTCTGTTACGACGCAGGTGACCCCGACGTCGCGTAGCTCTCGGACAGGACCAGCGACGGGCAAGCCCGTTCGCTGGAAGAGCGCGCGTATAGATCAAGGCGAAGGGAAACTCAAGCCGGGACAGGAACTGATCCGCCGGCCGGGACTTGGCGTAGGGTTGTTACCCGAACCAGCCAGGGATCCACCCATGTCCAGCCTTCGCGCCGCCATCCTGATCCTCGCCCTGGCGCTGGCGGGCTGTGCTTCAGGGCCGAGCGGCAACGCCGCCGTGCCGCAACCGGCCAAGGCGGTGGACCTGGAGCGCTATCTGGGCCGCTGGTACGAACTGGCCCGCTACGAGAACCGCTTCGAGCGGGGCTGCGAGGGCGTGACGGCGGAATACAGCATGCGACCCGACGGCATGATCAGCGTGCTCAACACCTGCCGCGACGGCGCGCCGGACGGCAAGGCCCGCGCCGCTGAAGGGCGAGCGAAGGTGGTTGAGGGCGGCGACGGCGCCAAGCTGAAAGTCGCCTTCTTCGGCCCCTTCTTCGCCGACTACTGGGTGCTGGACCGGGCCGAGGACTACAGCTGGGCCATCGTCGGCGAGCCGTCCGGCAAGTACCTGTGGATCCTCAGCCGGGACCCGACGCCGGGCGAGGCGGTGATCGAGACCCACATCGCCCGCGCGGCCGCCCTCGGCTACGACACGGCTCTGATCCGGCGGGTCAAGCAGCCGCCGGCCTGAGTTGTTCACCAACCATGTCACGGATTTAATTGGGAAACACTGGAACTATCCACAGGGCATCCCCATTTGGAAGGTGATCGCGAAGACGATCTTTAGCCGGATCGGCGAGGCCGAACGCCTCGCGTCCCGCCCGATCGAAAGACCAAGCCCATGTTGCTGGGCCCCATCCAGACCAGCCCCGATCCCTGGACCGCCGCGCAGGTGCGCGATCTGCGACCCTTCACGCCGGAGCCACGCCAGACCGCGCGCGGCCGCCACGCCCAGCTGCTCACCATCGCCGCCGCCCGCCGGCTGCGATGTGTCGAGCGGAGCGGCGTCGGTCGCTCCGAGGACGCCGTCTATTGGAAAGCCGTGGCCCCGACCGCCGTGTTCAAGGCCGCCGAGCTGCGGACCGGCGACGACTTCGCGACCCTGCCGAACTAGACCCCCAGACGCAAAACGGGCGGGCCCTTGCGAGCCCGCCCGTCCGGTTGTCTTCCGACGAAGGTCCGGCGCTTACGCGCTGACCGAACCGGTGTCGATCTTGAAGCCCGGGCCCATGGTCGAGGACAGGGCGATACGCTTCACGTAGGTGCCCTTGGCGCCCGACGGCTTAGCCTTGTTCAGCGCGTCCACGAGAGCGCGGACGTTGGCCAGCAGGGCTTCCTCGGTGAAGGAGACCTTGCCGATGCCGGCGTGGACGATGCCCGCCTTCTCGACGCGGAACTCGATGGCGCCGCCCTTGGCGTCCTTCACAGCCTGACCGACGTTCGGGGTCACGGTGCCGACGCGCGGGTTGGGCATCAGGCCGCGCGGGCCCAGCACCTTACCCAGACGACCCACGAGGGCCATCATGTCCGGCGTCGCGATGACGCGGTCGAAGTCCATGAAGCCGCCCTGGATGCGCTCGACCAGCTCCTCGGCGCCCACCACGTCGGCGCCGGCGGCGAGGGCTTCCTCGGCCTTGGCGTCCTTGGCGATGACGGCGACGCGCACGTCACGGCCGGTGCCCGAGGGCAGCGAGACCACGCCGCGGACCTGCTGGTCGGCGTGACGCGGGTCGACGCCCAGGTTGACGGCGATCTCGACCGACTCGTCGAACTTGGCCGTGGCGTTGGCCTTGACCAGCTTCACGGCGTCCTCGACCGAGTGCGTCGCTTCGCGATCGCCGGTCCAGGCCTGAATGCGCTTGGCTTGCTTGGGCATGGTCTTAAGCCTCCACGACTTGCAGGCCCATCGAACGGGCGGAGCCCTCGATGATGCGGGCCGCGGCGTCGATATCGTTGGCGTTCAGGTCCTTCATCTTGCTTTCGGCGATCTGGCGCAGCTGGGTGCGGGTGATCGTGCCGGCGCTGTCGCGGCCCGGCTTGGTCGAGCCGGACTTGAGGCCCAGTGCTTCCTTGATGAAGTGGGTGGCGGGCGGGGTCTTGGTGATGAAGGTGAAGGACTTGTCCTGGTAGACGGTGATCACCGTCGGCAGGGGCGTGCCTTTCACTTCCTTCTCGGTGCGCGCGTTGAACTCCTTGCAGAAGCCCATGATGTTGACGCCGCGCTGACCCAGAGCCGGGCCGATGGGCGGGGAAGGCGTGGCCGAGCCAGCCTTCACCTGCAGTTTGATGTAGCCCAAGATCTTCTTGGCCATCTCTGTCTCCGTTAAGCGGCGCTACTTAAAGCGCCTATGCGGCCGTGGTGCGGGCAGACCCCTCCCACGGATTTGACGCGACGCCGGACAGGTCCGGGAACGCGAAGGCGGGCGTATAGCGGAACGAGACCGCCAAAGCAAATTCAGATCTCAGTCGGAACAGACGTCAGCGGTAGGGTCGATGATGAACCGGGCCTCGTTGGCCCTGCACCAAGTCTCGAGTTCCGCCTTCAGCGTCGGCCATAGATCGCGCGCCCATGCCGGCGCCTTCTCGGGCCATAGTTCCTCTGGTGGCAAGCAGGCCGACAGGATTCCCATCGGCAGCTCGAGGACGAACGAACCGCCTGGTCCCGTGACGACAAGCTCCTCTTTCCAGCGCGGCTGGAACTGGAAGACGGAACTCGGAGGCGACATCGGTGTGAAGTCAGGCGCCTTGGGAGCGAAGAGCAAAACAACGCTTCGCCAGAGCGTCCGCAGGGTCAGACGACCTTTTCGACCTGGCTGTATTCCAGCTCGACCGGGGTGGCGCGGCCGAAGATCGAGACAGCGACGTGCAGGCGCTCGCGGGCCTCGTCGACCTGCTCGACCGAGCCGTTGAAGCTGGCGAACGGACCGTCGGTGACGCGCACCTGCTCGCCGATCTCGAAGCGGACGGTCGACTTGGGACGCTCAACGCTTTCCTCGACCACGCCGATCATGCGGGCCGCTTCCTTTTCGGAGATCGGCTGCGGCTTGCTGGCCGAGCCGAGGAAGCCGGTGACCTTCGGCGTGTTCTTGACCAGGTGGTAGGCCTCGTCGCTGAGGTCCATCTTCACCAGCACGTACCCGGGCAGGAACTTGCGCTCGGCGTTGACCTTGCGGCCGCGGCGGATCTCGACGACCTCCTCGGTCGGCACGAGGATTTCGGAGAAGGCGTCTTCGAGACCCTGGGCCCTGGCCTGGTCACGGATGTGGTCGGCCACCTTCTTCTCGAAGTTCGAGTAGGCGTGGACGATGTACCAGCGGTGGTGCGGGTTGGACGGCCGGGCTTCGACTTGAGCGTTCATGGATTATCCGGCGTTCGCGAGCTTCAGGACCTGTGACACGATGAACGACAGGCTCGTGTCGACCACGAAGAAGAACAGGGCGGCGATGATCACCATGATGAAAACCATCACGGAGGTGATCCAGGTTTCCTTGCGGCTCGTCCAGGTGATCTTGCGACCTTCGGCGCGGACCTCCTTGCCGAACTGTACAATGTTGAACGGCTTCTTCGGCGTGGCGGCGGCCGCGGCGGCGGCGGCGGCGGCCTGACCGGCAGGCGCGGCCACAGCGGCGGCGCTCCTGGCGGCGCGCTGTTTCATCGCGGAGAGATTGCCCGTTTTCTTGGCCATCGGACGGGTCTGACGCTCTTTTCAACTGGCCGAAGCGCGACCATCGCGCTTCGCATATAGGAAGCAGGTGGCACGAGTGGAGGGATTCGAACCCCCGGCCCTCGGTTTTGGAGACCGATGCTCTACCAGCTGAGCTACACTCGTAGACGTCCACCCTGTCGGGCAAATGCCCTCCCGTGAACCGAACAGCGAACCTTAGGCGGTGATACCCGCCGGTCAGCTTGTCAATTCACCGGAAGCGGGCCGTTTAGCAGGGACAGCGGCGGCGGGCAAGCAAGCCGGCGCCGGATCGAACCGCCTTCCACGACGTTTTTTGTCGGGAAAGGGAGACTCCCATGCCCGAACGCCCTGGCAATCGCGAAACCGGGAACGAGAACCTGCGCCCGGCCGGCGACGGCAAGGCCCCCCGCCCCGCCACCGAACCGGCCGGCTCGAAGGGCGCTCTCCCTCCCCTTCATGGGGAGGGACAGGTCCGCGCAGCGGACCAGGGTGGGGCAAGGGGTGGCCGCTTTCGTCGTCGGGGGAGGATCGCTGCTTGCCCCACCCGTCTCGTCTCGCTGCGCTCGCCGATCCACCCTCCCCACAAGGGGGAGGGAGAACCAGCGCCAGCATCCCTCAACGCCGCCCCAGTCTTCCTTGCGTTGACATGATGCTGCGCCGCATCACATGAGGATCAGCATCGGCCCCCCCGCGGGTCGCGAGGAAATTCAATACGATGTCGACAGCCGACCTTCAGGCCGCGCCGGTGAAGGCGAGCCCCTTCTTCGAGGAGAAGGTGCTGTGGGTGAAGCACTGGACC
>Ga0247843_1010284_pt1 | contig 10015 bp, 10 predicted proteins | sample LaCruzMarch2017__FD_192420 | JGI IMG/M metagenome (GOLD analysis project Ga0247843, IMG submission 192420) | Freshwater microbial communities from meromictic Lake La Cruz, Castile-La Mancha, Spain - LaCruzMarch2017_8m | ecosystem: Environmental > Aquatic > Freshwater > Lake | place: Spain...
GGTGCCCCGCAGCGACATCACCCGGCTCGAATCGCTGCTCGCCACCCCCGGCACCTGGGTGGTCAGCATCCGCTCGGCCGCCAACGTGCTGCGGGGCGAGGCCCAGGTGCTCGCCTTCCCCGACCTCCGCCCCAACCGCCAGGTGGTGGAACAGGGGGAGGTGCTCTCCCGCACCGCCCTCGAGCCCGACGTGCGCGAGCTCGACGCCGTGCGCAGCCGCCTCAACCTGCTGCTGGCCGCCGCCTACGCCAAGGCCCAGCGCCAGGGCACCCTGGCCAACGGCCTGCAGTTCGATGTCGCCAGCCTCAATGCCCTCGCCCGCGAGCTCAGCGAGCGGCCCGCCGGCGTCACCGCCAACCTCGAGGCGGTGGCCAGCCAGAACGCCGACACCCCCGACCCGATCAGCGTTGAAATGCGCTGGGTCCGCAAGGACGCCGCCACCCGACCGGGGCGGCCATGACCACGGCGGTGCCGGCCCCTGGCCCCCTGGCCGGCCTCGATCCCGGCCGCAGCAAGTGCGGCCTGGTGCTCACCGATCCCGAACGCCGCGAGATCCGCCAGGCCCTGGTGTTGCCCCCCGAAGCGGCCTGGGAGCACCTGCAGCACTGGCACCGCCACCAGGTCCTGGCCGCTGTGGTGATCGGCGACGGCACCGGCAGCGGCCCCTGGCGGCGGCGCCTGGAGCCCCTGCTGCCGGTGGAGCTGGTGGATGAGCGCGGCACCACCCTGGCGGCGCGGCGGCGCTACTGGCAGCTGTTCCCCGCCAGGGGCTGGCGCCAGCTGCTGCCCCTGGGCCTGCGCCAGCCCCCGCGCGACTGGGACGACGTGGTGGCCCAGCTGCTGCTGGAGCGCCGGCTGGGGCGGGATCTGATCAGAACAACGCCCGCACCGTGAAGACGTAGTCGCCGCCCGGTTCGAGCTGGTAGTCGGCCTTGAGCAGGAAGCGCAGCAGGGCGTCCTGGATCAGGGCCCGTCCCAGGGAGGGCTCCACCTGCAGCTCGCCCCGATCAAAGGCCCAGCGGAACCGCCACTGGAACCCACCGGCGCTGATCTCCCCCTCCAGCAGGCAGGGGCTGAAGCTCTGGCGCAGCACCCGCAGCTGTGCGGTGGTGGCGGGTAGGCGACTCACAGGAAGCGGGGGGCGGGGCGCCGTCGGTGTCGATCGATGCTCTCAGGATGGCGGTGGATCGGGGCGAAAACTGTTCAAGCGGTTGGCGGCCCGCTCCAGGCCAACCCGGCGGATCAGGTCGATGCCCGCCTCCACCTCCGCCAGCACCGTGTCCAGCACGGGCCGATCGGCGGCGGAGAACTTGCCAAGCACGTGCGACACCGTGCGGGCCCGGCGCTCCTCGGGCGTCTCGCCGGGGGCACCGATGCCGATGCGCAACCGGGCGAAGGACTCGCTGCCCAGGTGGGCGATCGTGCTGCGCAGGCCATTGTGGCCGCCGGCCCCGCCCGAGGCCCGCACCCGCAGGCGCCCCAGGGGCAGGTCCATGTCGTCCACCAGCACGAGCATCTGGGCGGGCTCGAGCCGGAACCAGTCGAGGGCGGCGCGGATCGAGCGGCCGCTGTCGTTCATGAAGGTCTGGGGCATCAGCAGCCGCAGCCGCTTGTCTCCCTGACCGGTCTCGGCCAGCAGCCCGTGCAGCCGGCCCTGGTTGCGGAAGCTGGAGCCACCGGCGCGGGCCAACCGCTCCAGCACCATGAAGCCGACGTTGTGGCGGGTGTCGACGTAGCGGGGGCCGGGATTGCCCAAGCCCACCAGCAATTGCAGATCCAACGGATGGCCGCCCTCAGCTGGAGGGCCCGGCACTCTCCTCAACCACCGCCGCCGGCGCTGAAGCGTCAGCCGCCGGCGGAATGGCGGCGGGGGGGCCGGAGATGTCGATGGACTGGTCGGTACCCACGGCCGTGCGGAACTCCTTCTCAAACTCCTGCGAGGCCGACTGGAAGCCGCGCAGGGTGCGCCCCAGGGTCTTGCCGAGCTCGGGCAGGCGCTTGGGTCCGAAGACCAGCAGTCCGATGGCGGCGATCACCGCCATCTCGGGCAGACCGATGCCGAAGATGTTCATGGACAGGGGGCGAGAGGAATCAGCCGACGCCGTTCCAGTTGACGTTGATGCCCTCAAGAAGGAGGGACTTGTTGTACAGCTGCAGGATCACCAGCAGGAACACCAGGAAGAGCAGCATGGCCACGCCCATCACAGGGGTGGTGCCCCAGCCGGGCACCACCTTGCCGTATTCGGAATTCAGGGGGCGCAGCAGGTCTCCCAGACGGGTGCGTTGGGCCATGGCAGCTCGGACCTCTCGGGCACGGGATCGCGGTGCTTACTGTAAGGGTCTTGCCGGCCGCACCGAGATGGGCTGTCGAGAGTTGTGACGCAAACCTCGCGTCTCCTGCCCCGCCTGAGAGCTCCCCATGGATCCCGCCGCCAGCACGTCCCCCGCCCTCTCCGTGGCCCTCACGGTGCTCGCGGTGCTGCTGGCCCTCACCGGTTTCGGCGTGTACACCGCCTTCGGCCCCCCCTCCAAGGGCCTCACCGATCCCTTCGACGATCACGAGGACTGAGCCGCCGCGACCTTCTGCAGCGTCCAGTGCCCCAGTTGCCAGGGGGTCAGCTGCAGCGGATCGCTTCCGTCGGCGAGGGCCAGCCTCTGGCCCAGGCCGTCGCAGCGCTCCAGCACGGTCCAGTCGGGGCCGATCGAGAGGCGGCGTCGGCAGGGCCCGAGGTTCTGCACGCTGAGCAGCGCCTGCCCCGCCCCCCCCTGGGCGCCTGCCGCCGGCAGCGGCCGCAGGGCCACCAGCTGCAGATCGTCGCCGAGCGAAGGGAAGAGTGTTTGGGTCGGCGCGGCTGAGCCCTCCGCCGTCGGCACCGGCCGGCACCACAGCGGTTCCCGCAGCCGGGTGGCCTGCTGGGGCGCGGCGGCGGCCCGCCAGCCACCGGGGCAGGGCAGCAGGGCCAGCCGCTGCCGCTGCCAGCCGTTGTCGGCGCCGGGATCGGGCCAGGTGGGACCCCGCAGCAGCGACATCCCCAGGCTCTCCGCCGTTGCCGACACCCCCTGGGGGCCGTCGAGCAGCACCGCCAGGCCATCGCCGCGGCCTGGCCCCACCGCGGCCAGCCAGCTGATGGCGCTCACCTCCCAGCGGGCCCGCTCCCGGGCGGTGCGGGCCGTGGCCGGGCGCTCGATCACCCCGCCGGAGCTGTCGGCGGCCCAGCGGCAGGCCGGCGCGGCCAGGGGAATCTCCAGCCGCAGCAGCTCATGGCGTTGCTGCCACTGGATGCTCAACACCAGCTCCAGCCAGGGGCTGCCCGCCAGCAGGCGACCGTCGAGGCGCACCGAACTCTCGCCGCAGCGGCCGCGCCAGACGAAGCGGCCACACAGCGGCCCCGTCTCCAGCCATTGCGGCGCCCCCTGCCAGCGCCACGCCAGCGGGTGCTGGCGGTAGTCAGCCGCCAGGTCCCAGGCATCCCAGAACTCCCCGCGGTCGCGCCAGCGGCACCAGGCCAGCGGCCTCGCCAGCTGGGGCGTACCGGCCCCATCGAACAGTTGCTCCACCCCCTGCGGGCCGATCAGCGCCGAAACCAGACCGTTGCCCAGGTGCCAGTGGTCCGGCCCGCCGCCGGCGACCCGTTCCAGCCGCACCGCCGCTGCCACGGGCCAGGCCGCCTCGATGCCGGTGCTGGGTATGGTGCTGGCGCCGGTGTCCTGGCGCCGCAGGCGTTGCACCGCCACCCCTTCGATGCCGGGGATCTGCAGCCACTGGCCGCCGCCGGGGGCCGGCTGCCCGATCAGGCGCCGTTCGCCGTCCGTCCCTGACAGCCACCAGTCGCCCGCCGGCAGCCGCAGGGTGCGGGGCTGGGCCGGCAGTGGCTGGAGCTGCAGGGCGCACCAGGCGTCCGCAGCCCCGGCTGGCGCCCCCCCGGCCAGGCCCCGCCCCAGGGCCCGGTCGCGGCGACGGGCGGCCCGGCGGCGGGCGCCCCGCCACTCCGGTTCGGCCTGCTCAAACACCTCCGGGATCGATGTGCCCGGCAGGATGTCGTGGAACTGCTGGAACAGCAGGCGGCGCCAATCGCCCTCGGCGGCCTCAGCGGCCTCGGCCGGCAGGGCGAACAGTGCCGCGGCCAGATCCGCCTCCCGCAGCAGCCGCTCCAGGGTCCGGTTGTGGCGCTTCTGGTCCGGGCGGCTGGTGGCACAGCCACGGTGCAGCTCCAGATAGAGCTCGTCGCGCCACACCGGCAGCTGGCCCGCCAGGGACTCCAGCGGCTCCAGGTAGGCCCGCAGGGTGCCGTGCCGCTGGCCGGCGGCCACCGGCTGGTCCTGCCAGAGCTCCAGCTGCTCCAGCATCTCGGCGGTGGGTCCGCCGCCGTGGTCTCCCACCCCCGGCAGCCAGAGGGCGTCGGCGCAGCCGCTGACCTGCTGCCACTGCAGCCGGTAGCGCTCCATCGCCACCGGATCGCCGTCGGTGCCGATCGGCGCCGTCATCAGGGCCAGCACCTCGGCGCCACAGCGGCTGCGCCAGCGGAACAGCCGGTGGGGGAAGGGATTGGTGGCGTTCCAGGCCAGCTTGTGGGTACAGAACCAGCGCACCCCGGTGGCGGCCGCCACCGCCGGCAGACCGGCCGCGAAGCCGAAGCTGTCCGGCAACCAGGCCAGCCGGTGACTCCACTCCGGGAAGGCGCGCTGGCTGTAGTGCTGGCCCTCCTGGAACTGGCGCAACAGCGAGGCGGTGGAGAGCAGCACGCAGTCGCTTTCCACCCACGGGCCGTTGATGGGTTCGAAGCGGCCCGCCACCATGGCCCGGCGGACCCGGGCGAAAAGGGCCGGCCGGTGGCGCTCCAGCCAGGCGTAGAGGGCCGGGGTGGAATGGCCGAAATGGAGCGTGTCGAAGCGCTCCATCAGGTCGAGGGCCGAGGCGAAGGTACGCTCCGCCGCCTGCCAGGTGTCGGCCACCGGCCACAGCCAGGCCAGGTCGAGGTGGGCATGGCCGAGCACCTGCAGCAACCCCTCCCCCGGGGCCTCCCCATGGCCATGGGCGCGGCGCAGTTCGCGCAGCTCAGCAGCGGTGGCCGCCAGCAGGCCCAGGGGATCGGCCGGCTCCAGCGGCTCGAGCTCGATCCGGCTGGTGATCAGGGCACCGTCATCGTGAACAGGGCTGCGCAGCCGCAGCTCCAGATCCAGGACCTCCCCCTGCCACCAGCGCTCGGGCAGGGGCCAGCGGCAGGCGGTGTCGAACAGATCGCCGCTGTGGACCCGCTGCCCATCGACCCACAGCTCGGCCCGGTCGGCCCACCAGGACAGCACCAGCCGGGCCCGGGCGCCGGCCGCCAGGGGCCGCCAGGGCTCCGGGCAGGGACAGGACAGGTGCAGCCGGCGCCACTGGCCGCCCCGCGGCCAGATGATCAGGCCCCGGGCCGCCCAGTCGGGGCGGTGGCGGCGTCCCCACGCCTCCCCGAGGGCCGTACCGCTGCCGCCCCCGGGCTGGAGGCCCTGCCAGAGCGGTTGGAGATCCAGGGGCCGGGGCATGGGGAACGTGACCGAAACGTTTCAATCGGAGCCGGTTGCGCCTGCCAAACGGCATCGGACAGGCTGGATGGTCAACCACCACCCATAAGATGATGCGGCTGCCGAGGGGTCATTGAGACCCGTACCGGCGCCCGTCACTCCCTGTCACCCGCCGGACAGACCATGCTCGCTCTCAAGATCTCGGTTTACTCCGTCGTCTTCTTCTTCATCGGGATCTTCGTCTTCGGCTTCCTGGCCAGCGATCCCACCCGCTCCCCCAGCCGCAAGGACCTGGAGGACTGATTCCTGCGGCGCCACGCGCCACCCGTCCGGACAACCGGACCGCTGCGGGGATAGGCCCCGAACTCCCATGGCAGGATCGGCCGCGTCCTAGCCGCCCATCCGCTACCTGTGGTGCTCCATCCCTGCTCGGGACGTCGCCAGGCCCCAGAAGGCCTGACCCCTGGGATGGGCCTGTGGCTGGGCATCGGCGGCGTGCTGGCGTTGACGGCCGCACCGGCCCAGGCCCGGCCGGAACTCCCTTCCAGGCTCCAGGTCGCCCAGGCGCAGCTCGCGCCGGCGCCGGCCGCACCCGCTACGGCCAACCCCTTCGACGACGAGCCCCCGGGCGGGCCGCAACCCGAGACCCAGGCCGGGACCGACCCCCCAGGGGAACCCGCTCCCCCCTTGCAGCCCCCAGCGGAGCCCACCCCAGCCGTCCCCGCTTCCGCCACAGCCCCGGCGGCTGGCGTCGACCCCGCCAGCGACGCGGTGCCCCTCGAGCTGGAACTGACCGCCAACCAGCAGGGCTACGACAGCCAGCTGCAGCGTTTTGTCGCCACCGGCAGTGTCATGGCCCGCCTCGCCGGCGGCCGCCTGCTGGCCGACCGGCTGGAGTTCGAGGCCAGCACCCGCACCCTCCTGGCGGTGGGCAACGTGCGCTTCCAGCGCGGCCAGCAGTACCTGCAGGGCAGCCGCCTCCGCTACGCCCTGCTGGAGGGGGTGGGGGAGATCGACGATGTGTATGGCGTCATTGATCTGGACACCACCAAGGAGGACTTCAACCTCGAGAAGGAGGCTTCCGCCCCCCTGCCACCACCCGAGCCGATCAGCTGCACGCCGTCCTACCCGGCCGTGCCCCTGTGGCAGCCCTACCCCTGGGCCGTCACCGCCTGGGCCGGCCAGGCGTATGCCGGTGAGTTCGGCGACACCTTCACCTTCAGCGGCCGCTTCCGGCCCGAGTACTTCGGGGGGATCGGCCTGCAGCGCCGCCTCCTCCAGGCCGGCCCGCTGTCGCTGGAGTTCGATGCCAACCTGCTGGGGCACAAGGCCAATTCCCAGCCGGGGGGCGGCTTCAACCAGCTGTTCCCCTTCTCCGACACCCCTGGCCAGAGCTTCGGCGAGCTCACCGGTGGCGTCGGCCTGCGCCTGTGGCTGCGCCCCTGGCTCAACATCTTTTTCGTGGAGGGCCTGAGCGTCACCTCGGCCAAGAGCAACTACGAGCAGACCTTCCGAGAGAACTCGTCGCGCCTGCTCAACTACCTGGCCTTCGAGGTGGAAGCCCTGGTCACGCCCCGCTGGTCGGCCGTGGGCCGCATCCACCACCGCTCGGGGGCCTACGGCACCTTCAGCGGCGTCAGCGAGGGCAGCAACGCCTACCTGCTGGGTCTGCGCTACCGCTTCGGCACCGACAAACTCGCCAGCCAGCCGCTGCCGGTGCCGCCTGCCCAGGGCTGCCCAGGCGCCCCACCCCTGGCCAGTGAGCAGCCCGAAGGGCTGGCCCAGCAGCTTGAGCAGTTGACGATGGGACCCGGTTGGACCGGCACCAGCGGCCAGCCGGCCCCGAGGCCCCCGGTCCAGCCCCCTGAGGACAAGGGTGGGGTGTGGCGCAACGCCCGGCATCAGGAACGGCGGCGCCGCGAGGCCATCGCCAGGATTCCCCAGCGGGTTGAGAACGTGACCTTCGAGCGCAGTCTCAAGGCCGAGCGGCGCTTCGGCTTCCCGCGGGAGTTCACCACGCCGGACACCGCCAACGATTTCGGTACCACCCGCCCCGAGCAGCTCAAGGACCAGACCACCACGGGTAACCAGGAACTGATCAAGGGCACCGTGAGCCGCTGGCGCCTCCAGGCCCGGCGCCTCAAGCTCACCCCCAACACTCTCTCCGGCGACCGGGTGGGCTTCACCAACGACCCGTTCACGCCCGCCCAGTCGTGGATGGATTCGGAGAAGGTGGTCATCACCCTGCTGCCCAACGGCGACACCCTGGTGAAGGCCCGCCGCAACACGTTGCGGCTGGAGGATCGCCTGCCGATCCGCGTCACCCGCCAGCGCCGCATCGAGAAACAGGAGGAGGTCAGCAATCCGCTGGTGCTGGGCAACGACCGGGAAGACCGGGACGGCTTCTTCCTCGGCTACAACGTGCCGATCAAGATCGGTCAGAAGGGACTCCTCAACCTGCAACCGCAGGTGATGGTCCAGCGCCTTTACACCGGCAACACCGACGCCTACCCCCTGCCAGGGTCACCGGCGGGCTCCACCACCATCGTGGAGCAACCAGCCAAGGGCGGCGACTACGTCGGTCTGGATGCCCGTCTCACCGGGCCCCTGCTGGGCTTCAACGCCGATGCCCGCCTCAGCCTCTCCACCCTCAATCCCGACAACATCGCCGACGGCACCCGCAGCTTCGGCGACCTGGCCCGGCTGGTGAACCTGCCCCTGGTGGGCAGCAGCACCTTCCGCCTCTTCGGTGCCTACCGCTTCCGCACCTGGAACGGCTCCCTGGGCGAACAGGATGTCTACTCCGCCTATGGCGTCTCGCTTGAGCGGCAGGGCAGCCTGCCCAACTGGGGCCAGCTCTCCCGCAGCTACTACTGGCGCATGGGGGTGGGCAACTTCCAGGCCAACCCGACCACCGGCACCGATTTGCTCGAGGTGTGGCGCGCCAACGCCATCGGCTCCTTCAACGTCTCCTACCCGATCTGGACCGGCAAGCCCACCACCAGCCCACCGATGATCTCCCTGGCCAATACACCGGTGCCGATCGTTCCCGGCCTGCGCTTCAACGCCAACCTGCTCGGCGTGGCGGCCTACTTCAGCGACGGCACCAACCAGAACACGGTCGGTCTGTCCGGGGGGCCCACCCTCACCCTGGGACGCTTCGAGAAGCCCTTCCTTGACTACACCCAGCTGACGGTCACCGGCGGCTTCACCCTGCGCCAGGGCCAGAGCCCGCTGGAGTTCGACCGGGCCGTCGACCTGGGCACGGTCGGCATCGGCCTGTCCCAGCAGCTGGTGGGGCCGCTGGTGTTCAGCGGCGGCATCGGCTTCAACGTGGATCCCAATTCGGGCTTCTATGGGGATGTCACCGGCTCCTACGTGGAGCTGCGCTGGCAGCGGCGCTCCTACGAAATCGGCGTTTATTACAGCCCCTATGACGGCCTGGGCGGCATCCGGGTGCGCCTCAACGACTTCAACTTCAAGGGACCCGGCACCCCCTTCATCCCCTACCACCCCACCCAGGGGGCCCTGCAGCGGCCCTTCTAGGCCGCCGCGAAACCGGTCAGGTAAGGGAGCCGGCTGGCGGTGGCCCGCAGCTCGCCGTCATGGGCCACCAGCTGGGCGGTGCCGTTCCATTCGCCGCTCACCAGCATGCGGCGCGGGCCGGCAGGCAGGCTCAATGGCCATTCCAGGACCTCGCTGCCGGCGACCAGCCTCACCAGGGGTGGCTCCAGATCAAGCTGGAGAACCGCGCCGGGATGGGCGGCGATGGCGGCCTGCAGGGCCAGCACGGCGTCGTGGTCGGCGCTGAGACAGGGAATCCCCAGGGCCAGGCAGTTGCCGAAGAAGATCTCGGCGAAGCTTTCACCGATCACCGCCCGCAGGCCCCAGCGCATCAGCGCCTGGGGGGCGTGTTCGCGGCTGGAGCCGCAGCCGAAGTTGCGGTTGACCACGAGGATCGCAGCGCCCTGGTTCTCGGCCCGGTCGAAGGGGTGATCCCCGGCCCGCTCGCTGCGGTCATCGGCGAAGACACCCTCCGCCAGCCCGTCGAACGTGACGCACTTCAGGTAGCGGGCGGGGATGATCCGGTCGGTGTCGATGTCGTCGCCGGGTACGACCACGGCGCGGCCCTCGCAGCGCTGGATCGGTCCGGCCGGGAAGGGGGTGGCGCTCATGCTCGGGTGCTGGCGGTTTCTGGCTCTGGGGTCGTCGGGGCGGCGACCAGGCGGCGCACGTCGGCCACATGGCCGCTCACCGCCGCCGCCGCCACCATGGCGGGGCTCATCAACAGGGTGCGGCCGGTGGCCGACCCCTGGCGCCCCTTGAAGTTGCGGTTGCTGGAGCTGGCGCTGATCTGGCGCCCCTCCAGACGGTCGGGGTTCATGGCGAGGCACATTGAGCAGCCCGGTTCGCGCCACTCGAAGCCGGCGGCGCGGAACACCGCATCGAGGCCCTCGGCCTCGGCCTCGGCCGCCACCTGCTCACTACCCGGCACCACGAAGGCCTTGAT
>Ga0247843_1010285_pt1 | contig 10015 bp, 8 predicted proteins | sample LaCruzMarch2017__FD_192420 | JGI IMG/M metagenome (GOLD analysis project Ga0247843, IMG submission 192420) | Freshwater microbial communities from meromictic Lake La Cruz, Castile-La Mancha, Spain - LaCruzMarch2017_8m | ecosystem: Environmental > Aquatic > Freshwater > Lake | place: Spain...
TCAATAATTCTTTCCAGAGATGTAACGGCAAATTCGGGGGTACCATAAAATATGATCCGCATGAGCTACCACTACTTAATACCCATGAAAATTCTATTCCATCTAACGCCTTTAAACTTGCGCTTTGTAATGGTTTCCTGGGTACCTACGCTATGAATCGGCGTTTCATCGTACTTTAAGGAAAGCCATACAAATAAGGCTTTTCCTACTATATGATCTTCCGGAACAAAACCCCAATATCTTGAATCGGCACTGTTATGTCGGTTATCACCCATCATGAAGTAATAATTCATTTTAAAGGTATAATGGGTAATAGGTTGTCCATTTAACGTGTAAGAGTTACCCGTTTGTTCAAGTTTACCAGCGTGCTCATAATGTTCAATAGGCAATTTATATAACCAATAATTTTTTTCATTCAATGGAATCTTTACACCTGCTTTAGGAACATAGATAGGACCAAAATTATCCCTCGACCAAGATATTCCTTCCCAATGTGGATAGGTTTCGCCAGGTGAAACAGTTTTGGACATTAAGGTATCAATGCTTTTTACGTTGCTTTCTTTCCTTAATTTTTCCCGTGTTTCATCGGTCATTGCAAATTCACTCGTGTAAAGGTTTTTATCGGTAATGTCCAATTTGTCGAGAAGGGTTCTGTTGAAGCCGGTTCCATCGGTATTTACCTTGTATAAGTATTCTCTATGAGGTGGATCGGCGAAGGGTTTGTTGTTTAAAAAAATATTTCCGTTTACCAATCTCAATTCATCCCCCGGAATGGCAATGCAACGTTTAATATAGTTCGTTTTTTTATCTACCGGAAAATCCAGTTCATAGGGATAATTAAATACAACCACATCACCGTTTTTAATTTTTTGAAATCCAGGTAATCTATAGTATGGAAGCTTTAAGGCATCGGAATATGCTTTTACATCAACCACAGGAAGGGTTTGATGAGCAAATGGCACAGAAAGTGGAGTCATTGGAAGCCGGGCTCCATAGTTAAATTTACTTACAAATAGAAAATCACCTACCAATAATGATTTTTCCATCGATGGGGTAGGTATTTGGTATGCTTCAATAAACAAGGAACGAATAAAAGTAGCGGCAAGAATAGCAAATAAAACGGCATCCACCCATTCTCCATATTTCTTACCCTTTTTGATATAATAGCGATAATAATAATAGAACGTAACAGCGCCTTGCCACATTATAAAGAATATAAGAGCAATGAAAATATTCGCTCCGGCACCTATTACATATAAAAAAAAGATAAGGACATTAATAAAGGTCCATATGGAAAAGTAAATTTTGGTTTTTCGTGGAAACCCTTTGATTCTTTCAATCAGGTTTTTTATAAAATTCATTTTTATTCAGTTTATTTCTTAAATCCTAACATATCACTCATGGTATACACGCCCTTTTTACCTAAAAGCCATTCGGCTGCTTTCAGCGCTCCTGTAGCAAAACCCATTCTATTGTATGCTTGGTGTGTTATTTTAATTTCATCTATTTCACTTTGGTATGAAATGGAATGCGTACCGGGTACTTCTCCAATTCGTTTTGAAACAATATTCAATTCTAACGGGTGTAATTCTTCTTTTAGTTCTTCTGAACGATTAACATAAGTTTTTTTTCTATCAAGATGTTCAAGAATACCTTCAGCTAAGGTAATAGCTGTTCCACTTGGAGAATCCTTTTTTAATGTATGATGGATTTCTTCCAACACCGGTTCATACATAGGGTATGAATTCATCAGGGTTGCCAGGTGTTTATTAAGTTCAAAAAATAGATTTACCCCCAAACTAAAGTTAGTGGCATAAAATATGGAAGATTGATTCTGGGTGGCATAATTACAGATTTCATCAAAATCAGAGTACCAACCTGTAGTACCAACAACCACAGGAATATTTAAAGAGAAACAATTAAGGATATTCTTTTTAGCCGATTCAGGTTGGGTAAATTCGATAGCAACATCTGCGGTCTTAAGATCTTCTAAAGGGTAATCAGGGTTAGAAAATTTGCATACAATAGTATGTCCGTTGTTGACAGCTAGTTGTTCTATTGCTTTTCCCATTTTCCCATAACCAATAAGGGCTATTTTCATGCGGGACATTTAGAGTTAAAGATAACAAACCCTAAGTCAAGGCTATTGTATTTGTATATGAATGAGTTCGATGCCTTCCTTTTCATTGATGTGCAAAACTACAATACTTAAATGGCTTTTTTTGTGTTTTAGGAATAGCTAATTTTACACCTTTATTTACCTCAATTGAAAAAGATATTACTGATAATTTTAAGCCTGGGATCAGTAGTGTTTGCTCTTGGTTTTTTGTGGATATTCATAAGCTCCAATACAAATAAATCGGAAATTTATATAAAAACGGGCGATACCAAAGACAGTTTAATGGTTGCTCTTTTAAGAAATAAAAGCCTTAAAAGTCCAGCTTCATTCCGTCTTTCCAAGGCTTTAATTGAATTACCTAAAGTGTATCCTGGAAAATACCTTGTAAAAGACGGTATGAATAACCGTGAATTAATTAATATGTTTAAATACGGTAAACAAACCGATATTAGTTTCCGATTTGGTAATAATATCTTTCCATTTGAATTGTTTGGTGCCCTTGGTCGTAAGTTTGAAGCAGATTCAGCAGCCTTTCAAAAAGCATTAATGAACCCGGTAAAATTAGAAGCTTTAGGGTTAGACTCTAGTAATTTGCTTGCTGTTTTTTGGTCGGATACGTATCATTTCCCCTGGACCATAAACCCCGATAAGTTGGTGGATTTTTTTATTAACGACCAACAAAGATTCTGGGACTCTGATCGGTTTAATAAATTAGCCGCCACAGGTCTAAAGTCTTCTAAGGAGGTTTATATCCTTGCCTCTATTATTGAAAAAGAAGCAGTAAAAGCAGAGGAGCTGCCCATTATGGCCGGGGTCTATTTGAACAGGTTGCGCATAAATATGCCCTTACAAGCCGACCCAACTGTAAAGTATGCCAGTGGAATTAAGTTTATGAAGAGAGTTACAGGTATCCTCGATATTGAATCGCCATATAATACGTATCTTCATACCGGTTTGCCTCCTGGCCCCATTGGTATTGCCTCCAAAAAAGGAGTGGATGCGGTTTTAAATTACAACCCCAACGAGTACCTTTATTTTTGTGCGAAAGAAGATTTCTCGGGTTATCATAATTTTGCCAAAACATACAAAGACCATCAAGCCAATGCTAAACTATACCGAACAGCATTGGATAAAAAAGGGATTCGATAACTAAGCGGTTTCTATTGTTCCACCAACGCTATTGAATCTATTACCAATGGCCCAAAACGATGTAATTCAGTATCGGATGACAAAATCTTCCTTTTCATACCTTTGATTAAAGAAAACAAGACCAATAAAAAAGAGATCAATCGTTAGGCTTACCCTTGGATTAGCCTTAATTTCTCTCCAGGCTTCCTTCATTTCGCGCGACCAGTTTATATCATCAAAAATAAACAAACTCGTTTCGGTTGCCTTTTCTAAGCACTGATTAAAGTATCTCAAGGTAGGTTCTTTACGGTGGTTACCATCAAAAAATACCCAATCAACAAAGGGAACCTTAGTAAGAACGGTGTGCAAAGTAGTATCGAAGTTCCCTATCACCATGTGAATATCATCAAGTCCAACTGAGTTAAAGTTCATAACAGCCTTTTCTGCAAGCATGGGGTTTCCTTCGAGGGATGTAAAATTAATGTTCTCCTTAAAAGAAATCCTTTGATACATAGTGCTTATACCCAGAGCAGTTCCTAGCTCTAAAGCATAAGTAGGATTGTGCCAAACCCCAAGGCGATATAATAATTCGGCGTATCGTTTTGGCTTGGACGATAAACGCGAAAAACTTCCTATGGTACGATTTGAATGTGCATCCAAACTTCCTGCTCCGTGGTCGTGGCTAATAAGTGGGGTAGAATCCCTTTTTAAACTTTCCCTTACGTTTTCTATTTGTTTAAATTTTTTTGATCTTAGCTTTTTATTATAAATGATATCCTTTACAAAAGAATAAACGAAAGGGGAATGAATTCCATGTAGGTTTTTGCTTCGAAACAAATAAACGATATAATGCAGAATGGTATTCAAAGCAATTATAACATGAAAAGGTGCAAGCAGATTATAAAAAACCCAAAACGAACTCTGGTGTATAAGTTCAACATTTGGAAATTAACTTTACCTTTCCTAAGAAAGAAATAGAAATATCAGGTAGTTCTAAATGGATGATTGATTTAACGTTTTCTTTAGGCTTTTTCGGCTTTTGCGGCTCGAAGTGCAATCAACTCTTTATTCAAAGTGTCTATTTGCTGGTTTACTTTGGCAATTTTACCTTCAATATCTTTTTTGAATATATCCGCATTTTTGCTTTTAGCAAAAAACTCCATATTATTTTCCCAGGTTTCTATTTCGGTTTTAAAAGCCTTTATCTTCTCGCGTAACCTTCTTTCATCATCCCCCAACTTTTTATCTCCGCCCGGTTGAGAAGAAATTTGGTTATAATGATCTTTAAGATGTGCACTTTTATAAGAATCTCTGTTCTGGCGAAACTTCTTGTAAATAATGTCTAAAAGGTCGTGAAAGGTATCGCCAATTTCTTTCTTGTTCTTTAAGGGAACAAATCCAATTTGATTCCAGGTGGATTGCAATTCTCTGAGTTTGGCCAATACTTCGTCGCCATTCTCGTTAGTTTGCAAGGCCTCCAGTTCAGCAATAATAGCTAGTTTTTTATTTAGATTATCGGTTTCCTCCCCTTTACGACTCTCAAAATGATCGCGCTTTCGATTGAAAAATTCATCACATGCTTTCCTGAATCTTTTCCATACAGCCTGAGAAACAGACTCTGGAACCGTTCCACTGTTTTTCCATTCTTCCTGAAGTTTAATTAATTCTTTCGTAGCGTAATTAAAATCTTCATTATCCTTTAATTCCTCGGCACGTCTGCAAATGTCTTCTTTAATAGAAATATTTGCCTTGCGCTCGGCATTTAAACGTTTAAATTGTTCGTTTCTGTTCTTTGAAAAGATATTAAACTGCTCACGAAACTGTTGCCAAATGATTTCATTTTGTGCTTTAGGAACCTGACCAATGATTTTCCATTCCTCCATCAATTTGTTCAATTCATCAAAGTTGGTCTTCCACTCGTTGCCTTTTGATGGTATGTGATTCGCTATCAAACGGGCTTTTTCTACTAAAACCTCTTTTAATTTAAGATTCTCTACTCTTTTTTCCTGAATCTCATCAAATTGACTTTTGCGTTGTTTGTATATTTCATCTATGGTCGACTTAAATCGGCTCCATATCTCCTCACTAAATTCCTTAGGAACAGGTCCTGTATTTTTAAACTCTTCCTGATACTTGGATAATAAAATGAACGCCCTTTTTAGGGATGGTTCTTTATGCAGCTCAGAGGCTTTATTACATAAATCAATTTTTACACCCAGGTTTTTCTGCCTATCTAACTCTTTAAGTTCGCGGTTGATAGCGAAATTATCGTAAAATTTATCCAGGTAGAAATGATAACGGTCATATAACTCCTGTAAATTGCCCTTAGGTACAACGCGTATGGCTTTCCATTCGTTTTGTAACTTTTTTATTTCATTAAGGCTATCAACAGTTTCATCTGATTCAGTCAATACCTTAATTCTATCTATTATGGCCTCTTTGGTGGCCAAATTTTTTAGTTTTTCATCCTCAGTGCGTTTCTTTTCTTCTGCTCGTGCTTCCTGTGCCATTTTAAAGGCATCATAAAACTTCAGCTTAGCATCGTCATCGGTAAATTCAAAGGTATCTTCTTCATTTCCGGCCTCCACATATTTGAGCAACTTTTCCTGACGCTCCCGTTTTAATAAATCATCAAAAAAGGGACGAATATTCTGAATGCGTTTTACGGCTTCCCGGGGGGCAAGAATTTTTGGGGCTTCGCAAGCTAAGGTGAGAAGTTGATCTTTGGTATAGGCGGAGTAATCGAGATTAATAGAATCTTCCTCGTCTATCATTTTGGTTTCCTCGTCTTCATCCTCTTCTTCAGTGTGCAATGGAGGTAAGGCGGCTTCCGACATATCCCCAACCCTTGAAGACATGTTTATGGCATCTTCTGTTATATCAGCTATCCCATCCGTCGTTTCATCATGTCCATAAGTGGTTTCTTCACCGATGGCCAACGATTTTTCATCTACTGGTTCCGCTTCAAGGCTGAATTCATTTACCACATTTTCATTAGGTTCCTGAGTGTCGATATCATTCGTGAAAGCCGTCTTATGTTGAGAAAATGCTTCTACGGATTCAGATTCAATCGTTTCAAGATTGATTTCTTCATCAGCGGATTCGTCGGAACGTTCTGGTACTAATTCATTCGTCACTAAATCATTAGGTGTATCCGGTTCGATAATAGTTCCATTCGTCTCAGTCTGCGGAACTGATGGCTCATTATTTTCTACTGGAGAATCAATGGAATCTTCATTACTCACAGGAGTAACTTCCATTTCAGTTTGGTTTACAACCCCTTCGTCGCTAGTATTTAATACTTCAGGATTGTTTTCTTGTTCCAACATTATTTATTTTTTGAATAAAATTCTATTCGTATTGTAAAACGCAAAAATGGTAATTTTGACCACATTAACAAAGCAATATTTATGAGAGTAAAATTAATTGAATGTCCGCGGGATGCCATGCAAGGGCTGGTGAATTTTATAAATACAGACACCAAAGTGACGTATCTTAACGCTTTACTGCAAGTAGGGTTTGATACACTCGATTGCGGAAGTTTCGTTAACCCCAAAACCATTCCTCAAATGGCAGATACAGCTGAAGTATTACCAAGGCTAAATATGACAGAAACCAAACTTTCAGTTATCATTGCAAATGAACGTGGAGCGATCTCCGCGGTAGAATTTGATGAAATAACCTATTTAGGGTTTCCCTTTTCTGTGTCGGAAACCTTTCAACAAAGGAATACCAATGCAAGTATGGACGATTCCTTAAAAACCGTGGGGTCAATAATAGACTTATGTCATAAAAAGAATAAAAAATTCATGACCTATTTATCCATGGGGTTTGGAAACCCTTACAATGAAGCATGGAATTCCGACATTGTAGTTCATTGGATACATAAGCTTCAAAATGTTGGAGCCAACTATTTTTCATTGTCCGACACAGTAGGCGTATCGAATCCAAAAACGATTAATGAGGTGATTTCTCACATTACCAAAGAATTTCCTGATCTTAATTTCGGCTGCCATTTTCATACCCGTCCTGATGAATGGGAAGAGAAAATTGAAGCGGCCTATAATGCCGGTTGCCGAAGATTTGATGGCGCTCTAAAAGGGTTTGGGGGTTGCCCTTTGGCCAATGATAAACTCGTTGGGAATATGCCCACCGAGAACATGGTGCATTATTTCGATACTCATAATATTTCACTGGGACTAAACCAGGATAAACTCCGGGAAGCCATGCGGATGGCCGATGAAATTTTTTATTAGTTAGTATTAGATATCCCTATAAAGAAGGCCGGATTTGATTGGAACTTTATTAAATATAGAACGTTTTTTCTTCCTCTAATATTTATAAATCCACATCACCACAGGCTTTTCGCTTTCATCCAGGTATGGAATTAATTTTCTAAGCACTTCCGGGGCAAGGGTGGGGCATCCTTCGCTTTCGCAAATGGAATAGGCCACCGTTGAAGTTGGTACGCAATCGTGGGCGTGCAATACTACAAACCGCTCAAAGGCGTTGCAATTGGTAGCACACAACCCATGGAGCTTATACGATGTGCCAAAACGGCCCACATATTTTTGACCGATTTTATAAAATCCTTCGGAGGAACAACTTGAACCCGGAATATTGGCAAACCTTACATTCTCGTCTATCCACTCCCCGCCATGGCCATGGCAACATAATCCGGACACAATAATATTCCCTGTTTCTAAATTAACCAGAAAAAATCGTTCGGTTCCACTGTGTCTTTTAAAATTAATAAAGATACCGAGTGAAGAATTGTAGTTTTCTTTTTTGGCAAACTTCACCATACTGTCTAAATGCTCGCGGGAAAAGGTTAGGGATGCTGGTTTAAGTTTTTCCGGGAGAAATTCTTTAACGTTTATCAACCCATGGCAATGCACCCAAACGCCGCTGCCTAACAACGTCATTAAAAAAAGAATCAATACAAACTTGTGTTTCATTTAAAATCAGTAACGGCAAATTATGATTTTCATTGCACTTTTTTTATCCCAAATTTGAGGTTTAGAGCATTTTAATTTATGGGTCAACCACCTATAAACGTTTATTAGTCTGATGGAATGCTGAATAGTTAAAAAGTTTAAGATTTTATTCGGCATCAGGGTTTTCCCTCTAAAGTGCGTTTCACGGTAATGCCTCGTGGTATGGGGTGAAAAAGGACAAAAGGTGCTTCGCCCTCTGCCATTGTCATTAAGACGCATTAGCAATCGCTCCGATCTAATGGGTTTATTGAATTGGTTATAAATTTACATTTAAGACCCAAAATAGATCATGAAAAGGACGCGATTAATAGCCTCTTTAAGATATCTTGTCTTTGCTTACATCTTAAATATTGGTTCTGAATTATTATTAAAACAGAAATCTATTCATCTAATTCTTATATGACTTTTTTTGTAAAAACCATGAATCATTGTTATCATTTCCATCTCGGACCAAGGGATTCCCCTCTCGAGCGGGGTTTGTTTTTAAACGCAAACGATTCCCTTCAAAGGAAGGGAATCGTATTTATTAGCGGAAAGATGTTACGAGTTTTGTTTTATTAATGGGGATACACTTTTTTTGAACACTTCTAAACAGAACAATCTAAGAACATTTTTAGCTTCAAACCAGCGAAATATTCCAAACAGATCTGGAATCATAACTAGCTTTATCGCATTTCACGGAAATATGGATATGTTTATTATGTGGATTTTTTCCTGAGTAACTTCTCCAGGTCCAGGCCTCTGATCCGTTTATTGAAGATGAATTCATGATTTTCTTATTCCAGATAACATATTTAATTCTTGGATCTTTGTTTCTCTGCAATGAATCTGCCAATTTTTGGCAATCACACTTGCCCGCAGGATCGTGGGTGAAATCAAAAGCGGTAACTACACCGATGTTCTTCTCCATATCCAAAACCCATGGATTATGGTCGGAATCTGTGTTTTGATGGGCTAAGTCGCCAACTTTACCATCCGAGCTTTTATTTCGAGATGGTGAAAGGGTATTTATCAATTGTAAAAGAACTTTTAAACTTTCAGCTTCTCTCCAATCTTTCCAGGGTTTGGGGTTCACCTCACATCCTCCTTTCAAGGAAGAATCGCTTAATTCCTGGTATGCTATTTCATCATCTCCGAAATTTTCTTCTGGTTGATTTATTTGATCCTCAGAAAAATTTCCATTCAAAAAGTTAAGCCTGGCGAAGTGTTCATTTTGGATAGACATTTTTAATTCAAAGTCTTTCTGCATTAAGGATTCTTTAAATCTAACGCTCTGGGCCGAGAATTTACCAATGATTAAAGAACTAATACTTTTAATAAGCCGCACACAGGAATAGCCAAATACAATACCATACCCAAACAAAACCATGTAATTCCAGCTGTCTGGCTTATTGCATTTTGGTTCACCTTTGAAAATACATGCTGCATATTTTTTGAATACATCTATTCCCATTAACCCCCCAGACGCAATCTCGTGAATGAGGGGCGTTAAAAATGCCCCTGCAATTCCAATAACCCAATATGGAAATATCTCCTTAAGGGTGGTTTTCCAAGTTATTGGTTGGTCTGTCTCACCTTCCGCTAGTCCGGTGGCGGCAGATGTGTCTTGAATTACTCCCTTTACAAGGTAGTACTGGATGGATCCGGCAATAATGCCTGCTAATACTAAGGTTAAAATTATGGATATCATTTTTTATACGTTTATTTAAAGCTTAACAAAAAATCAGGCACCTAAGACACTACTTTCATTTCAAAAGATTTCTGTGCTATA
>Ga0247843_1010290_pt1 | contig 10012 bp, 8 predicted proteins | sample LaCruzMarch2017__FD_192420 | JGI IMG/M metagenome (GOLD analysis project Ga0247843, IMG submission 192420) | Freshwater microbial communities from meromictic Lake La Cruz, Castile-La Mancha, Spain - LaCruzMarch2017_8m | ecosystem: Environmental > Aquatic > Freshwater > Lake | place: Spain...
AGACGGATCAAAATGGGCTTCCCGTCACCGGCACCGCTCCATTTGATTTGGCTGGCCTTGGCCTGCTCGCCCGCATCGATACGCGGGATGACTATCAGGATCCAGTGCGCGGATATTTCATCGAAGGGAGCGCCATGGTCCGCCGGCACGAATTTGGCAGCACCCATCAGTTCAACACGTCAACCATCGATGCGAGATGGTTTGTTCCTCTGGCTGCGTCCACCAATCCTCCCCGTCTGGCATTCCAGTGCCTCGCCATTTCCAACAACGGTTCACCACCCTTTCAGGCCTTGGCCCAGCTCGGCGGACGCGACGTCCTGCGCGGATATTTTCTTGGGCGTTACCGTGACCGGGATCTCCTCGCCCTGCAGAGCGAGCTGCGCATTCCGTTGCGCGGAAAATGGGGTGCCGTTGGTTACGCGGCAGTCGGCAATGTCGCCAGAACGTGGGAAGGAATGCGAGCCGCCGAATTCAAACCTGCAGGTGGCATCGGCGCCCGCTACCGTGTCTCAGACGTCCAAAAAGTGAACCTGCGTCTGGATTTCACGTGGGGACGCGAGACCCCAAACCCAAGCCTTTACTTGAGTCTGGCTGAGGCCTTCTAAAAAAAAATCTGAAAAAAATCGGAAAAAAAATCGACTACACCGGTGTGATTCACATCAATTCTGCAACACGCTGTTCTAAAATTTCGGCAGGCGACTTATCAAAGCGGCAATGTGAGCCATCCCCATGGGTCGTCAGCTGGACGTCCATTCCGTACCCTTCGAATCTTTGCTGGGCACCATGGGCGCCAGGGTTTAAGAAATCACTCGAAGTCGTTTCGATGCGCAGCTTGAAGTAACGGCGCCAGTCGTTCGAGGCTTCCATGGTGGTGCTTGTCCGCAACAGACCGCCACACATCAAAACCGCACCACCAGAAAATTGATGGGCATACTTGTTCATCCACGTGCCGGTCATGAACGTCGGGCCACCAGACTGACCACTGAACACAACGCGACTCTTGTCGATGTTGTAGCGTTGCAGAATTTGTTCGTTAAGCAAGGCATTCAAGAAGTCTGCGTTGCTGTCGCCCGCGATCCACCAACTCTTCCCATTTTCATTTCCCGTCGGCGCCAACACGTGGACTGCAATCATGTTATGACGGCTTGAAATCTGCTTTGTGCTGTTCCAAAACGAGCTGTAGTCCCCGGCACCGTCGCCATGCAAATAAACGAGCATTCCATAACGACCGGTCTGCACGTCTTCTGGAATCGCAATTTTATATTTTGAATTGCTGCCGTTGAATTCAAAATCGGACTCAAAATTACCTGTTTGACCACCACTACCCAGGCTCAGCGAGCCCTGTTGATTGTTGGCAATGCGCGAGCGGAACCTTACCGACCGGATGAATTCCCGGGGAAAACCACCGCCCATGACATGCATCTCGAGGCCATTTTGCAGGTTCACAAGTTGTTCGGAGCGCAGGGATCCATTGCCAGCAAAAATCAAATTGATGACCGGTGCGTCATCTCTGGCGCAATCGGCTTTCGGCGCAACACACAGGACAACATTCGGCTGTGGGACCGCCAGATTGACCACCACGTAAACATTGTCGCCATTGCCATCCAACGCAATTGCAGCCCGCGCGGGACCAATCTGACGATCAAATTTTACGGAGCCGCCGGAGGCCGGAGACACCTGATTACACCCTGCCAACGGTAGCAACACCAGACCAAGCCCGAGCAAAATAGAAGCGATTGGATTCTGGCGACTCATCGGGCGCTCCTGGCATAAGGAAATGCTTTGAAGCAGATCTAACTGCAAGATCGATGCTCGACCAAAAAAAGGTATAACCGACTGTTTTTAAACAGTATTTTTTTTAAAAAAAGCTAAGAAACCGTCTTTTGATTCGACAGTGTCGAAAGGTTTCACAGAAAAACGGGCGGTTCTTTATAAACAGAGAATAATTAATACAATAACTACAACCAACCATTAGAAACCAAATGCTATGGATATAATTGTATCGATTTTGTTTGTATAAGATGTTTCATGGAAGTCTTTGGATTCAGCAATTACCGCGATTACCTCTCTTTTCGAATCGAATCGGACGAGGAAGGCCGCGGCTATCAGAAGAAACTCGCGACGGCCGCCGGCTGTCAATCCTCCTATCTATCTCAAGTTCTTTCGACCCAGGCCAACCTGACACTAGAGCAAGCCATCGGGCTGTCTGGGTTCTGGAACTTTGACGAGGACGAAACTGAGTTCTTCATGAAACTTGTTCAATATGACCGTGCCGGGACCCCCAGACTTCGGGAGCACGTTCTCACCAAGATGGAAGAATTGCGCGCCAAACACCGTACGCTCAGCAACCGTTTTCAGGACGTGACGTCGATCGGCGATGGAATCGAGCTGGAATACTACTCCACGTGGTACTTGCCGGTGATCCACACCATGGTGGCCGTTCCTGAGTTTCGTCACGCCAAGGCAATCGCCAGGCAACTCAACCTTGACGTGGCGGTGGTAGAAAACGCCCTTGAAACACTGGCTCGCGCAGACCTCGTTGAAAAAATGGATTATGGCTGGACCAACACGGCACGCAGCATTCATCTGAAAAGCGAATCCCCACTGAATTACACGTACCACAAGAACATCCGGGAAATCGCCGGGCGCACGATGCAGCAGGGAAACCCGGGAGAAAATATTCATTATTCTGCGATCTATTCGCTCAGCAAAAGTGATTTTGACCGGATCAAGCAGCAGCTGGTCGCGATGCTGGATGAGTCACGATCCGTCATCATCAAATCCAAGGAAGAAACGGCTGCAATCTTTGCGCTGGACTTCTTCCAGGTGTGAACCGATCATCTGACTCCCATGGGACCACACGGTTCTGGAGGAGTCCAAATGCCGCAGGTTCCCAGATCAAAAATCGGATTCTTAAGGCTCGTCGCCCTCGCCCGCCCGGAATTCAACAGGCTTTTTTGGGGAACGCTGATGCTCGTGGCCAGCAGCGCCATGGGACTCCTCTACCCGCAGGCTGTGCGCGTCTTTGTTGACGATGCTGTGAAATCAGGGGACCACACCCAACTCAACCGCGCCGCCGGGGCGATGTTTATCATCTTCCTCGTGCAAAGCCTCACCGCTGCCGCCCGCTATTTTTGGTTCACTATTGCCGGTGAACGCATTGTCATGCACCTGCGAAACCGTCTTTACGAAACCATCCTTCATCAGGAGATGGACTTTTTCGACCGCAATCGCACCGGCGATTTGCTCAGCCGCCTGGCCAGCGATGCGACGATCCTGCAAAACGCGGCCAGCGTGAACATATCCATGCTGGTGCGCAGTCTGGCCATGGTTGCTGGTGGAACGGCCCTTCTTTTTTGGACCAGTCCAAAACTAACGGCGTTGATGTTGGCATCCGTACCGCCAGTGGCCCTTGGCGCGGCCTGGTTCGGGGGCAGGGTAAAACGCCTGTCGCGCGTCGCCCAAGACAAGCAAGGCTTGGCCAGCACCGTGGCCGAGGAAACCATTTCTGGGATTCGCACAGTGCGCTCTTTTGCTGCTGAATCCCGCGAGGAACTGCGCTACGGCGATGCCGCTGATGCAGTCTTTTCAGACGGCCCGCAAGAGAATCCGTCTGATCAGCACCTTTATGGCATCGGCATCAGTTCTTGGACTGACATCAGTGACGGCAGTCATCTGGTACGGCGGAATGCTCGTGATGAACGGCCAGCTCACCCTTGGCAATCTCACGGCATTCATCTTGTATACGATTTCAACGGCGATTTCTTTAGGCACGCTGGGATCCCTGTGGACCGACTTCATGTCGGCCCTTGGCGCCGCCCAGAGGATCTTCGACGTTCTTGACCGGACGCCCTTGATCGAACGTTCCAATGAAGTTCCGGCTGGAAAAGCAGGTCTGATCATCGACCGCAACCTTGATGGTGACGTCTCTTTTGATCACGTCAACTTTGCATATCCGAGCCGCGCCGACATCCAAGTCCTCCATGATTTCACCCTGCATATTTCTCCGGGCGAAGTCGTCGCCCTGGTCGGGCCATCGGGCGCTGGAAAATCCACAGTGGCCTCGCTGGCCACCAGATTTTATGACCCTCAATCCGGCGCCATTTATTTTGACGGCGTGAAATTAACGGACCTTGATCCCCACTGGTTGCGCCGGCAAATCGGTGTCGTCGCGCAGGATCCCGTCTTGATGTCCTCGTCCATCCGGGAAAACATCGCCTACGGCAGGCCCGAAGCCAGTCATGATGAAATCCGTGCTGCTGCAACTGCGGCCCACGTGGATTTATTCGTGCAACAATTTCCTGAAGGCTACGAGACCCTCGTCGGCGAACGTGGCATTCAACTTTCGGGCGGACAAAAGCAACGCGTTGCAATCGCCCGGGCGATTTTGCGCGACCCGAAATTGCTGATCCTTGATGAGGCGACCAGCGCTCTTGATGCAGAGAGTGAATTCTATGTTCAGAGCGCCCTTGAGAAACTGATGGTGGGCAGAAGCACCCTTGTCATTGCCCATCGCCTGTCTACGATCCGCAAAGCACACCGCATCATCGTCATGGCCGAAGGCAGGATCGTTCAGTCAGGGACGCACGATTCACTGCTCCGCGACGAAAACGGCACCTATGCCAAACTGGTCATGCGGCAACTGAATCAAAACTTGACCTAGAAACGTCCCTTCCGCTCCTCCGTCATCCTGAGCTCCTCCGTCATCCTGAGCGCAGCGAAGGATCCTTTCCTAATCCGTCAAATCCTTTCTTCCCTTTAACTCCCGTTAAAGTCCCATTTCTTGAATAAGTTTCTGCCACGGCATAACGTCCACTCCACCCACGACCTTATGGTCAACACCCAAATAGGCAACGACCGATCTGTGAGGCTTCTTGTAAAAAGAAGCGAAATTCTTCAGTCCTCTAAAGTCCTCACTACCGACATTTTTTGAACCTTTTGCCTCAATCGCCCAAACGTCGCCATCTAGCTCGATAATAAAATCAACTTCTGCTCCGTGTTCCGTTCGATAGGTAGAAATTGATATGCGTTTTCCGAGCGACGCTGCGCTGTGATGAAGTTGAGTGAATAGTAAATTCTCAAAAAGCATGCCTATTCGGTCTTCAGATAATTTATAACTTCCAAGCAACGCGTTGAGAACTCCATTATCAAAAAAGAAAAAACGCGGATGTTGAATCAGTCGTTTTTTTTGTGACTTCGAAAATGCTTCGCAACGATGCACAATAAGCGTCTCTTCCAATATTTCCATAAATCGCATGGCTGATTGTCGGGAAATTCCGCTCATATTGGCCATTTTTGTGAAATCTAAAAATTCAGTGGACCTACTTGCTGCTACGAATAAAAATCTCGAAAACCCTTCAATGTTTCGAGTTAATGCTTCAGCTTGAATTTCTTCTTTTACGTAGGTCGAAGCGTATGAATCCAACACCGGCATGCGGTCCGCTGGGTTGGGATCAGTATAGATTCCAGGAAGAGTCCCGGTGGAGAGAGCCTGATTCGTATCAAGGGCATAATTCAATTCTCGAGAACTCAGAGGCCCTAACTGCAATGAAATAATTCGGCCGGGAAGTAAATTGGACTGACCACGTTTTAATTTACGGGCACTGGAGCCCGACAATAAAAAACGAATGGAGGACTTCTTTTGATCCATAATTACTTGCAGCGAGTTTAGTAAACTGGGAATTCGTTGCACTTCATCCAAAAAAACTACTTTTGGATTTGTCGCTGCCAGGCGTTCAAAGAGTTCTGAGGGATTTCGAGCAAAGCTTAAATACTCTCGTTCATCTGCGAGGTTGATGGATAGATCAGGCGTCAGGGACAACAGCAAGGTGGATTTACCCGTCTGCCTTGGACCCAAAAGAAGCAAATTCTTCGAAGAATTTGTTATAATATTTAGTATGTTACGTCTTAAAATACCCATGCGGTCATTTTACGCGGTATTTTGACCGCGTGTCAATATGGGGCTGACGACCTCTGACTGAATTAAAACTTGCGGGAATAGAAGTAGCAGGCTTCGTAGACGATAAAGCCCCGTGGGCTCGATGCGTTGCATTTGACACCATCAAGGGACCGGCAACGCTTTGCCGCAACGTAATAGGCGCCATCAATTTCAGGATAGACGCCGGGACTGATGGCCTTGCGCACGATGGTCTCGTGCCGGGCGGAAGCCTGGGAATACAACTCCCCATCACTCCAGACTCCAACATTCCACGAGGAAGAGTCGACTTTGTCAATCTCGGCCCTCGCCGCCTTTTCATCCATTCGCAGATAAAAGTTCGATGATCCCAGGTTTTGCTGATGCAGGCTGCGCAAAGAAGATCCCATCACAGGATCATCCAGGTAGCGAAAGGCAATCATCGCATCATCGACTTCATCGACCTTGTCCGATGCATGGACGCAGTATCCCGCCCAAGCACTTTCACCAGTAAATTCTGACGGCAGGATTGGCGCGGCGGCCTGAAAAACTTCATACACGCGGTCAAATTTTTGACCCGCCATGGCGGGAAAGGACAAAAGAAACGCGACAAGGGCAGGAGCCAGAGGAAGTCCAAGCTTCAGCGCGATACGCCTCATCGTGTTATTCTTCATCACTTATCTCTCATCCCTCATCAGACCGGATAATGGTGGTCTTGGTTCCTACGGTCACCGTCCCGCGCGGGCCACTGACTTCAACAACCTCAATTTTTTCCACGGTGCGCAGGTAACGCTTCGTGGCCTCCGGCAACTTGTGCCAGATGCTCCAAGCGAAATAAGTTCCCAGAACTGCGAACGGAATCAAAAACAACGGCCAATAGGCCCAGCTCTTACTCGTCAAGTAACCCAGGGAAATCGACTGCAATCCGCTGCCCAGATAAACGCACCCGTCGACAATTCCGGAAGCCGTTGCCGTGGCCTTGCGCCCGCCGAAGTCCGCCGCGGCGGTACCCGACATGATTGAGTGAACACCGATCACAGCCAAAATCATCGTGATCGCGCAGGCGCCCAAGACCACTGGATGATCTGGAATCGCGATCGCCATGATCGACGTCAACACGACCATGAAGGCACTCATGATCGCCGCCGGTGGACCGCGCCTGGATTGAAACACCCGGTCAGACAAAATGCCGGCCGTAAAGCCACCGACAATCCCGGTCATGCAAATGAGCAAGCCCCAGTGTTTTAAAAAGAACTCGGCACCAATCTGAGGAACTTCTTTCGCAAACACAAAGTACCACTGCATGATTCCGTTGCGCAGGACGCCCGAAGTAAATTCCACGCAGGCGATGGTCAGCAAAATCGGATTGGTAAAAATCCGTTTCAACAAAGCCCCAACCGCCAAATCCACTTCGCCTTCATCGGACGATGCGTCGTGGGGATCGAACTCATCAAAGTCGGCGTGGGCCGGAGAATCCTTCAGGAGCCATGCGTCGATCAAGGCCCAGAAAATCAAAATCACAGCGGGAATGAAGAAAATAAACCAGAAGGCATCGGTCTGCCCGAGCTCGACGGCGAAAGCGGCCCGGATGAATTTCTGAAAGACCGAAAGCTCAATCGTCGGACTCAACTTCACCGCATCAGCGATTGCCTGACCCCAGTCAAACGCGAAATAAACCCCAAATGAGATCAACGTCCCGAAAATTGCACCAAATAGGCCGCGCTCGCGGACGTGGAACCAGTAGGCCTTCACCTTGATGATGGAAACGGCGCCGTAGCTCTGAAAGAACATGTTAAGGGAGTACAGGACCGTCATCGCAATGGTCAGGTTCAGGGCCCGCCCGCCGTGCAGGTAATAAAAAACGACGGCACCCATCATGATGTTCGCGATGCTCGATCCGATCGCGGCAAACAGCATGCCTTTCCGGCCGCCCATCCGGTCCACCATGGGTCCGGTCAAAAGAAAACTCAGGCCGTAAACAATCGTACCAACACCGAAAATCAGGCCGAAATCTTTTTTAGTCATCAGGTCGCCAAGGGCATTTTTGGAGACGCTCAAGTTGTAGCGGGCCATGTAAAGAAAAGCGTAGGTCATGCCCAGGGCAAACCAGTTGATAAACCGTTTCCACATGAATTTCGGGGAGTGATTCAGGGGGTTGTTTTGAAAATAGAGACCCACGACAATGACCATCGTGATGCCAACAATAATCAGGTCCATGGAAAGTCTCCCAAAAACCAGCGCAGAAAATAGGCGCGGAACGCACGTCGTATCGCATTCACCCCAGTTTTTCAATTGCCATTAAGCCCCGGTTTTGCAAAGGTTTAGCCATGAATTCTTACTTGTCCGAATGGCTAAATCTTATCCTCCGCTGGTTCCACCTCGTCGCTGGCATTTCGTGGATTGGCAGTTCCTTCTACTTTATGTGGCTCGACAAAAGCCTCGAAGTCCCGAAGATTGCTCGGGAAGGCGTTGAGGGCGAGCTTTGGATGTGCCACAGCGGCGGCTTTTACCAGGTCGAAAAAAGGCACATCGGCCCGGGATCCATGCCAGACGTCCTCCACTGGTTCAAATGGGAGGCGGCTTTCACCTGGCTGAGTGGCATCACCCTGCTGGCAGTGGTCTATTACCTGTCTGATTCCGCCTACTTGATTGACGCTTCCCGCAGCAACCTAACCCACGGTCAGGCATCAGTCGTCGGCATCAGCGTCCTTGTCGTGACCTGGCTGCTCTACGACTGGCTCTGGAATTCGAAATTAGGAAAGTCTCAGCCCGGAATCTCCCTGACCCTTTGCCTGGGAATGACGGCAGCCATTTCGTGGTGGCTCAGTGAGCTTTTTACCGGACGTGGTGCCTTCCTGCACATCGGAGCGATGTTTGGAACCATCATGGACCTCAACGTCTGGGTTCGGATTTTGCCCGCCCAACAAAAAATGATCGACGCCACCAAAGAAGGCCGCGCGCCTGATTTGAACTTAGGCAAGGGCGCCAAACGCCGCAGCGTTCACAACAGTTACATGACCCTTCCCGTTCTCTTCATCATGATCAGTAATCATTTCCCGTCGACATACTCCGGGCCCTGGAATTGGGCGGTGCTGCTCTTGATGACGTTCATTGGCGGCGGGATCCGTCACATGCAAATCGTTGGCGCGCGCCGCGTGGCGTGGATGGCAATTCCGATTGCCTCAGCGTTGGCGACCGTCATCTGGGTTTGCGCCCCAAAACAATCATTCAGTAGCGGCCAGAACCACAAGGCATCAGCTCCCGAGTTTTCCCAGGTCTGGGGCATCATCCAGGAACGTTGCACGCCCTGCCATTCACAGAATCCAACGGACGACACCTTTACCGTTGCTCCGGCGGGCATGATGTTTGATGACCCGCGCCAGGTCAAAGCCTTCGCAGCACGCATCAAATTTCGCGCCGTCGAATCCCACACCATGCCCTTTGGCAACAAGACCAATATCACCGAAGAAGAACGCCAAATCCTGGGCCGCTGGGTCGACACTGGTGCAAGTCTAGACACTTCTGCAGACGAGGCGCTAAGTAACGACGGCGGCAACCCGCTGCAATGACACCGTTCGATTCAGAACAGACCTTTGCACTTCGCAGCCAGCGTGTGATCACAGCCGCTGGTCATGCACCACGTCCTGCGACCATTGTCATTCGCGACGGAAAAATTGCGTCAATCGAAACTTACGACAACGCTGATGTGATTCAGGGACTGCCACCCCAAAATATTTTCGATTCAGGCAATCATGTCATCATGCCCGGAATCGTCGAGGCCCATGCCCACATCAACGAACCCGGACGCACGGAATGGGAAGGCTTCGAAACAGCCACGGCGGCTGCGGCAGCAGGTGGCATCACCACCGTCATCGACATGCCACTCAACAGCATCCCTCCAACGACAACCCTTGCCGGATTTCAGGCGAAAAAAGACGCGGCAAATGGCCGTTGTCAAATCGACTATGGCATGTGGGGCGGAGTCATTCCGGGCAATAGCAGCGAATTCGAAAGTATGGTCCGTGCCGGGGTTTTGGGATTCAAGGCCTTCACCTGCCCTTCTGGAGTGGACGAATTCCCGATGGCGACAAGGGCCGA
>Ga0247843_1010291_pt1 | contig 10011 bp, 11 predicted proteins | sample LaCruzMarch2017__FD_192420 | JGI IMG/M metagenome (GOLD analysis project Ga0247843, IMG submission 192420) | Freshwater microbial communities from meromictic Lake La Cruz, Castile-La Mancha, Spain - LaCruzMarch2017_8m | ecosystem: Environmental > Aquatic > Freshwater > Lake | place: Spain...
ACACAGAAGAGTCCCCGACACACCCAATTTATATCAATTACTACCGACAAGTACAAACCAGCCCAAACGTACGGGTACCTTAGCTATCATAGAGTTTTTTGTTTGAGCTCAAACAACAATCACGAAATTACCGACATGTCGGGAACAGCCGACATGTTGTGTCGTTTTGGACACCCTGGCCGACACAACATCTAGTCTTGTCGGCGACATGACCGAAACGTGTCGTGACATGTCTCCGACACGACACAGAATGTCGCCGTTTGGGCAACAAAATCGACACGCCGACATCCGACATGTGGAGCTAAGGATACCTGAGTTCAGAAGTTTAATAGCTTACACTTCGGTACAACATGTGATACAAGATGATTACACGAACCCAGATATAAAACAGCAAATCGATAATTTCAATGCGAATCTCACAGAGCGTATTGATGACACTAATTTTACAATTAATAATGAAACAACGAAACATTGGACATATATGATATCAACGACACCGATGATCAGCCATGGGAAGAGGAACAACATTCTTGCTTGATCCAATTCGTAATCAAAACCACGTAGCAACAAGAGTCAAAGTATTAAGACTTTAGACTGACTTCGATGGGAAGCCAATCGGAATTGCGAATAAGAATCCATTATTAGATACACGTGAATACATGACGGAACACTGGATACATATCACGCTAACACCATTGCTGAAAATATTTGGAGTCAGTGTGATACTGACAGCAATGAGTTTATGTTGTATAAAGAAATAATAGACTATCACAAAAATGATAAAGCATTATCAACGGACGATGGGTTTACGATTGAAAATGAGGTGTCTACTCCAAAGAAGACTACTGTAGGATGGGAAATCTTAGTAGAGTTTACAAACGGGGAGACACAATGGCTACCGTTAAAGGTAGTAAAGGAAAGTAACCCAGTTCAATTGGCAATAAGATTGAAAAAGAACCAGCATTCAATTGGTTGGTACCATATACATTACGTAAGCGTAAAGGATTATAAAGAAAGTTAAGGCCAAATACTGGCGTACAACGCATAAATTCGGTATTCTATTGCCAAAGACTGTTGAAGAAGCATTACGTATTGATGAAGAAAATGGCAACACACTCTGGCGTGATACGATACAAAAGGAGATGACAATGACCTAGGCAGTTACCTACGGTTAAAAAACACTGTTGGAAAAATTATGATCTATTTTATATCTTAAAATGGGTGTCGAATGAGCACGCGAGTGCCCATCGGCACACAAAAGAAAGGGGGAAATATCCCAATATTATCGCTATGCGTAGGAATTACTCCTACGCATCTATATCGTCCGATCGGTATCGATAACGATCCGATCGTCCACAGCGTCGTCGCGACGTCCTCGCGATGCTCGACGGTTTGTCGGGCGCGCCAACTTTCGGTACAATTTTTATATTAGGAACAAGTCCTAGTGGACAGGAAAGTACCCTTTCTAATGTCGAGAAGATTATCGAATCTTCTCCATAACGTTGGTGCCTTACCTAGTTATGTACATCACATCTTATAGCATATGGATCGTCCTACTATCGCGGTACGTAAATATCTACGATACCATGGCGCCTATGTCAGACAAAAGCAAAAGTATCATATACTGCAATACAGGATGCAACACCGTCTTCAAATAAATGCGACGACTTACGGGGACATCAAGAAATCAAGTGCCACATTGTCTTTGACGTTAAAATGGACTTTACTCGTAAGGCATGATTCGTTGCTGGTGGTCATATGACTGAAGCACCATCAGCAATTGCCTACTCTGGCATAGTATCAAGAGAGAGTGTTAAGATTGCATTCCTTATTGCGGCATTAAATGATCTAGACATTATGTCATGCGATATTGGTAATGCATACCTAAATGCACCATGTAGAGAGAAGATATGGTTTGTGGCTGGTAAAGAATGTGGACCAGACTTAGAAGGAAAACCGTGCAAATTGGTTTGAGCCTTATATGGACTTAAATCATCAGGTGCAGCACGGAGAGCAATGTTCTCGCACTTTATTATTGAGACACTTGGTTTTCAACCAACTCGAATAGATCCTGATGTTTATTATAGATAGAATTGTAAACCAAACGGATCCTGATGTTTATTATAGATAGAATTGTAAACCAAACGGAAAACGGAGAAGCATATTATGAGTACATATTAGTATATAATGATGACGTATTGGCAATAAGTCATGATCCAACATAGATAATGAAAGAAATTGGCGAACACTTTACAATAAAAGATGACAAATACTGTTGGCCAACTACTTACTTAGGAGCTAACATTGAACAAATACAATTAGATGGCGGGTCTTGGGCATGGAGCATGACCAGTGAGCATTATGTTAAGAGTCTCATAGAAACGATATCCGACCTCTCAGCAGAGGATGAAAGAGAACTGAAGGGTACGTTTAAACAAAAATCTCACACTGGACCATTACCAATTAATTACGCACCCGAATTAGATAATACACATGAATGCTCGGGGAAGCATGTGTCTCGATATAGACAAATTATTGGAATATTACGATGGGCCGAAGAACTTGGAAGATTGGATATCCACTTTGAAGTAGCCATGATGTCACAATATCAAGCTGATCCAAGGGAAGGACATCTTGAGGCATTATTCTCATTGTACATTATTTGAAGAAGAATCCATTTAAACAAATGATCTTTGTTCCTCGTACGGTAGAAGTTGATGAGACCGCAATTAACGATACAGCTGACTGGACAGAATTCTATGGTAATGTTGCTGAAGAAGATCCTCCTGGTATGCCTGTACCGTTAGGCAACCTTTTTTCCTTAGTCCGTTATGTCGGATGTCGGCGTGTCGTTTTTGTTGCCCAAACGGCGACATTCTGTGTCGTGTCGGCGACATGTCGCGACACGTTGCTGGTCATGTCGCAGATACAAGAAAATGTCGTGTCGGCAGGGTGTCCAAACGACATGACATTTGACAACATGTCGGGGGATTCCCGACATTTCGGTAATTTCGTGATTGTTGTTTGAGCTCAAACACAAAAACTCTATGGTAGCTAGGGTACCCGTACGTTTCGGCTGGTTTGCAATTGTTGGCTGTAATTGATATAAATTGGGTGTGTCGGGGACTCTTCTGTGTCGCAACAACACGCAATGTCGGCCAAGATTTGGCGACATTGACACGTGTCGGCAACATGTCGGCGACATGTCGGCGACATAACAGGCTAAGCTTTTTTCTAAATCGTGTTTGAACCTGCGCCTATAAGGGCTAGTGGTTACTAGTACTCTAGCAAATCACATGTTTTGTTGATGCAAGTCACGCTACAAATAAAGTTACACGTTGATCACACACAGGTGTGATGATATTTTTATATAGAGCACCAGCGTTATCGTATAGCAATGGCAAAACACAGTTGAATCCGCTACATGCGGATCTGAACTAGTGGCATTGAGAATTGCACGAGATTAATATCTGTGTTACGAATTAAATTGAAATCATTCGGTATTCTTATGCAAGGGCCAGCCAACACATATGGTGATAATGGTGCCGTGGTTAAGAATACAAGTAAAAAGCACAATTCAATCAATTATCATATTATTCGTGATCAGTTGCCCCTAGAATGATGAGAATTGCAAAAGAAGATACTTGAATATTGCTGATGCATTTACTAAATTACTGCATACAATTCGAAAACGAAAGTTGTTGCAATTTCTCAAGGATCGTTAAACAAAGTACAAGCCGATCGGGGCTTCGCCGCGCAGGTGGTTGGATTCATTTGAGCCTAGTTTTCATGATGTGTGAGAGTGGATATTTTTCGTACAACGGCTCCGGGATTATGGTGTAGAAGAATAAATCCCTCCGCAAGCTAAAGAAGTCATGTAATCACTAGTTTAATTTGGTGTGATTGCAGGCTTTCTTTTTGTAGTTAGTGTATGTGATTGTGGGCTATTTGTTGGATTGGTGTGATTGCAGCTTTCTTTTCGTAGTTATTTTCTACATAAATGGTTAAGAGTACGAAGATTTGTGTGTTTGACAAATTTTTGTCGATAATTTTTGGCCTCGACAAAAATTCAATTCAGATGGACAATTTTGGGCCTCACACACACGGACACACAGACACACAGACAGACACACTCTTAATCTTTATACCTATTGAAGCTACCCGCCCCAAAAAAGGCTTTTTCCCAAAAAAGGCTTTTTTGGCCCTCACACGGGGATTTTGCCCACAAACCTCACAAACCATGGTGTCCGCGACATCATCTTAGCAGCACCCATACACCACCCACCAGTACTTTCATACCTCCCCACCCGGCGGAAACGACAGAGCGTGGTCCATAGATGAGTGCGAGTCGCGGAAGTCCGGCGTTTCCGGCCTTATTGTGACAATCACGGCGATGGCCGGCGGGTCTGTTTCGGGCTCATTATTGTTAGTGAATTTACACGGGCGAGGTCGCCGATGAGGCCGAAAAATGTCATATTACTAGAGATAAATATAATAGTAACTAATTTTAACGACGTAGATCTATTTTACTACTTATTACTCGACGCTTTTGCCCGGCGCCTTCGGGTATGGTGCACCATTGTGGCCGTGGAACCGTGCTGGCCGCCGTCATTGAGCCTACTCGCGCCATCATGTCTTATTTTGCTCAGATCTGTGTGTGTTTTTGCTTCCACGTGGCCCGAGGCTTTAAAGCCTTTTTTGGGGCCGGTGTAAGGTTTTGTCCTGTTATCAGGTTTTCCTTCTTGTTCAATTTATGGGTATATACGAATTGACAATGAATCTTCGGACAGTAGGTTGAAACCCCTACTTGACTTAGAGAGGTACCGGTATCGATAATATGATATATAGGACGTTGTTACTATAGCACCTTACCTCTTCCTCGTCGCCTTATATTGTTATATTGCTGCTGTCGGATTATTGATGTTTGGCTCAAGCACAACTCGTTGTTCCGAGTGGGCATGAATTAGCTGCTCCTAACACATTTTCCATTATTTAGATGAAAACTCTTTATGAGAGATACGGAACCTTTGGGCTAGAGTTTTTGACACTTCGGCTGGATAATGATAAGGAATGTCATGAACCTCCAGTGCAACATTGCTCAATTGGACACCTGAACACTGGCATCTAGCAAGAACAGGAAACTCGAGGTCAAAGCTACTTTTCAAATTGTTTTCTAGTTCAAATATGCTAAGCAGCTGGAACTTCTCTCCACATGCCAGTTCTGAAACACACCAAAGTACAATGCGTTTTGACGCATTCCACACCCCACCGGGAGGGTTGCATAGCAGAGTCTCGCCAAGCACTCCATCTGGAACACTCATTATGATGGTTAGGTTGACTAAGTCAGATTGATTCAGGGGGTTTGAGCTTATTTGAAGGGCAATGCGGCAGAAATCTCCCTGAGCTTTCACACGACTCTGGACACGCTACGTTGCTCGCAAAAAAAGAGTCAGTTAGAGATGAAGTAAACAATCTAAGAATGGGTCAGACTTACAATTGGCACAGGACAGAGTGCAGTACCACATTTATAGCGCAGAACTGGGAAGTACTCCTCCTCCCTGGGAACACTGATATGATAAGCAAATTCTCTTGTGGATATAGACCCTTGGATAATGTGCCTGACAAATTTTTTATTTTCTTGCAATGCTTTGATGTGGCCAGAGTGATCCATGAAAATTAAGGTGAATGGTGTGGCTGGCTGCTGCCGCTGATGCGGACTAGGCTCCTGTTTGTATGTTGTCTTGACGCTAACTTGAACTGTCCCGTCAACAAAAAGCGACGACAATTTTGAATTGTAGTACTCACATGTCAAATCCTCATTCAGTGCTAGACCAACGTCCAAATACCTTGTATACTCCTCGTTTGATGCAATACTACCATCCAAATATCCCGCATGCCCAATACTAGCACGCATTTCTACATCATCTTCCGATGCAATGCCAACGTCAAGATGTCTTGATGGTTCAAATGCGGTAGCGGTCTGCGACAAAACAATACCCTCACTTGTTGTATGGTTGTTGGAAGATATTGCAATCTCATCAGTGGATATACAAGCAGATGCCCCAATATGATCGTCACTCAAATTTTTGTTGTCTGCTTCGTAATCTTTGAAGTTGTCATCAATCCTGAAAGGATCATATATTGTCTGCAGCAAAGGCCTGAGCGTTGCCTGCTGGGCCATTGTTGTCTTATCCCTCTTCTTTCGCTGCAAGAATCTTGATCTGCTTGTTTCTATTGATCCTGACGACAAAAAATCTCTTCTTGATTTTGAAAGCGTCGGAACTAACGACGACGTGCAGGCCAAACTTGTTGTGTACCTCGAAACAACGGTGGAAGAGGAAGTTTCGTCACCTCCGGTCATCATAGAGAATTCGTCTGAATCTATCAATGACATGGATGCCGTTGTGACTGATGCCTGCCGCCTCCGCGAAGATGGGCAATACTCAAAACTGGAAAGGTCCAATATCGCTGGCGGCCTCCCATATCTTCTGGTCACAGAAAAAGCACCCATTACACCAAATCCTCCAACGTAGGACCTCCATGGAAATCTCGCAAAGAAAGATAAATTTCTTCCTCCTCCGACAACGGGGGCATGAGAATACTTGGGCAGCAGCATTTCGTCCTCAATTATAGAGAGGAGCTCTAGACGCTGCGCAGTCTCCTGAATAATATCGGCATTAGTTGCATAAAACATTCCTCCCTCATGATAATCGGCCCCTTCTATAATTTGTCTTGACACATTATCTGATGAGACTTGAACCTCCACTGAACGACCCTTGCTGAGCGAAAAGGTGAACAGCTTCTTCCTGATGGCGCCACTGCCACCCCGATTTCCTGATGGGCATGACGCAGATTCGACAGAAATTTCTGCAGACAACATAGTCGTGCTCCTTAAGTTCATATTATCGTCATCTTGCAATAAACCACCACTGTTGTCCACCAGAGTGGTGAGGAGTGCCAAATGGTGGTTTGCCTTTGAACCATTCCCTCTCTTAGACATCTTCCCATTCAAATTCAAAAAGTCCAACAATTTTGTCATGCAACCACGCAGACTCGCGGAGACTGAAGAGGCGCTGGACAGTTGGCATGCCGGACCGCTCATCTCGACGGCGATGAGGAGAACGACACGGTCACCAGAAGACTCCGATGCGTTCTGCACCGCTATATCCAATCCCAGAGCCTTTTGGTCAACCTCCATCTCCCCTGACAGAAACGTCCGGTCCCCCATGTATACTGTCAAGTAGAACAGTGTAATCCCCAGGGGGCATCCCAAGTCGCACCTCTGAGGACGATACACCCTCACCTTCAGATGCTTGCATAGCAACTGCGATTTTACTCCGTAAGAATTAGAGTTTGCGTCGAATTCAGAAGTACTCATGGCCTGCGGTGACCCCTTGGTGTCGTCGTGAAATCTCACACGACCACCCTTTCGTCTCGCATCGCCCTCGATGCATTCGATATGAATTGGGGATTGATGCTCCCCCGCATCAAAACCGAACCCACCTTCCTCATCGTCATCGTGATCCTCGATATCCTCCGTCGCAAAAACGTCTCGCACCCCAAGCTCCAATGCAGCGACACGGTACAGCCCGTTGATACATCCTTTACACGCGTGATCGGGCAACATTGTCACTGGATTAATCACTGTAAGTCGCTCTCTCGGTGCGTTGTTTCGTGGCTGTGTAAATTGTGGTATCATTGTGAGCGAATCAAGCCCCGCCGCATTGTTAGCCTGCGCGTCATCAAGAGCATCGACATCCACGGGAGCATCATTCTGCCGAAGAAGCTTCGTCCCTTTCTCCCCTTCGTCTTCTTCGCCTTCTAGGCGGCATTGGAGCAAGATTGAAGCGAATTGGACATGAAGTGAATTCATTTTCCGTCCTGCAATTCTGGGATATTATGGCGTAGCCGATCGGGGCTTCGCCGGGAAAAGCACCCCAACAGTGATAGGATGTACTGCACCAGGTGTATTGTTGCGAGTTTGTCGTCGATGGATGCGTGGTGTATGCTTGAGGTTACGCTTTGCCGTTGGATTACGTGATTGCATGATTGGTTGTGCATTTGTAATACGGGGGATGGTAATTATTGGTGCGTCGTCGGTCACCCTTTGTTGTCGCTCTTGTTCAACAAATCTCACCCTTTGTTCTTCCGTTTGAGCGGCAGTTGAGTTGATTATGTTGGCAAGGTTGGTTTGGAGTTGCTGCAACAATGTGCGGCCCTGTTGAGTTTGGGCGGCGATTTTCGTTTCTTCAGTAAGCTCTTGAGTAAGCGCCCGTCGATGCTGTAACATTGTCAAATTTGGAAGTTGACAGTGTTGAGGAAACAGTTCTGACAATCCTGAGATTTGGTATGCTCTTGTTTCGGGGATGTAGTAGTGGTCACATCGGTAATGATCTTTGGATGGTCCAAGGTACCAACCGTCAACTCCTCTTGGGGCCCATGATCCTCAGGTGCTCGCATCTTTGTATATCACAGCTTTACAACCAAGCGGTGCAAGAGGGTAACGGTTCCAATCATATGGGCCATTGAGTGCTTCGTATGCTGAAATTGCAGGGTTACTACGCGAGGCACGCATGAGATTGAGGCAGTCTTGGACTTGTGGCGTCAATCGGTCCCATAATTGCAGTGGGAACTCAGAGTCTGTCGTTGCCAGGGCTGCAATGAGTGCGTCTTTCCACCGTTTAATCTCTTATTACCCGGCTTGACTAGCTGCAATTTGCACTCATGCTGGTAAGGAATTCCTTAATATGCTTTTTTGCTTGATTGTCCATTATTTTGACTTTGAATCCTTTTTTCTCGAGCATGTCAAAATACTTTTTGTATGCGTTGAATATTATTATATCCGTCATACCGTCGATGGGAGTGGCTAGAATTGCGCTGGACTCATAGTGGTACATCACAAAGTAACATAGGCTTCCGTCGATCGAAAACAAATGGTAAATTTCCTGTCATATCATTCTACACAACTCCTGAGTTCTTATCGGCGAAGACTCCAAAACAAAATAAGTTAGCTATTGATGCATCGCAGTCGTCTGGGATGAGGTTGTGCTGTTGGAGCGGCTCAAGGAATATCGGTGGTACTATTACTATTGGCGGTACTATTATATCTATCTGCTTTTGAATGGTCAGCGTCTTCTTCTGCGTAGTACTTTTTATACCATGTCGTGGTCATTTCATACATCATTTGGCCGTGGCTGGGCTCGGATTGAGGTACTTTAGCACCAATTCTTTGCTAATATTTGGGCACCCTGTGAGGAATCCCTTGTGAATGGCTTTGACGAGCTTTGATATTTTTGGATTGCACAGTGACTGGTGGGCAAATTTAACCTTGTTAGCTCTTGTATCGATGGAATGAGTGAATGTGGCTACATTCTGTAATGATGGAGTAGGATGTTGTATTGTAGGTGTTGATGTCAACGGTAGTGTCCACAAGTCCGTCGATGGGTCCTTATAGCCTCTTAAAATTAGCTTGCCGTCGTTGTAATATACACCACAGTGACGTTTGCTAAATGTTACCTCACATCCCGGTTTGCACAATACTCGTATTCCAATTAATGAGGCAATGGATAGTTTTGGAACTATGTGCCCTGTTAATACTTTAGGTAATCCCGGTATCGTAATGTCACATTCATGAGTAGACATTACTTTTGTGCCGTCCGGTAAGTTGATGATAAGTGGTTTCGTTGCCAATCTTTTATTCTCCACCTTGGATCCGTCCATGATGAATATGCCTGTTGCACCTGTATCTGCAGTGGCGTGTGTGGGTGCAATGGTCATATCATTCATGGCGTCAATTTTTGGATTGACGTGCGTAGTCGATGCTATGGTGTGAGGGTAGGGGTTGGTCACACTATTGCTGGATGTGGTATTTGATGTTACTACTGTGTGACATAGGCGCCATGGTATCGTAGATATTCACGTACCGCGATAGTAGGACGATTCGTATGCTATAAGATGTGATGTACATAACTAGGTAAGGCACCAACGTTATGGAGAAGATTCGATAATCTT
>Ga0247843_1010293_pt1 | contig 10010 bp, 10 predicted proteins | sample LaCruzMarch2017__FD_192420 | JGI IMG/M metagenome (GOLD analysis project Ga0247843, IMG submission 192420) | Freshwater microbial communities from meromictic Lake La Cruz, Castile-La Mancha, Spain - LaCruzMarch2017_8m | ecosystem: Environmental > Aquatic > Freshwater > Lake | place: Spain...
TGAACTGCTCAGGATTCTAAATAACGTGGCACAACATCGAGGAAATCGACTGGCACACAATCATGGAAATCGAGTGGCACAGTATTCAGGAAATTGGGTGGCACAATATGCGGGAAATTCGACACTATACTCGGATGGGACTTACGGTGCGGCCCGATGGAGTCTATCTAATAGATCGACAAAAGCCAAATCAGCTCATCGAAAAAGTGGGCTTTGTGGTTCTGAACGGCGAACACCATTGGCTTGATCTATCGAATAACTCGGTAATAAAAAAAGCTATTGAAACCGAGGCGCGCGCCCACCTTGATGAAGATCATCTTTCTCAAGAGGTCCGCAAAGAACTTGAATTTTTGCTGGGGCAAAAAACAATCGATCACAAAGCTTTGATGAAAGCCTTGAATCAGTCGACTTACTTGAATGATGTACCGAAATCTCGTTTGAAAACCTCTGCTGTGGCAGGACTTACAGATGCTATTTTTCAAGGAAAAGTGGGAAGCTCTTATTCCCCTGGAATTGATTTTGTTGGAGACAAAGAATTTTATCTTTACGTGGACGATCTGGTGCGATTCTATTTGGGAGTCGAGGATCCCATTTTGCGCAATGTGCGCACTCGGCGCATGTCCGAAGTGAATCTTGATGAAATCTATAAAGATGTCAGACCTCACGTCATTAAACCCGTAGACGGTCGTGGTGGTGATGGCATCATTGTAGGACCCTTTGCCAAACCGGAAGAGATCAAAGCGAACAGACAAGCCGTCGAGAAAAATCCTCATAATTGGATTGTGCAAGATTTTCTACCCATCGCTCAGCACGATGGAAACATCGGCGACTATCGGATCATCGGCTACATGGGCAGCAAGTCCGGCAAACACCTGATCGCCAATGTTCCTTGGTCCCGAGGTCTTGAGCCCGGCGGTAACGGCAAAGTGAACCTCAGCGATAAAGGCTTCGAAGTAACGACCCTAGTAATGGACGGCTACCGCCTCAAATGCCAAGAAGTCTTCGGCAGGTAACAGTTCCCTTTTTGAAACGCGCTGCAATCGGGGAAGTAAAAGTTCCCTGTTTTTCGCATTTAAATTCGCGGGGATTTCAAACTGCCTTTTGTAAGAATTCCCTGTTTCAAGGAAATTGAAGCACTTTGCTTCAAGCTCTGTAGCGCTCGCAGAGGATTTCGACTAAGACCTCCCTCTGTGGAAGCACAATCTCTTTTTCGAAATTTAGTCACACAGGAATTCACGGACCGAAGGGCGAAGAATTCCAGCTATTCTTTGCGGGCTTTTGCGAACCATATTTCGATGAACTCGGGAGTCGTCTCAAGTATTCTTCAGGGCAAAAGAAAAGTATCACTCAATCTGGCACTGAAGGTCTGCAGCACTTTAAACGTCGAGCCCCAAAAACGAGAGCAACTTCAAAAAGCTTTTAGTGCCAATCTGAAGGGGACGACCCAGCTTCAGCTTGCTGGCGGCCAAAGTCTTGAATATTCGGAGCTAGCGATTGATCAGTTCAATGTCATCGCTGATTGGTATCACTTTGCAATCTTGAGTTTGGCTCGCAATACCAAGCTTGAAAATCGATCTGATTTCATTGCTCAGCGCCTTGGAATTTCATTGAAAGTTGCAGACAAAGCCGTAAAGACCCTTCTGCGACTCAAGTTGCTAGAGCTAAAAAAAGATCGACTGCACCGGTCTCAAGTGAGGCTTCAAACGACTGAGGGAATTCAGAATTCAGCGATCAATCGGTCCCATCAGACCGACTGTGAGCTTGCCCTCAAATCATTGGCTAAAGATCCTCTCTCCGTCCGTGACTTTTCTGCCATCACTTTTTGCCTCAATCCCAGTCGGCTGCTTGAGCTGTCAAAGCTGATTCGATCCTTTGAAGATCGAACAATTCAGCAATTTGAAAATTCTGAGGCCGAGGAAGTTTATAAGATGTCCATTCATGTTTTCCCCCTGTCTCAAATAAAAAGCGAGGTCACTCGATGAAAAAGTTTATACTAACAACCGCAATAATGTTCCTGGCTGTTGCCAATCTTGCCCATGCTGATCGAGTCGGAAATGGTGGCGCTGGTGTCTACGAAGGGGAGGACTACAAGACTTTTGCCTCCGCTGGATTTTTCGTTGAGCCCATCTATATGGATGATCAAGATCTGCCGGAACTTCCAAAGCTGCGTTCTAAAATCAAAGAAATGGGTTTTAACGAACAAACTCGGGCCAGTCTTCTGTCTGATTTAGTTCCCACCTTCAATCGAAGGTTCTTAAAAGTTGATGCCTCCAGATTCAATCGTGAAACTTATGAAACGATTAAAGAAGAGTATCGGAAAATCTTTCGCGATGATCGTATCAATATTGCGATCTTTGCAATCACCGACACCGAGAAGAAGATCACTTATATTTTGCCTGAGTTCTATCAGTTAAATCCAATCCAGCGATTGACGATTTTATTTCATGAGACCCTTTGGCTCATGCGACCGACGGCTGCCTATAAAGAAATCGCCTTAATTGATGTTTATATGCAAAAGTATCTGACCTCTCCCTCGACACAGACTTTGTTTAAGTTTTTATCGGCCTTTGATCAATTTATAAATTCCAGTAACGAGTCCGAAGACTACCTTTTCTCTGAAAGTCGAACGAACCTAAACTTCAATCTTTTGGCATTTGCGCTTAAAAAAGACAAAGAAAGTGGTGCGCTTTCGAGTCTGATGAAGGCAGGACGAATGCGGGCCGTCGACTTCTTGGGCTCCAAAGCTCTAGCCTGCTATCAGAATGCGAACGACAACAAAGAATGTTTTGATTTGATGAAAGGAAATTTTCTAGATTTGAGTGAGAAATATCCAAAGTCTTTACTGATCCGCGCTTTGTTGAACTCCAGTCCACAAATGTCCACCCTGAGGTTCAATTATGAATTTCGGGGTAATTTTCCAAGCTTTATTGGTCTGAACTCGAACACTCCAATTATTTTCGAAAAGGATCTGCTCGCAAAAGGACTCATCGGAGCCTTGGTCAATCTGAAGTGGACGGATCGAAAATGCGGCGATACACTTTTTGGTCGCAGCTGCGATGAGGAACAAAAGTCGGTGCGAAAAGAAGTGCCCCTTTTTAGAATGGGTTCAGCGATCGTCACAGAACCAAGATCTCTCACCGGCCCTCGCAATTAAATTGAATCGTACTTTTCGACAAAGGGATGGAATGTGAAACAAAATTTAAACTCCAAAATTGCCTTTTCTGTTTTTTTGACACTCCTCGTAGAGCCCAGTTGGTCTTATCCTCGGCGTTGCCTTGAGCAAGGTTCCCGGTCGGCGGGAAGCGAGCTTGTGAGCTCTGGCTGTAGAATTTTACAAGCTCCGCTTCTGATAAAAAAACTTTTCACCTTTCCTTATCTTGGGACAAGGTCCTACGAAGTCGAAATGTGGGAAGGAAAGGTTCTGCATTTCTCGATCACCAGACATTATGAGGCTAGCTTCGTGGTGAATCGTTGTTCTGGTGAAACTCTTCAAAATGTGATTACAAGTTCGGATTACTCCTCATCGTCTATCGAGGAATTGGTAAACCAAAATACCTCTGAATTCATTCGAAGCATCGCTGAGCTGACTCCTGCCAGCAGAGCTGAAGTCATGAAACAATGGAAACGAATGAGCCAAGGTTGTAACTGATTAGCGGAGCTTATTCCTTCAGCAATCGGGTTGTGACTCACGGTCCTGATATCAAAGTGCTTGTGAGTCTGAGGATGCTTTCGTCTAATTGAGTTTTCCAGAGGAGGACTCAATGAAAAATTCCATCATTCTAACTGTTGCAGCGCTTTTATTGTCAGCTCCATCCGCATTCGCCAATCTAGATGGCTCTTGGATAACAAGCTCAGTGCAATGTTACCATGCGGGAAAGTCTTCGGCGCCATCCTATGCTGCTTCTGTGAATATGAATATTCGCGGCAGCAGTTATTCGGCCACAGGAAGTGTCGCAAGTTTTACTTGTAACTTTTCTGGCACCTATTCAAAACGAGGTTCGACGGCGCGATTTCAGATTTTGAACGATGGTGGTTGTTCTCTTGGAAAGTACTTGGGCGGGGGCTTTACCGGAGCGGTGAACGGTTCCACGATGACAGTGACTCTTGGACAGAAAGTCGCGGATGCCCTTTGTCTAGATGCGGGCAGCAGCATCCGCGTTCGCCTTAAAAAATCTCGATAGCTATTCGCTTCGTTCCAGACCTCAAGTGAGACTGATCTTGAGGAATGGAGCTTTAGCTTTCTTTTCGCTCCACGCGGCCATCAGGATACTTGGCAAATCTTTCGATCTTTCCACCATGAACCATATCCTGTCTTTCCCAGGACCAGCCTCCGAAATGGCTTTGCTGGTAATCTTTGAAAGTTTGAATAATTTCGCTTTGGGAATTCATCACAAAGGGGCCGTGTTGAACCACAGGTTCACCGATGGGTTTGGATTGAAGAACTAAAAATTCCACAGGCTGAACTGAAGAAGCAGGGGCTTTCATTTGAACCTCAATATCGCTGATCAGTTCAAGTCCTGTGTGGGCTTGAATTTTCTCAAACCCAACAGTTAGGGAATCGCCTTCGAAAAAATAGAGGCTTCTAGAAAGTCCGGTCGGGGCAGCGGGAAGGGTCCAAGCTGCGCCGGGATTCAATTTGACCAGCAGAATTTGAGTTGAACTTTCTGTTTGTGCAGCCCAGCTATCTGGTGGTGGCAAGGGTGGTCGCTTTCCTGCGAATTCCCCAGCAATCAAAGTGATTTCGCCTTGTGTTTGCGGAAGAAGAATTTTCGGAATCTCTTCGCTCCATAACATTTTGAAATGAGGAGCCACCATTTTACTTTTGCGTGGCAGGTTCAGCCAAATTTGGAAAAGCTCGACGGTGTTGTCGCCATCCGTTTTCAGTAAGGGAAACATCTCTGAATGTTGGACTCCTGAACCAGCCGTCATCCACTGAACATCGCCTTGGCCATAGCGGCCGGCGGCTCCCAATGAATCTGCGTGATCCACATAGCCTTTGCGAACAATTGTGATGGTCTCAAAACCTCGATGTGGGTGGACAGGAAAACCTGGAACCTCATCGCCATGGTACATTCGAAAACCATCTTTGGCCTCAAAATCGGAGCCAATATTTCTGCCTTGAAGATGCTTTGAGTCCGGACCAAATTTTCCATTTCCTTTGGGATAATAATCGTAGTGATGAACGCAGAAAAGGAAAGGTTCTTGAGTGGGCCACTGAAAGCTGAGAGGAAACTTTTTATGAATCGCAGATTTTTGTTCAGACATTTTGTTGCCCTCTTGTTGCGATGAAGATTTTCGATTTTCGAAGAAGCGTTTCAGAATTCCAGCAAAGCCCCACAGGCCGACGGCCAATGAACCACCAAAGACTAAAGCCCATCGCCTTGCTTTCATCATCCGAGCCACCTCTTTGCATTTGCAGCGAAAATTCTGCAGCCACAAAGAGTGTAGCGGGGGATCTTTCATTTCCAAAGACGCGCCGAGTCCCGAAATGTTAGGAGGTGCCTTTTGGTTACTCGAGGCGGTCAAGGAGGGCAGAGAAATTTCGAATCACCCACCAGGTGCCTTCTTGGCGATTGTCGAAAAAGATTTCGAGGATTGGGCCCTTCTCGTAGCTGATCCTAGCCGCGAAGCTGCGCCCTTGCTGGTCAAAGGAGCCTCGCGCCGGGAAAAAATCCACTTCTTGGTCCAGGCGCAGCTGCATCCACTGCTCTTTTTTCGACTGTGAATTCAGTGCTTTGGTGTAAATATGCGGACTTGGATGTTCGACATTGGAGACTCTTGTATGTGTGAAGAGTCCCATCACAGAAACATTCTTACCAGATTTTGAATCTTTGATCTTAAGCTCCATTGTGAATTTTCTTTGGGAAAAGTCGGGGTTCTTCATCACAATTTCAACTCGGTGGCAGCTATCTAGAGGAAATTGAAACTGCCGAAGGATTTTCGGTGGAATCAGCAGATTAGGGAAGTGATCTTGTGGACAAGAAGCTAGCTTGGCTGCCTTCGCTGGCGATTTCAAAAGCTGCTCAAAGCCAAAACCAAAATTTTGTGTCAAGAGGGCAGGAATTCCTGCCTTCAATCGATAGGTCCATGAGGGGTGTTCGATCTGACCGAAGAAAGCATCTGGTACTCGAGGCTCAATCAACTGCGAAGCCACTTCGGAATCCATCACAGGCAAGGTATCGTGACCAAGGCCAAAGACATGACCTAACTCATGCAGCAGCAAATGCTTGATTCTAATTTCAGAATTTGAAAAAGCAGAGACCCAAATAATTCCCGGATTTTTCAAAGTCACATGGTTGTAGTCTTTGCGAATTGCTAGGCCGAGATTATGTTCATCATTCAGATTTTTGTGGAGGTCGATGGCTTCATTGGTGCCACCGAAAAAAATCTGTAAATCGGTATCATCGGTGCAAGGCTTTTCAGAGAAATTCAAATTAATCGACTGGGTGTTTTTGTTTGGCAAAGTCCAAAGTTGATTTCCCAGCTGACGCTGAAAAGGCTGACCTGCTAATTGATTGCGTTTAAAAAATTGAGTCCATTCAGCGAAGGCCGCTTGAACCATGGGGCCCAGTTGATTTTGCTTTATGGGAAAAGCAGCATCGACTTTAAGACAATAGGAAAGTTGTGCATCACCAACGAACCAAACATTATCAGACATATGAGAAAATCCGCCGCCGCCAGCGCTGCTCCAACCTGAAGTGAAACCCGGCTGTGCCCAGAGGCATAACCAGAGGCATAAGCTGAATGTAATTAGTTTTGGCAGGTAGCTGAACTTTTGTTTGATCATAAAATTCCTTTTGAGGATCTTTATTTAGTCGAAAAGCCCTTCCTGTGGAAGGAAGAGCTTTTCGCTAAGGGTGGGCTCGGGTTCATTTTACAGGGTCCATAGGTCTCAAGTGCCTTATTTGAGTCCGTAAAAACTAACCTTTGCCTGTTTGAAGGGGCGAAATCCAGGGGAGTTCGCATCGCCAATGATGTAGATTTTTCGAATGCATCGGTCCCAACCTCTGACATCGATCCATCTTGATTCGCTGCCAGGGTTGAAGTTCTGGCGAACGTGAAGGACATCACTACCACCATTGCTATAGACTACTCGTAGATGATTGATCTCTGCGGGAAACTGGCTGACTTTCAGCTTGAGGGCTTTGACCCCAGTGTTCATCGATGATCCGCAAGCTGGCAGGTGCAGCACATCGCGATCCTTAAATTCAGTCAGTTTGACTGTTCCTAAATATTTCACGGGTCCGAAGGCCATTGCTTGTATTGATGCTCCTACGATTGCTAGGGACACGATCATAATCCATTTTTTCATTTCTTCTCTCCTATTCTGGCCTCGCGTTCATTCGCTGGCTTGAATAGGGATTTAACAAGCTCGCCTTGGAGCGTATACTAATTAGTAATCAAATAATTGATTAAAATGTACTATTAGTGTATGGTGTGAATATGAAAATCAATATAACCAAGTACTTAGACTATCGCCAGATTGTTCGAGAAAAGTCGGCGGAGCTCAAAATCTCCTTCCGTCAATTGGCTAACAGTGCAGGGATTCATACTTCATATTTCTCGCGAGTGATGGTTGGTAGTGCTCATTTTTCTCAGGAGCAGCTTTATAAAATCAGTCATGACCTTGGGCTGAGGACTTGGGAAACGGAATACTTGCAGCTGTTGGGGGACTTGGATCGCTCGGGTTCTCAGGAGCACAAAAATTTCCTGAATCAAAAGATCCAAGGTCTGCGTGAGGAAAGGCAGAAAGTATTCTCTGAAGTGAGCGGCGTTGAAGTTTACAAACAAAAAGCCAAAGCACTCGCACGAGAACGTGAGGAAGAACTGGCGCGGGAACGTGAAGAAGAATTGCGGATAGAAAAATATTATGAAGATCCACTGACGCAAAAGGTTCACCTGTATTTGACCATCGAAAAGTTTCGCGAAAAGCCAAGTTTGATTGCGCCTCGTTTGGGGATCACCGACAAGCGTTTAGAGAAAGAAATCACCAAGCTTGAAGAAGTCGAAATCGTGCAGCGGACTGCGAAGGGCGAGATTAAAGGAGTCAAGTTCAACATTCATTTAGATCAGAATCATCCTCTGATTCCTCAGACTCATATCAATTGGCGCCTCGAAGCCATTAGAAAAATTCAATCACGTGAAAAGCAGCCATCAGATTTTCATTTCTCTGTGTGTTTTTCTACCGACGAGGCCGCGAAAGTGCAGATCAAAGAACTTTTCAAGCAGTTCATTATTGAAGCTCAGAAGGAGGCTTCTCAGCATCGTGCGAACGAGGAGGTTTTTTCGATTTGTTTTGATTTGTTTTAGTTGGTTTTGGTTGCGTGGGTTTTTCTGAACTTGTTTTGCGTTGTACTTAGTTTTCATCCGGACATTTTTGGGTGTGTAGCATTTTAGAAGAAGGCATTTCTGTTTAATGCAGATTCTGCCGAATCAAATCAGGATGAGCTGGATGAACTAGATGAATTGGGCGAACCAAATGAATTGCGCCAAAAAAAGATTTTTCTTGACACACTTTTTTTGAGAATCGGACCTGAAAATTTGTTCGCGTTAAGTCTTTCTAAAACACTTGTGTGGGCTTCTGCCTGGCGACGAGAGGAAGACATTTTTCAATCCAAATGAGGCTGGTAGATATTAAAAGATGTCGTCCTAATGGACCTCCTAAGATGAAAAAAGCGAGTTTCCACTTTCGGTGTAAATTGTTTTCTTCAACTAGTCACAACACATGGTTGTGACGACCATTAAGGAGAACAAAATGACCACCAATGCTTGCTTTAAGGCGGAACTCCAAAAAATGGACAATTCTACTTTGCTGGGCCAAGTGAAAATACTTGTTGGCAAAGAGAAAGCCATTATTTGCGAGGTCATAGAATCACTTCGAGAAATTGAAATCAGGAAACTGCATTTAGAGGGCGGCTACCCCAGCATGTTTGCTTTTGCGACAGATTATCTGGGCTACAGCGAAGCTGAGGCTCATATTCGCATTCAGGCGGCAAGACTGAGTCAATCGATTCCGGACCTGCCATCCATGATTCAGACTGGCACCTTGTCTTTGTCAGTGGCCGCAGCTGCACAGTCAACCTTTAGAAAGGAAAATATCCGGCGCAAAGAAAAATGCCAGACCTCTTTGACTGTGCAAGAAAAGAGGCAACTCATTGAGGAAGTGAGCGGTTTGAGTCGGCGCAAGGCTGAGGATGTTTTCAGCTCAAAATTTCTCCTGCCTAAAAACAAGATTATCCACATTGAAGCAAGTGAAGAGCTTCTCAAAAAAATTAAACAGCTGATGGATTTTATGGCGCATCAAAATTTTGAACGAAGTCACTCAAGAATGCTCGAAATTCTGGTCGATCTGGAGCTCGCGAGATGGACCAAAAAATTGGGCGGAGGTGCAAAGCGCAAGACTTCAAAACCACAGCTTCCTTTAGCCGGAGAAACTTCAGTAGGAAATGGTTCACTGGAACAAAGTTGCCTGGAACAAAATTCATTGGAACAAAGTTCCGAGCGCAGCCGTTACATATCAAATTCCACAAGGCGACTTGTCTGGGCCAAGAGCAATGGCAAGTGCGGCTATCAGAATCCTGAGACAGGTCAGCAATGTAGATCTACGCATGGACTTCAATTGGATCATAAGACAGCCTTTTCGAGTGGAGGCTCAAATAAAGAAGAAAATCTAACTCTACTTTGCTCTGCCCATAATCTTTGGAAGGGGACGCGAAGTTATTAGGAAATCAGTAGTCTTAGCTAATCGTCAATTCAGCTCATGCAATCAGTTGAATACAAAATTGAAGTCATCTTGATTGCTAGTTCAAATTCGAAGTGTGTATTGGAGGTCAGTCTTCAAAGGTACGTCCTGCGGTCAAAGTCGCTGGGTAGTTACATCGAACCCGGAATTTTTCATAAATGATGGAAATTTGTAAATTTTGCGAATTTCCAAAGAAAAAAGATTGTTCGGAGTTCTACTTTCGAGGTCAACCGTTTTTGGGCGCTGTTTGTCTGAGATAAATTCGATT
>Ga0247843_1010295_pt1 | contig 10009 bp, 6 predicted proteins | sample LaCruzMarch2017__FD_192420 | JGI IMG/M metagenome (GOLD analysis project Ga0247843, IMG submission 192420) | Freshwater microbial communities from meromictic Lake La Cruz, Castile-La Mancha, Spain - LaCruzMarch2017_8m | ecosystem: Environmental > Aquatic > Freshwater > Lake | place: Spain...
GAGGTTTAACATCCTTCGACTGCAGAATAATATGTAAGAAGGAACTTTAGGTCCCATCAGGCAGATTAGGGGGGTGCCACCCCGGTGGGGTCTCGTTGGGAAGGTTTTTGAAGGGGGTGGGGGGGGTAACAAATCAAGCGCCACACCTATCAGGTAACGTTTATGGTAATTTATGAATAAATGAGATAAAATACCCAGAACAACTGACAAAATTGGCGGTGGGTGAGAGCCTGCGAACAAACTCTCTCCGCAGCGAACCAATTGATTAGAAATGTTTTATTCAACTAATCCCAGAAGGTAACGGTGCCTTCAATGACAAAACACCCTATGAAGCCCTCCGCGAACGCCTATAATCCCATGCACTCAATGTCCCGCTAGATCGTTAACCTTACACCGCCAAACTGTCTAAACAGGCGGGACTACCTCAGACATACAGGAGTTGCCCATGTCAGCAAACGCGAGGTTCGCGATGCTAGCGACCAGGAACGAGTATCTGGCGATGCTTGGAACCAACCGGCTCGCTATGCTGGAGGAACTGAGCGAAACGGTCGATCTCTCCAAGGGCGAGATCGTTTATGCCAAAGGTGATACAGCTGACTTTTCCTACATCGTCGTTGAAGGCGCGATCGACATTGTTACCATCGGAGCTGATGGTGAACCGGTGGTGCTCGAAAAACTGGGCTCCGGCGGTCTATTTGGTCTGCCGACCCGGATTGGACGAACGCTGCTGCGGCGCTGCGACACTGCACAGGCGGTTACGCCGAGCCGTGTCTCCCGGATCGCCTGCTCGGCGCTAGAAGACGGCGAACAGGCCGCTGGGGAAAAACAGACCGCCAGCGACACTGCCTTTGCCGAGACCAGCTCGCTCGCCCAGCAATTTCCGGCCGAGAGCTTCGGCAGCATTCCGCATGCCCGGCGTAGATATGCCGCCGACGACGTCATCCTGCGCCAGGGAGAGCGCGCCGACGAGGTGTTCATCATCGAGGCCGGCAGCGTCGATATATTCAAGGAGGAAGACGGCAGGCTGCACATGATCGGCCGCGTTGAAAAAGGCGGATTCTTCGGTGAGCGCGGCGTGCTACGGGGTGAACCGCGCGCGGCTACTGTGATCACACGCGCGCCGCTCTCGGTGATGGTGCTCGATGGCGCAGCGTTCCGCGAGCAGGTGAGAAAATCGCCGAAGGCGGAAGCCTTCCTGTCGGCGGTGGAGAGCGTATATCAGATGCCCCAGCGGGGCCTGGTTGTGCAGGGCCAGGCGGTATTCGGTGACATTCCTGCTGCAACATCATACTATACACTCCTCGACGGCCGCAACGTGCTTATGGCTCGTGCGACTGATGGCGACGCGGTGATTTTCCGGGAGTCGCCACTCCCCGCATCGATCGAATGGCTGACATCGCCCGTTGCTCCCGGCGTGCGCGTCGGCGTCGATGGCGACCGGTTGGTCGCGTTCGAAGGGACCAAGGACTGGCCCGGGCTTGAGAATGCGGCCACCCTCCTTCTCGACGGAGAGCTGGTCGATAGATGGTCCCGCTCGCTTTTCCAGACTGCGGGCTTGTTGCGCGCCGAAGTCCAGATCGATGCCGGCCTAGAATCCGAAATCATGTGCGGATGCATGGGGCTCACGCGCGGCAATCTCCGGCCGCATCTGTCCGTGGACAGCGACATCGAAAGTCTCGTGCACGCCTCTGGCGCCACTACCGGCTGCGGATCGTGCCGGCCTCGTATATTGAGGCTCCTCGGCCGCGAAAGCATGACGCCGGTGAGGATCGCCAAGCGCGTGAAACTAGCGGCCGAAATCGACAGCTTCCGCTTGGTCGGGATCAAGCGGCCGCTGCCGGCTGCCACCCCCGGGCAGCATGTGGTCCTCGAAGGCCTGATCGACGACGTCTGGGTGACGCGCAGCTATACCATCACCGGGCATGAAGGCGGCGAGGACGGACTCGAGATCGCGGTTTTGCGGGAGAGCGATGGCCTCTTCTCCAATTGGCTGTTCACTAACGCCGAACAAGGGTCACTGCGAGCCGCGGCACCTGCGGGCGAGCTAAAATTCGCTGAGGAGGACCGACCGATCGTCTTTATTGCCGGGGGCATCGGGATCACGCCTGCGATTGCGCTGGCGCGAGGCATCGCGACGAATAAACTGCCGCCGCGTCCGCTGTCCGTTTTCCATTCGGCGCGTAGCCGCAACGAGGCCGCCTATGCTGATGAATTGGGCGCAGCCGCTGCCCACGGCATCCTTGAATATACGCTTTGGGAAACGAGCACGCAGGGCCGGGTCGGAGCGAAGACGATCGCGCGTCTGGTCGGCGAGTGGCCCAGCGCGATCTTTATGATCTGCGGCTCAGAGGCGTTTGAACGGACGGTGAGCAACCACCTTGCCAGCTGTGGTATTTCTGGGAGCGAGATCGTGGTCGAGCGGTTCATCAAGGGCGACGTCGCGCCAGCGCGCGAAAGGTGTCCGGTGTTGCCGCCGGTCTGCCCGGTCGGTCAGCATATAAAATATGCGGCGGTCGACGATACGATGACGCCCGACGAGGAAGCCGAACTGCTCGTCCGCCAATATCATTGGGAAAATGGCTTGTCCGACGATGAGCTGGCAGCGCGGCTCGCCGACATTGAGCCGGGCAAACCGTTCGAGGCAAGCGTGGAAGAAATCACCTTCGCCGCCAAGCTGTCGTGGCGCAATTCCTCGCGCTGCGTCGGCCGGCTGTACTGGAACGGTCTGGCGGTGCGCGACGCTCGGCATGTCAATACCCCAGAAGGGGTCCTCGAAGAAATGGCCGCGCATCTGGCGTTCGCGACCAATGAGGGGCGGATCCGTAGCGCGGTGACGGTCTTCCCGGCGGTTTCGCCGGACACGATCAAGATTGTCAGCCCGCAACTTGCACGCTACGCTGGATATCTGCAATCTGATGGCAGCGTGATCGGCGATCCGTCACATATCGAACTTACCGTCCTCGCTGAAGAACAGGGCTGGCGCGGTGCTAGGGAGCCGTTCGATATACTTCCCTTAATGGTCCAGGATCCGGAAGGCAGAATCCATCACCGCGCCGTGGATCGTTCGCACGTCATGGAAGTCGAACTCTCGCATCCCGATTTCGGGTGGTTCACCGATCTCGGTTACCGTTGGCACGTCCTGCCCGCGATTAGCAATGTCTGCCTCGCCGCGTTCGGCCGCATCCATCCGATCGTGATGAACGGCTGGTATATGGGCACCGAGATCGGCGGACGAAACCTGTCTGATCCCTACCGTTACAATGTGTTGCCGACGATTGCCAAGCGCATGGGCATCGACCGCAGCAGCGAGGCGGCCTTGTGGCGCGACCGAGCGATGGTTGAACTGAACATCGCGGTCTTGCACTCGTTCCGTAAGGCCGGTGTCACGGTGCTCGATCACCACACCGCGTCGCGCGAGTTCCTAGAGTTCATCGGCCAGGAACATGCCTGTGGCCGGGTCGCCAATACCGACTGGGCATGGGTCGTGCCACCGATCTCGGGCTCGGCGACACCGCAATTTCATATCGATTTCCCTAACGCCCAGTTCAAGCCGGCGATTGTCAGCTATCCGGAATTGTCGCCCGTCAGCACCAATAGCACAGATTTGAGGTTGTGATTTAAGGAGGGTTGGGGCTTCATCGTAGTGACGAAGGAACGAAGATGAAGCCCCAACCCTCCTTAAAGAAATCGCCGCCCAAGAAGGCCCCTGCCGAGCGGGTGGTGAAGGACATTCGGCGAGCAACCCGTCGCCATTTCTCGGCTGAAGACAAGATCCGCATCGTGCTGGATGGCTTGCGCGGCGAGGACAGCATTGCCGAGCTGTGCCGCAAGGAAGGCATCGTCCAGAGCCTGTATTACACCTGGTCGAAGGAGTTCATGGAGGCCGGCAAGCGCCGCCTGGCGGGCGACACTGCCCGTGCCGCGACCAGCGGCGAGGTGCAGGATCTGCGCCGCGAAGCCCGCGCTTTGAAGGAATGTGTGGCCGACCTGACGCTTGAGAACCGTCTGCTCAAAAAAAGCATGATCGCGGATGGGGGCGACGACGAATGAGGTATCTGGAGCGTGATTTCGAAGCAGGAGCCAATTTCATCTGCGACGAGATCATGATCAAACGCGGCCGCGATATCTGCGCAGAAAGCGACATTAACTTTCGATGATTTTGGGCTTTTTGCGGCCCGCCCTTGGCAGTTAACATGAAAGAGTTTCACGGGAGTTAGCCCGTAATCTGATCCCTTCGCCATCCAAAACAACTGTCACTTTAGATCGTGAAGGGGTTTTGGAATGGATAACAGGCAAAATTCGTAACAGTTCACCGGCACCGGCATCTGAGGCACTTCCATGGACGCCATTCGGTTCCGTCACGCTCAACCTACGGTCAAGTATGGCGCTGGAGATGGATATGCACTAACTCTCGGTGCGGAATAGCAGGAAGGGGACGATCGCCCCAAATGCAGACCAGATACCCTGGGCGATCTCACTCAGGATGCGTTCCGTTCGGGTGCTGGCTTTACGACCGCAGGGGACGCAACGGATCGCCTGATTTACAACACGACCACGGGCATTCTTTACTACGATGCTGACGGAACAGGCTCTGCTGCGGCCGTGCAGATCGCACTGCTGAGCTCAACCACGCCGCCCGCGTTGGCCTATACCGATATAACTGTGATTGGGTGAGTGGCCCAAGGGGGCGCCTGACATCACAGTGGCCGGGCTCCACTGAGGGGCCCGGTAAAGCTGCTTGGGCCGAATGCCGAGACCTGCAAACGCATGGCAAAGTCTTATGCGATCTGGAGTTGCTTTGCTGATTGCGCACTCATCCAGATTAACCATTCGACTTGCGCCAGGAAGCAAGCATTGGTGTTTGCACGATCCGCGGCTGCGAAAATGACGGAGGCCTATTCCTGGCAAAACCAAGGTTGGCGTTAAGTTATCCTGCAAAAATGCAAAAAATTTTGTGCGGGTCTAACCCGTGACAGTTACGCCGCGCTCGGCCCTCCCCCCTCCCGGGGGGTGGGGCGATATCTTGATCACGGATCAAAGTGCGGCGCTGGAATAGGGTGTGGCCCTTCAGCCTAGCCAGAAAACCGCGAAGCAGTGGCCCATTTAAGCCAGCTCCTATCAGGGAGCGCTTATGGTAACGGGGAGCTTGTTGGAAATTTTATTCAATTAAAGCAACGCATATTGGCGGACAGGGTGGGATTCGAACCCACGGTGAGCTTCCACCCACGACGGTTTTCAAGACCGTTGCCTTAAACCACTCGGCCACCTGTCCGCTTACGATGCGTCCCCTAGCTAGTGCGCTTTGCGTTGGCAAGCTTAGATGATATGTTCCTTGGCCAAGCCACGCGATGAAATGGCTGTTCGGCAAGACCAAAGCATTTCACAGCCTGTATTGTCTGTGGCACTATGTCCCGGTCGAACATAAGGGAGCTCAGTGCGCTATTACCGTAAAATTGTGATGACGATGGCAATGTGCGTGAGTGCTTCGGTGCTCGGCCCGAATTGTCTGGCGCAGGATATTGGCACAGGCTCAGCACTGGGCACAGAAGCGCAGGAGGCCGGTTTCCGGTCCTATCTGGCGGCCGTGCGGCAACGCGCTCTGCTGGAGCGGGTGACGCCAGCAACGCTGGACCGCGTGCTGCCGTCGATTACCTATAATGATCGCGTCGTCCGGCTTGACCGGCAGCAGCCCGAAGGTGCGTCCAGCGCGCCCGTGCCCAACTTTGCGCCTTATAAAGCGCGCCATGTCGATGCAGAACGCATCAGCAGGGGCCGCGCCAAATATGCGGAGCTTCGCCCGTTGCTCCAGCGGATTGAAGATGAAACCGGCGTACCTGAAGAAATCATGATCGCCATTTACGGGCATGAGACCAATTATGGTTCCGTCACCGGCAATTTCAACGCACCCGAAGCCTTGGCCTCCTTGGCGTATGAAGGGCGCCGACGTGCATTGTTTGAAGGCGAGTTGATCGCGGCGCTGAAGATGATTGACAAGGGCGTGCCGCAATATGCGATTACCGGAAGCTGGGCCGGGGCGCTGGGTAAGCCACAATTTCTGCCGTCGGTATATTTGCGGCTTGCGCGCGATGGCGATGGTGACGGCTTTGCCGATATTTGGCGCAGCGAAGTCGATGCCATGACCTCCATCGCCAATTATTTCGTCAATGCGGGTTGGCGGCGTGGTGAGGATTGGGGATTTGCGGTCAATGTGCCTGAGTCAGTTAATCGGGGCATCATGCGCTCGCTTATGACGTCGCCGCGATGCCCCCGCGTCTTTGCACGGCACAGCCAATGGCGGACAATCGCCGAATGGCGGCAATTGGGTATATCACCGCAGCGGAGCTTTTGGCCAAATGACAATATGATGGCGACATTGATTGAACCCGATGGCGTGGGCAATACCGCCTATCTTCTCGGCGGGAATTATCGCGTTATACTCGACTATAATTGTTCGAATTTCTATGCGCTATCGGTCGGATTGTTGGCGGACGAATTGCGGAACTAGGTTTTGGCGTTCATCGCGCTGCCCGCTATACGCTGCTGATAAATTCGCTTATCGGTTTCCTAACGGTGGCGGCTATGCCATTTGCGATATTCGATGATGGAACAGAAGAACCTATGCCTGATACTGCGGACAACTTAACGAGCCAACCTATATGCGTGCGCCTGTGACCGCACGCGGGCGTTTTATAACTATTGAAGGCGGCGAGGGGGTTGGCAAGTCGACTCAGGTTGCTGCGCTTGCCGCGTTCATCACACAATATGGATATGAGGTAATCATAACCCGCGAACCGGGTGGAACCGAAGGCGCGGAAACCATCCGGCAGTTGGTCCTTGGTGGAAGCGCAGAACGGTGGATACCCCGCGCCGAGGCATTGCTGTTCGCCGCCGCGCGCAGCGACCATGTTGACCGACTTATCGAGCCAGCCTTGGCCAGCGGAAAATGGGTCATTTCCGACCGCTTTATCGACAGCAGTCGGGCCTATCAAGGTGCGGGCTCCGGCCTGTCCGATGCCGACATCATGACGCTGCACCAGATTGGCAGCCATGGCATGTTGCCCGACCGAACCCTTGTGCTGCGACTCAACACCAAAGAGGCAGCAAGCCGCGCGGCAGCGCGTGACCAGAACCAGCCCGATCGAATTCAGGGCCGTACAGAGAATTTCCATTCGGACGTAGATATCGCCTTTGTGAGCTTTGCCGAGCGTGAACCGCGCGTGCGGCTTGTCGATGCCTCGGGTGCGGCGGACGAGGTAACCGCGCGGTTATTGGCCGAAATTGCTGACCTGTTGGAACCTGCATGAAAGATTATGTAGGACATGATAAAGCGTGGCGACAGTTTGCGACGGCGTGTGACAGTAATAAGATCCACCATGGCTGGATATTATCTGGGCCACGGGGAATCGGAAAGTCTGCCTTTGCACTCAGGGCTGCGGCCATGCTGGTTGATCCGGAAAATGCCTATGCCAGCATGATAACGCGCGGGTCGCATCCCGATATTCTGTCCGTCAAACGGCTACCAAAAGAGGCGTTGAAGGAGGATGAAGACATTGATGATGTTACCGAGTTCAAGCGCAGCATCACCGTCGATCAAATCCGTGGGCTTCAGCAGTCGCTGACCACCCGACCCGGTTTAAGCAACAGACGCGCGATCATCATTGATGCTGCGGACGACTTGGAGCGGGGCGGGGCCAACGCCTTGCTCAAGTCATTAGAAGAACCGCCGGTTGGCACCTTTTTCTTCCTCATCAGCCATGCCTGTGACCGATTGCTGCCGACAATTCAGTCGCGTTGCCAGATCCTTCGGTTTGAGGCATTGAGTGACGCCGACATGGCCAATGTGTTGCACCGCGCGGTGCCGGAGGTCAGTGCGGACGAGGTTGAAGCCCTTATTCGCTTGGGCAATGGCACACCGGGGCAAGCGCTTGATTTTCTTGGTCTTGACCTGAAGGAGATTGAGGATGCCATGACGTCGATACTGCGCACGGGCGACCGCGACAATGCACTGCGCAATGGCTTGGCAGACAGGCTGTCGTTAAAGGCTGCGCAGCCGCGTTATGAGGCTTTCTTGCGCCGTGCGCCGTCCCTGATCGCCGAATACACACGCAAGCTTGATGCCACGCAGGTGCGCAACGGTGTCGCGGCTTGGGAGGCCGCAAGCGGACTTGCCGCGCGGGCTATTGCCTTAAGTTTGGACAAACAAAGCGTCGTGTTTCAAATGGCAAGCTTGCTGGCATCGTTTCAAGCGCATACAGCGCGCACATAGCCATTATTAAGAGTTTCCATGTCCGAACCTTTCTACATCACCACCGCAATCGCTTATCCCAATGGAAAGCCGCATATCGGCCACGCCTATGAGGCAATTGCCACAGATGCGATTGCACGTTTTCAGCGGTTGAATGGCCGCGAAGTCTGTTTCGTCACTGGCACGGACGAACATGGCCTAAAAATGGACCAGACGGCACGCGGGCTGGGCAAGGCGACTCGCGATCTTGCGGATGAAATGTCATCCTATTTCAAGAATATGTGCACAACACTTGATATTTCATTTGACCATTTTTGCCGAACGACAGCCGATAGTCATCACATAGCGAGCCAGGCGATCTGGAAACGGCTTGAGGCCAATGGCGATCTCTATCTGGACCGCTACGAGGGCTGGTACTCTGTCCGCGACGAAGCTTATTATGACGAAGGCGAGCTAACCGATGGGGAAGGGGGACAAAAGCTGTCGCCCCAAGGCACGCCAGTTGAATGGACAGTTGAAGAAAGCTGGTTTTTCCGACTCTCCAAATATGAGCAGCCATTGTTGGAATATTACGCTGCGAACCCGGGTTTTATGCGCCCCGACAGCCGCAAGAACGAAACCATCAAATTTGTCGAAGGCGGATTGAAAGACTTGTCCGTCTCCCGCACCAGCTTTGACTGGGGGGTAAAGGTTCCGGGCAGCGAGAACCATGTCATGTATGTCTGGCTTGATGCGCTGACTGCCTATATCTCCGCCATTGGCTTTCCCGATGACACCGAAGAATGGCGCAAATTTTGGCCAGCGAGCGTCCATATCATTGGCAAGGACATTGTCAGGTTCCACACCGTATATTGGCCCGCATTCCTGATGTCGGCACGCTTACCCTTGCCCAAAATGGTGTTCGGCCATGGCTTTTTACTGTCGCGCGGGGAGAAAATGTCGAAATCCTTGGGCAATGTCGTCGACCCGATGGAGCTAGCGCAGCTCTTTGGCGTAGATGCATTGCGCTATTTCCTGCTGCGCGAAGTCAGCTTTGGACAGGATGGTAGCTATAGCCCAGAAGCCATTGTGACACGGGTAAATGCTGATTTGGCAAACAGCTTTGGCAATTTGGCGCAGCGGACATTGTCGCTGATATTCAAAAACTGCGAAGGCTATCTTCCTAGGATACACGACCATCATGGCGATGACCAAGCCTTGCTCGAATTGGTCGGCAATGCTGTTTCGTTTCATATTCCGGCGCATTTTGAAGAACTTGCCATGTCTCAAGCTTTGGAAGCTTGGATGCAGGCGGTGTTTGCATGCAACGCCTATGTCGACGTGCAGGCACCTTGGGCGCTCAAGAAAACCGATCCCGCGCGGATGGAGACGGTATTGGCGACGTTATTCATCTGCATCGCGCAGTTGGCGATAGCTGTGCAGCCAATCATTCCGGGGTCAGCCATTAAACTGCTCGATCAAATGGGTGTGCCACGCGATGTGCGTAATTTTGGCCATGCAGGGTCGCATTGGTATTCGCCGCTGGCCGAAGGCGGTTTCCAAATTGCTCAGCCTATAGGCCTGTTTCCGCGGCTTGAATTGCCGGCGGAGCAGGGGGCTAGCGCCTGATGTTCGTCGATTCCCACTGCCACCTCAATTACAAAGGCTTGATTGAACGAGAGGCCGATATACTTGCACGAGCGCGGGACAGCGGTGTGACAGCCATGCTCAACATTTCGACGCGAGAGCGCGAGTGGGATGAGGTTATTTGCCTTGCCGAACAAG
>Ga0247843_1010297_pt1 | contig 10005 bp, 10 predicted proteins | sample LaCruzMarch2017__FD_192420 | JGI IMG/M metagenome (GOLD analysis project Ga0247843, IMG submission 192420) | Freshwater microbial communities from meromictic Lake La Cruz, Castile-La Mancha, Spain - LaCruzMarch2017_8m | ecosystem: Environmental > Aquatic > Freshwater > Lake | place: Spain...
GCCTTGGGCTGTACCCGCCAACTGAGCATTGACACCTTGCAAGCCCATACCGGCACCTTGAATGCCTGTTTGGTACGCTTGATTTTCGGCATTGACACCAGAGAGTCCGGCTTGTGCGCCCTGCATACCTTGCGCAGTACCTTGAAGTCCTGTCTGTGCGGCTTGAAGCCCCATACCTGCACCCTGCATACCAAGGCCATACAGATTACCCGCTTGGTTCAAACCAGAGATACCCGCCTGTTGACCGGCCATAGCTTGACCAATACCTGATAACCCAAGTTGACCGCCTTGCAAGGCAGTACCTAGACCAGATTGCGCCCCGCCCAAACCTTGAAGCCCAAGATTGGAGCCATACTGCATAGCTTGAACTGCTTTATCGTAAGCGGCTTGCTGACCTTGCGCACGGATCATATCCATTTGGGAAGCCAAAGCACGGTTAGCTTCAGCATTCTCAATAGCCTGACGTGAACCACCAAACGCACCTGCACGGGCGGCGGCAGACTTACGGGTTTGAGCGGCAATATCAGCTTGGCGTTGTGCGGCTTGAATTTGAACATCAGTCACAGCAGACTGATACGGGCTCATGTACTGTTGAATTGCAGACGGGCTTGTCATTTGACGGGCGTAATCTTGCCCTGCGGCGGCTTGTTGAGCCGCATAACCTCGTGCTTGTCCTGTAATATCTTGCCCTAATGATTCAGCGCGAAGACCCATACGACCGATATCAGCGGCAGATTGTCCGTATTGTTGTGCTTGAGGAGCCAGTGCGGCGGCAGATGCACCATAACCTGAACCCATCCCACCATAACGTTGTGAGGCATCAAGAGCTAATTGTTGACCAATTTGGCCAGAACCATATCCAGCCTGACCGTAACTTTGAGCCGCACTTGCCAAGCCAGCGGCATTAGCACCGTAGCCAGCACCCATCCCACCGTAAAGCTGTCCACCAACTCCCCCTATATTTTGCCCAACTTGCCCAGACTGAAATCCGGATTGACCAAAACGGCCCGCTTGGTTTGCGCTATCCATACCACCAACACCTGCCGTATTTGCAAAATCAGAACCTCTAGCGTATTGAAGTGGTACGCCTAAATTTGCGGCATTCGCTTGCGATTGAACTTGTAGAGGCTGAAAGCCAGCAAGATAGTCTTTTGAACTGTAACTATAAGGAACAAAACTTTTTGTGCCCGCGATGTTATAAATGGGCCTTCCGTCAGCGTCCGTTTGTGATTTATCAAAATTAAACAATTCCTGCATTGAACCGCCAAGCAGTCCCTCTACTTGTGGACGTAGATATTCAGGGATAGTTGTTTGCGTTACCGTAGAAGATGTTGGCCCTCCTCCTCCTCCGCCGCCGCCGTAGATGCGACCAAACGGTTTTGATCTGGTAGCGGATTCGCCAAGTGGTTCACCAAACGCTTCAAGTTGACGGCGTGAATAGTTCATACAAGTACCTCAATTAAAGTGTTTCTTGGCTCAAATCCAGCACGAGCCAAGAGTCGCACCATAGATTCCCGGCAGAATGCCTGTATTTTAGTCGCACCGTGTCTTTTCACCAACACCTTGAGCTGTTCTAAAAGTTCAGGGTTTGCAATAAATTTACCGCCCGTGGTCGTAACAAATGCAACCCGATGAAGCGGGTAGGCAATGAATGAAATTGTCATTGCCCCATGCACCACATTTTCCTCATCTATTGCTACGACTAAAAGCCACTGACCGCTTGTCACGTACTGCTGTACATGGTGTACGTTATACCCGGCAGCTGAGTCCGGAAACTCTCCGCCCTTATCAAGAGCTTCTTGAACATACCCCTGCACCAGCGGCCAAACTTGGTGGGTCTGCGTAACATCAACAGATTGAATAGCTAAAGCCATAAATTTATGCAGGTCCAGCAAGTCCAGCAATACCAGTATTACCAGCACCTTGTGCGGTCTGAGAATTAGCGTCAAACAGATTTGCATTTAAACTTGCGTATAAAGCAGCTAACCCCTGGGCAGCATTAGCAGTCGGGCTAGCATTGGACGAATTTTCCGAACGAGGAAACTCTTTATATGCGGCTCCGATGGCTTTTTCTAAATCTGCCACACCCCACTGCGGCAGTGCTGTGTTAAATTCTCTAGCCGTGTAACCACTCGCCAAAAATCTATTTAGGTCAGACTGCGCTTGTGGGTCTGTACGACCGTCATTAGCTGCATAAAAATCTCTTATTGCCCTCACTCTTTCTACGCTATCAGGTCTGTCTTGATAATAAAAAGGTGATTGATTTTTAAAATATGAAAATAAATCATCTGTAAAAGGAGTGCGCCCAAAGTTGCTTACATTTAAATTTGCACCGAAATAATCTCCAGTTGCAACAGTCGGCATTGTATTGGTCGATATAATATCTTTTGAAGATGGTTTAAATTCTTTTTGTGCGTTTCGAATTGCTTTATCAAGGTCTGTCAGACCCCATTGTGGAAGTGCCGTATTAATCTCTCCAGATGTGTATCCACTGGTGGCCAAGAACCTAGTGAGATCACCCTGCGCTTGTGGGTCTGTGCGGCCAACGTTGGAGTTGTACCATTGCTGGATGGCTTGTATTCTTGCTGGATTAAATCTAGCAGGGGTTGTGCCAGTTGTTGCTGGTGTGGTGGTGGATGTCGTGGGTGTGGATGTCGTGGGTGTTGGAGTTATAAGTGTTGTAATTCCAGCAGGTCCTGGAACGTTAACACCAATACCGCCTGTGCCCAAACCGGGCATATTAGCAAACTGTTCAGGTGTTGGGTGGGTACCTGTAGTAGGCGACCAGCCTGTTGTATCTGTTGTTGTAGGCGTTGTAGTGCCTGTAGCAGTACGGGCAGCAGTGATTGCCTTGTCTAAGTCTGCAACACTCCACTGTGGCAAAGCCTTGTTAATCTGTGCCGATGTATAGCCAGAAGTGGCAAGCCACCTGTCTAAATCAGCCTGAGTACCTTTACCATTGTTGGCATCGTACCAGCTTTTAATTGCCTGAGTTGTTGTATCCCCTGCGTCTGATGTTGTTTCCATTGTAGTGTCCCCAACATCGTAAGAGCGTTCTCTATTAGATGTTTGTATTGTTCGCACACCATTTTCTTCATACGGTGTGTACATTGGCTTGTCGAGATAGTTACCATAACCGCTAGTAGTTTGCTGACCACCACCACCGCCAACAACAGGACGCTGAGACTCAGGTAGTGTGAGATAGTAAGCCCTTTGCTGATCAGCACGAGCACGTTCAGCATCTTCCTTGGCCTGCTGTTGACTTCTCCAGTTTGGATCTGTCCAAGGAGCAACGTTTGCAGTACTTACACCAGCTTGAGATAGTAATTCCGTTCTGTTTTTAGCAGTATCAATTTGTTGTTGAGCACGACTAGCATCCGCATAAGGGTTGACACCTTGTCGTTCAAAGTCATCTGCAACACGCTGTCCAGTTAATGGATTAACCTGAGCCATTTGCCAGTCAATAAATTCAGCCTGCTCCTTAGTTAGTTTTGAACGACTAGCAGCCATTTCAGTTTGCGGAACAGCAGACATTGCAGGGCGTGTTGTGCCTTGAGTTGTCACATCACCCCCAGGGTTGGCGATCCTGAACTCCTCACCCCGTGCCGCCATATCAGCACGCACAGCCGCACGGTTCGCAGCTTGCTGCTGCTGTTGCACCCGTGCATACGCCTCTCGGGTCGCATTGTTAAAGTCGGCCACGTTGCCAAATTGTGGGAATGCAGCCGCCATCTCGGCGGGCGAGTACTTGAGCAAAGCCGCATCCAATGCGTCTTGAGTCTGTGGACCCGCTGCGATCTCTGCTTGAATTTGCGCTGCTGTTGCCATAAAAACCTTTTTACAGTTACGCCGGAACAAACCTACGTGGATTTATTTCTTTGCCTTGGCGCTTACTGCCTGTACGGGCTTGACGCACTTTGTTCATCATGGCGTACAGTTGTTTGGCTCCCGCATCAGTTGATCCATTGCCAAGATGAGAGACCACATCAGCAGGCACAACAAACTCACCCTCTGCTAAACGTGCGGGACGCTTTCCACCGATAGAGGCGGGAATGCTGTCTGACATGCCATCACCCGGCCCTTTAAGCATGCGACCGCCGTTAGCGTAATCTGAATAACTGCCAAGATTTGAAATACCACCACGCGCAAAGCTGATAGGCGACATGGGGGGGTCTCCTACTACGCGGTCATAACCTCCTGTTGCCAAATTAGCTATGCCGCCCTCTGCAAAAGCAGGACGATACATATCTGGGTTATAGCGAAACCGCTTCAATGGACCATTGTATTCCCCTGGCTCTTCTGCTTCTTTTCTGGCACCCGTTGCTCCTTGTAAAGCCGAAGCCAAAGCTATCCCCTTATTAGCCTTAATGGAGGCAAGCGGATCACTAGCAAACTTCGACATACCTTCAGTAAAAGTCTGAGGCGCAGCGGTAGCTGCTGCACTTGGAGCCGCAGAAGGAGCAGCGATCAAAGGAGAGGTCTGAGCGGGTAAAGCAGATATACCCGCATTTGCCGAAAGAGGTAATGCTTGATTCATTGCTCCTGTAACGGCATTATTTGCCGCTGCTGCATTGGCGGCTTGGGATGCTTGAGCGAAACCCTGACCGGCTGGTAAGCCCACTGCTGGGGTAGCCGCTAAACTTGATGCAGGTAGAGCACTTGCCATCGTTGTACCTATGGCCTCAGTGCCTGCCGCCGTTAAAGCAGCATTTGTACCAGCTGCACCACTTAGCGCCCCGCTGATACCTGCGCCAGCACCTCCGGTCAAGCCACCAAGGAGGGCACCTTTAAGTGGATCCCCGCCCGTTAAAGCAGCAGAACCACCACCCATCGCTGCGCCGAGCAGCATCGCTTCGCCAACACCACCCATTGCCATAATGTTCTCCTTAATTACGTTGCATTTTAGTATTAAGGGGTCATTGTGCCAACTGCACCGGACCCAGAAACACCAGTTAAATTTAAAGCAATTGTGCCCCCAACACTGCCTGCCGCCCCAGAACCTTGTACCCCAAATAGCCCAATAGGCACCTTAATACGCAGCACGTTTGTGCCTGTTTGCAGTGTGCCGCCTTGTGTATCTCTGTACACATCACCTAGCCGCAAGCCATCATAGTCTGCGTCAGTAGGCAGGGTTCGCAAGTCCAAATTGAGACTTGCCAAGTTTAATTGCTGTACAGCGTTGATCTGGTTAAAAAACAAACGCAACACGTTAGCAAGCTGCGACATAAACACCGCATCGTATTCGTTGGGTGCCAGCGGCAAACTTGGCGGCGTTTGGTTCTGAAACATCCCCATTACGCGATTCCCCAATATTTTTGCTCAAGTTCTTTGCGTGCAGCGGCGGCTTCTTTGACAACTGCCTTTGAGTAATATGCCTTTTCGCCCACAGTTACTTTTGCCATGAAGTCACCTCCTCCCATCTTTTCTGATATCAAAACGAGGTGCGCCTAGCTGCCAAGTTGTTCCCAACTGCGTTGAGGCAATTTTAAATATCATCTGCCTGCCCCGCGCACGGACAAAAATCTGACCCGTAAACTCCTCTGTAACCACATACGATGAACTTTTTATTACTGACGCACTGGCTGCATTGCCAGTCCCTGATCCTGCATTTTGCATTGGGAACAACGTCATCGTCACTTGCGGTATTGGTGATGCGGCTGATCCGTCAAACGTCAGGTCAGGTAACACCCGATACACAAAACCAATGTTATGACCATCTTCAATGTCAAATTCTGAAGAAGAGATGTTTGCGGCTATCGGCAGCGGCGTAGCGGTTTCGTTATCGTCTACACCCTCTTCGTGGTTGACAATGTTATAGGAATAAGTAGCCGCCATAGGAAAATTACGCATGCCTGAATCAAGCCACGCTGTACGTCCCAGGCTGCCAAAATACCAGATTTTCTCAATATAATTATAGATAACATACTTGTCCACAACATCTGAGTTTTCTGAACAGTAATACCACCAGATTTCATTAAACCCTTCATTGCTTCCAGACGTTACTTGTTCGGCTTGTAAACGATTAAAGTCATTAAATACATGACGCAATAAATTACAGCTAAGTGTTTGTATCCGGCCATCGTATACGTAGAACTTGTCAACACCCATCCAATAAATAATACCTGCCGCTAACGTAACAGCGTTAGGGCCGCTTATTGATACGTTGTCGCCAAGCGTCTGTACTGACCAAACAAAAGGCGGTCCAACGTACTGAAGAGAGTAAAGAGCCGTGTTTGTAAATACAACAATTTCTTGCCGTGTTTGAACGGCTGTCACAATAAAAGAACCCGCAGATAAACGCGCACTGCCTGCTTGGTTGGTAATAGCGGGCGTCCAGGTAAACGCATCTTCTTGATCGGACCAGCGGATGAGCAACGGATCAAGCACGGCTGACCCGTAATCATTGACACCCATGCACAACGCAAACCGCGAAACATCGGAGACTAAAATAAAACTGACGGCCACTGGCGTATCTGCATCACCCAGCGTAGTTAAGTTCACGCCCCTTGTGTTAAGTCCTACTGTGGCATCCCAGTAAAAAATACCGCCACCACGAGGCCCATAAAGCAAGTCCTCTCCAAAATTACGTTGATTCCATATTCTCAATGAATTTGCTGTTGTAAGTCCCGTGCCCCAAGGGCCAAGACCCCAACCGCCTGAACCCCATCCCACCAAAGTTTGTTGAATTTCGGACCCAATGCTAACTTGGTACGCGGCAACCACCGATGCACCGCCGCCGGGAGAACCCGATACGTCTGTGGCGTTGGCAACTGCGGAGACCGTAATGGTGTACGAGTTTGCATCAATAACAGTGATTTGATACTCGGCATTTAGAACTGTTGCTGTGATGTTACCGCCAAGGCCCACAGCGCCGCTAAACGTAACAAAATCATTTGTTATCCCACCGTGCGCTGTGTCAGTTACCGTAATAACAGATGAAGAAAGGGTGGCTACAAACGGGTTGTTATTGATGGTGCTGGATGCGCGGATGGGGGTGATGTCGTAATAAACACCACCCGTACTAATGTAAAACTTTAAATGCGTACCAACACCTATTAGATTGCTACCAACAATCGTAATCCAATTCCACAAAGAACGGCAAACGCCCAAAAATGTATTTGCGCTTATTCGTGTCCAGCCGCCAATTTTTTCTGCGCTGCCCTGGCGAAAACGCACCTTATCACAATCGTACCAACCCCCCTCAGTTGTATACCTTGTGTTTTCTTTGTTGACACCTGGTTTAAACAGTATTTTGAGAAGTGGCATTGTTTACCTCAAGCGGTTAAGACGTTGAGGGCGACGTTAATGTGCGCAACCCTGTCTGCAAGTCCAATTGTCCCACCATTTATCTTGCGCGTCATCCCCGTGAAGTCTTGAGCGTCGGCCTCCTTGTTTAAACCGCGCTTGTTCCAGTACCAAGCAGCAGTCAGGGCGGCGTACTCTTTGGACAGCACCAAGTCAGGATTGGCTACAAAGTCCACCCCCAAGGCGTCAGAGGCAAGGCGGTAGTTGTCCTTGCCCGTCAATTGAATCAGGCCACGACCACGATATTTCCAGCCATCACCCTCGTCGGTGTTGCCCATGCGCCCAGAGTAGACCTTGTTGGCAATCTTCTCGGGGTTACGGTGGAACGGCTGCGCAGCTTCTTCAGATGCAAACCGGCTTGGCCAAGTGGCGTTTAAACCCTTGGCGCTGTAGTTCAGGTTTTCCTGCAAGGTCTTGAAGTTGCCGGATTCGTGTGAGCACTGGCCGATAAACGCAGCTTGGCGCTCGGGGGTGCTGATGTCAAAACGCTGGAATGCCGCTGTCAGTGGCTCAAGCCAAGACGGGTCAATGTGCATTTCCTTGAGCTGGTCTTCAGTCATTTGATGGGTCCTGCTTTAGAGAGTAAATCAGTTTTGGCCTGTGATCCCGCAGAGCTGCCGAAGTAGTAGGCAATGATGCCTGTCCACGCTGTGCCCAAGCTGCCCAGCATCATCAGGATGGCGGGGTTGGTGCTGTCGATCGTGTTGAAGAACATCATCACCATGATGCCGAAGAAGCCCAACGTGACCGCGCCTGCCAACAGGGGAGGCATCAGACTGCGGGTGGTGGCTTGCATCTCCCGTGCTGATTTGCGGTCTTCAACTTCCAATTTCTCAAAGTTTAAGCCGAGTTCTTGCGCTTGCTTCTGAAGCTCGATCTCCGCAATCTTGACCTGCGCGATCTGTTCAGCAGTCAACTTGTTGTTGGAGATCATGTCGCCCACTTTGTCGGGGTCCACACCAATAGCCTTGGAAATGGCCGAGACAGCCATGCCCGCCAGAGGGCCACCCATCGCCGTAGCAATGGTGGGTGCAATTTGTTTGAGCCAATCCATTCAATTTCCCCTTTTGGTTAACATGGTTGCTGAGATCGTCATCATAGAGATGATGTGCTCAAGGTTGTCTGGTTGTGAAGCCCATCCCGCCGTAATCTGTCCGATAAACCTGCTGTGGTCTGGGGGGACGCTGATTCGGCAAGTGTACTGCGCACCTTGCGCCATATACCAAATTCCCAGTTCACTCTGCGCCCTCAAATACTGGCTGCAAGGCACCTCACCAGCCATCAGCTTCACAACGTCGTTGTTGTTTGACACGTTGGTTGTGAACAGCCCGACATCCAGCCCTTCCATGTCCTTGCTGCGACCTTCTTTGGTATACAGCCTGTGCAGAACACGAGTTCCAAGAATTGGATTGACCTTGAAAACAGCAACAAACTTGGCATCAGTTTGTTTAAACAATACAGAAGCAGCGTCGTCAACCCGTTCCTCGTTGATGCTGGGCATCCTCTGCTGCTCCCTGTATGCGTCAATCAGAAACGACTGGTTCTGCCAAAAGAAGTAACCAGCAAAAGCCACCACTCCCATGACAAGGACGGCGATCAGCTTGAAGGGCGAATCGACATAGGCCAGCACCTTGTCCAAAACGCCGAGGGCTTTATCGCCAGAATCCGCCATTCAAACTCCAAATCAAAATCTTGACGCACCAACCTACCAGCCCGACTAAAAGGGCTGCGGCAATTAATGCTACAGCCCAGTCTTTCATGGCACTACTGCGGGTGGGGTAGTTGTGGTGTTGGTCGTGGTGGTGTTTGTGTTGGTGACTATCTCAGGCCGAATCACAACAGGCGTTGGCTGCGTCACGATCACTGGTGCTGGCTGCGTAACCGTGATGGGTGTGGGTTGAGTCACGATGACAGGCGAAGGTTGCGTGATGGTGATTGGTGTGGGCTGCGTAACGATGGTCGGTGCAGGCTGCGTCACAATGGTCGGTGCGGGTTGCGTGACTGTAATCGGTGCAGGCTGCGTGACAATGGTTGGTGCAGGTTGCGTGACAACCACCGGAGTGGGTTGATTCACCACAGTTGGAACAGACGTATTGTCAGTAATAGCGCCACCAGCAAGGCGACCACTGTTGCCAGAGTTTTGACCACTGTTTGCTCCTATTGAGTAAGTACCTGCGCCAATTACACCAGTGCCGCTAACAGTCATGTTGGGTGCAGGTGCTTGAATCTTGGATGCAATGCTTGCAGCAGCAGTCATGCCGCTTGTTGCTACGTTTGCAATGGCTGTGTTGCTTGCAGCAGACATGCTACCAAAAGCGTTTGCTGTACCCAATGCCGTGTCGCGGCCAAACTGGGCTTGAGCAACACCCAAAGCTGTTGCATTGTCAGACTGGCGCATACCAAGGCTGGTTTGCTTGTTGACCATGTACACCTGACCCACGGTAGGAAGCAACAGCCCTGTCCACTGCAAGGCGTAGTCGGCCCAGTTCTTGGGGGCGTTGATCTGCGTGCCCTGCTGGGCGCTGCCCATCTGGAGGCTCATGACCGCAGCGACTTTAGCCGTAGTGTCACCTTGACGGGCGATGTCTGCCAGAGCTTGATACCGGGCCGTCTGCGCCGCTGCTTGGGCTTTGTGGGCTTCGGCATAAGCTGCGTATTCATGGGCACAGCCTGTCAGGGACAGAGCGCACAGTGTTAATG
>Ga0247843_1010298_pt1 | contig 10005 bp, 11 predicted proteins | sample LaCruzMarch2017__FD_192420 | JGI IMG/M metagenome (GOLD analysis project Ga0247843, IMG submission 192420) | Freshwater microbial communities from meromictic Lake La Cruz, Castile-La Mancha, Spain - LaCruzMarch2017_8m | ecosystem: Environmental > Aquatic > Freshwater > Lake | place: Spain...
CTTGAGAATAACGACTTTCGGGGTCGTCTTTTTAAAAAGTTCACGAACCTTGGTGTGGTCCCAAGCACTGGGCCAGCGCTCGAGCATTTTTGCCGCTTCAGAAAGTGTCATCGTGTTCCCACTGTACCCGTAATTTCGAGACCAAACCCTTCGAGGCCAATGAGTTTTTTGGGATGATCGCTGATCAATTCCATTTTTTTAACTCCAATACGACGCAAGATCTGCGCTCCGACGCCATAGCTGCGGAAACTATCTTCGGAGTTTTCTTCATCGAGACCCAGTTTGGGGCTCGTATTAGAGCGCAGGTAAACCAGAACTCCGACGGGTTGCTCGGAAAGACGATCGAAAATTTTCTTGAACGGATGAGTGCCTGCACCGAGGCCCTCAAGCATTTCGGTGAGCGGTTGGGACTTCTGAACTCTCACTCGACAGGTTTCGCGTGAGATCAAGGACGCGTCGCCGAGAATAAAGGCCCAGTGTTCGGCGCCGTCGAGCTCAGATGTGAAACGTCTGAGACTCAGGGGACGATTTGCATAGGTGCCGAGATTGTCGACTTCGGATTCGTTCAACACGGAGGTGTCATGGTTGAGGCGATAGACGATGAGATCGGCGATGCTGAGCATCGGGATCCTGTGCTCTGTCGCAAAAGACTCGAGATCCGACTGGCGGGCCATGGAGCCATCTTCTTTGAGAATTTCGCAAATCGCGGCCGCCGGCGCGAGACCGGCGAGCTTGACGAGATCGACGCTTCCCTCGGTATGGCCGGCGCGCACAAGCACTCCACCCTTGCGTGCGCGAAGCGGGAACACGTGTCCCGGAACAACGAGATCGTCGCGGGTCGTGCCTTCGGCGATCGCAGTTTGGATCGTATGCGCACGATCGAAGGCCGAGATGCCCGTCGTGATTCCTTTTTTGGATCCGATCGAAACGGTGAATGCCGTACCGAGACTCGATTCATTGTTTTGAACCATGGGAGGAAGGTTGAGACGGTCGAGAATCTGAGTGGCCATCGGAAGACAGATGAGGCCGCGAGCATGTTTGGCCATGAAATTGATCTTTTCGGGTGTCGCGAATTGCGCCGCAAGGACGAGGTCGCCTTCGTTCTCGCGCTCAGCATCGTCCGTCAGTAGGACAATCTGTCCACAACGGAGAGCTTCAATAGCTCGTTCAACGCGTTCAAATACGGTCATGACTTAGACACCCTTCCAATATTCGGCATAACGGGCGGCATGCTTCGCGATGAGGTCAGCTTCGATATTCACGAAGTCGCCTTCTTTAAGCTCAGCAAAACGAGTGAGCTTCAACGTGTGGGGAATCAGAGTCACATCGAACTCAGTCGTGGTACCGATATCGCGAACAGCATTTACAGTGAGACTCACGCCATCAATTGCGATCGAACCCTTCGTCACGACAAAAGGAGCCACTTTGTCGCGACCCGGTCCTTCGAGGCTAAAACTCAAAGTGAGCACATCATGACCGGGAACTCGGCGAAGAAGCCGAGCCGTCGTGTCGACATGACCCGAGACCCAGTGGCCTCCGAGAGGATCGCCCATTTTTAAAGAGGTTTCCAGATGCACGCCCTGCCCAAGCTTGAGCCCAGAGAAGTTCGAGACTTTAAGGGTTTCGGGACCGACTTGAAAGAGGACTCTGGACGTCTCTTTTGCGACGAAAGTCAGGCAAACTCCGTTGTTCGCGACCGAGTCTCCGATATTCCAGGAATCGGTCTTTAACTGGGTCTCGACCCACAGGTTCCAGCATTCGGAAGAGGCATCTCTTTCGAAGCGGGCGACGCGCGAAGTATCCTGTACGAGACCTGTAAACATTCAGGCTTTTAAGTCTATCAAATCGAGACGACTTCTGTCACTTCGGGAATAGAATCCTTGAGGCGATTCTCGATTCCCATTTTGAGGGTCGCGGTCGAAGAAGGACAGCCTGCACAAGCACCTTTGAGCTGCAGGAAGACGATACCATCTTCAAATTTTTCGAAAGTGATGTCCCCACCGTCCATCGCCACTGCAGGACGGATGTCGTTGTCGAGAATCTCCACGATTTTGCGCTCGATATCATTTTTGGGCTGCACGCTCGCCACGGAGTCGGACGCGATAGCGTCGAGCCTCACGGCTTTCTCGCCGGTCGCAAGGAAGACCTTAATGGTCTCAATGATCTCGTCATTGAGTTCTGTGAGGCGCTCTTGATCGTCCAAGGTGACGGTCACGAAGTTTTTACCCACCATGATCCCGCCAATACCTGGGAGCCCGAAGAGCTTTTCAGCCAAAGGAGACTTGCCGCGAGCGGCCTCGATGTCTTTGTAATTTTGAGCCCCGGCCAACAGGAAAGCCACGTTCGTCGTGTATTTCAAGGTGTTGGGATTGGGTGTGAATTCGAGTTCGACGCTGTAATCGGATAAGCTCATATTTCTACTCTCTCAAACACGCTCATCCCACGCAACGAAGCTTTACGTCAACGTTAGGATATCACCCTCATAGCGTTTGCTGGCGACCTCCTCGAGCATCAAGGCCACGCGAAGGTTCGAAAAGAGAATCTGCCAGAAGTCGTTTGCTCCCAGGCGCATGAGAATCGAGTCTTCAAAACACTTCGTGGTGGCCGTGCGGGGAACACCTTTAAAGAGCGCAATCTCGCCGAAACAATCTCCCTGTCCAAGAACGATGGGGGCGTTCTGGTCTTTCAGCACCGAAACTTTGCCACGGACGACAAGATAAAAATCATGTCCCAAGTCCCCTTGCTTGAAGATAGGCTCGTCTTTTTTAAATCGGAGCACCTCTCCCGCCTGAACGAAAAGACTGAGGGCTTCCGTTGGGAGACTCGAAAATAAAGGCGTCGAAGCGAGGTACTGGGAGAGATAGATACGCTCCTCGAGACGAGCGCGCTCTTCGACGCTCGTGAAGCTTTTCAAGCACTCTTCAAAGAGCAGTGCAGGAATACTCAGAACCTGCAGTTCGGTCTTCGCGAAGACGTCGGCTCCGCGCTTTCCACCCGGCTTCAGGGAGTTTTCGCCGAACACGGCGCCTTCCCTGAAAACGCAAACGCGACTGCGGACTCCGCGAGGAGATTTCACGTAGACCGAAACCTGTCCTTGGAGAACAGCGAAGAACTCATGGGCCTCATCGCCTTGATGAACCACGTAGGTCCCCGCCGCAATATGGCTCAGTATGGATTTCGTCGCGATGCATTCGAGCGCTTCTCTAGGGAAACTCTCGAAGAAATGAGTGTTCGCGAGAGTCTGAGAGACGGCCCCGGGCGAAAGAGTATGATTCAACTTGTTGCCTTCGCCCGTCGGCGCCTCGAGTTTGCTATCCAGAGATTTGAGACTGTCATCCAAACCCTCAAGCATTCCGAGCTGGCCCAGCAGAGTCAAAAAGGTGAGGACTTCATGCAGGGGCAAGGCCTTTTCTCGCGTGACGATGGCACTCAGTAATTCGGTAAGATTCTTAGAACCATCGAGGTCTTTGACCCAAGAAAGTCGCTCGATCTTGAGAACAAGGTCCTTCTCGCTCTCTTTATCGAAAAGCAAAACTTTATCGGTGGTAGTTTCGAAGACGACGCTGGATTTGAGTTTCAGTACGGATTGGAGATTCATCATTTGGAAGCTTTCGAGGGACTCAGAATAGTGAAGACCGACGAGGGCCCGAGCTGCTCGAGTTCTTGGATCTCATAACAAAGTCCGGGAAGCTGGCCCGCTTCGAAGGCGTCGGGGAAACGCAGTGCCGATGCCCCTCCAAGAAACTGCGTTTCGCTAAAGCTCCAGATCTCGTCGACGCATCCAGCAGCCATGAAAGCTTGTGCCATCGTTGGCCCCGACTCAATCATCACGTCATAAAGACCTCGTGCGTAACATTCTTTGAGAAAGGCTTCGGGAGTCGAGAACTCGATGAGCTCGGCGCCACGTGGATGTTTGGCAAGCTGATATCCCGCGAGTTTGAAGGAGGATTGATCTTTAGCAAGCACGAAAACTTTGGGCTGATCTGTCGCGAGCGTCCCGTCCATTTTCCGTGCCGTAAACTGGGGATCATCCGCCGCAACTGTGGTCGTGCTGGTTGCAATGACGTCGACGCGCGAGCGAAGTTGCTGTGCTTTAAGTCGAGCTTCCTCACTGGTGATCCATTTGGAAGCTCCCGATGAACTTCTCCATGCGCCATCCCAGGATGTCGCCATTTTTAGTGTCGAGTGTGAGCGAGCATTGCGATGAGCAAATAGCCATTCACGATTGAGGTCCTCAGCTTTGGATCGAAGCACGCCGACTTCGACTTTTATTCCTGCAGATCTAAGTTTCTCGATCCCCGCCCCGCAAACCATGGGGAACGGGTCTTCAAGAGCAATGAAAACTTCCGCGACACCCGCTGCAATGAGGGCGTCGGCGCAAGGAGGCGTTCGTCCGTGATGAGAGCAAGGTTCCAAGGTGACCGCCACACGGGAACCTCGAGGATCGAGTCCCATCTCTTGGCAAATGTCGAGGACTCGGCGTTCTGCGTGAGACTCCCCGACGCGTGCATGATGAGCAAGAATCATTTGGCCGTCAGTCGTCTCGAGAGCACAGCCAACGCGAGGATTGGGGCGAACCGCGCGTGTGGCACGGTAGGCCTCGGAGAGTGCATAGCGCATGAGCTCGTCCGGGCTTCGAGCCAAAATCAGGCCTCTCCCGTGACGTTGGATTCGACGGTCAACAAATCGCGCATGCCTTCGATCATTTCTTCGACGTCGCGGAACCGCTTGTAGACACTCGCATAGCGAATGTAGGCGATCTCATCGATGCCGCGGAGAGCTTTCATAACCGCTTCGCCAAGTTCGCGTGTGGTCACGTGCTCCTGGTTGTTCTGGATAATATTCCATTCGATCTCAGCAGCGACCTTGTCGAGCTGACTTGAAGCCACGGGACGCTTGCCGCATGAAACCGACATCGCACGACGAAGCTTTTCGCGATCAAAAGGTTCAAAAGTATTGTTCCGTTTCTTGACGAGAGGCATTTCGATATCGACGCGTTCCATGGTTTTCCAACGCTTGAGGCATTCACTGCATTCGCGACGACGCTTGATACCGAGTCCGTCCGCATCAGGACGCGAATCGAGAACGCGAGAATCATGATGTTTGCAGTAAGGGCAATTCATTCTTTAGCCTCTTTCGCCAGCATAAATCGGGAAGCGGTTACACAGAGTTGCCACGCGCTCGTGGATTTCATGAACTTTCGCCGAGTCACTGCGAGCCACGAGAGCGAGATCGATGCACTCGGCGATCTCTTGCATCTCCGATTCTTTCATTCCGCGCGTGGTGATCGCCGCAGTTCCAAGACGAATACCGCTTGTAACGAAAGGCGACTGAGTGTCGAAGGGGATCGTATTGCGGTTGGCGTTGATGCCCGCACGATCGAGAACTTCCTGAGCTTCTTTGCCAGTGATTCCTTTGGGAGAAAGATCAACCACGAAGAGATGGTTGTCGGTGCCGCCGCTGACGATGCGGTAGCCCTTCTTTTCGAGAGCTTGCGCGAAGGCCTTGGAGTTCTTTACGACTTGAGCCGCATACTGTTTGAAGTTTGGCTCAAGGGCTTCTTTGAACATGACCGCTTTGCCGGCAATGACGTGCATGAGAGGTCCGCCTTGGAGGCCGGGGAAAACCGCAGAGTCGATTTTTTTTGCAAACTCGGGATGACAAAGGATCATGCCAGAACGTGGACCGCGAAGAGTCTTGTGAGTTGTCGAGGTAACGATGTGAGCGTGCGGAAATGGCGAGGGATGTTCGCCACCGGCTACGAGGCCAGCGATATGCGCCATGTCGACCATCAACATCGCGCCCACTTCGTCGGCGATAGCGCGGAACTTGGCGAAATCGATCGTGCGCGAATAGGCTGAGTAGCCCGCAATGATGAGCTTGGGTTTGTTAGCAACAGCCAGACGACGGATCTCTTCCATGTCGAAGAGTTCGGTTTCTTTGTTCACGGAGTAAGGAATCGCCTTGAACCATTTGCCCGATTGGTTGACCGGCGAACCGTGCGTGAGGTGACCGCCTTGATCGAGCGAAGCCGCGAGATAAGTGTCTCCGGGCTGAAGGAAGGCGAGAAACACGGCTTGGTTGGCTTGAGCCCCGCTGTGCGACTGAACGTTCACATGCGGCACGAAGTCGCCCTGACGGAAAAGTTCCGCACCGCGCTTGCGGGCGAGATCCTCCACAATATCGACGTATTCGCAACCGCCGTAGTAGCGCTTGCCGGGATAACCCTCAGCGTACTTGTTCGTAAGGATCGTGCCCATGGCCTGGATCACTGCGCGACTCGTGTAGTTCTCGCTGGCGATCAGCTCGAGGTGATCGCGTTGGCGACCGAACTCGAGTTTCATGGCCGCAAGAACTTCGGAATCTTTAGTGCTGAGATCTTCTTCGAAATGGCGATTCATGAGGGATTCCTTTCGCAGTTGAGACGACCGAGCAGTTCCACGCGCTCGAGGTGGCGACCTTCTTGAAAGGTGGCCGAAAGCCAAGCTTTGATGAGTTTTGCAGCTTCCTCGGGCGAGAGGAAACGCGCGGGCAGACAAAGCACGTTGGAACGGTTGTGTTCACGAGAAAGGCGGGCGACTTCTTCGTTCCAGGCGAGCGCCGCGCGGATTTCGGGAAAACGGTTGGCTCCGATACTGACGCCAACACCCGAACCGCAAATCAGAATTCCGCAGGGTTCCGTGAGTAGCATTTTGGAAGCAATGACCGCCGTTGCAAGTTTTTTGGAGTACTCGGGATAGTGAACCGAGTCCTTCGAATATGTTCCGAGGTCTTCAAAGGCGATCTCGGGCAGCAAACTTTTGAGTTTTTCTTTGAGTTCGAATCCGGCGTGATCGGCGGCAATAAACAGCTTCACACGAAGGGTTCTAAAGCCTCAGTGGACATCTCACAAGCTTGGTTTGAGGACTAATCGGAATCAGATGGCTCTGAGCACAAGAGTCGCGTTGGTGCCGCCGAAGCCGAAGCTGTTCGAAACCGCAACGCGCAAGGCTGCCTTCTGAGCTTTGTTGGCGGTGTAATTCAGAGGGCAACGCTCATCTTGGTTCTCGAGGTTGATCGTCGGCGAGACGATCTGATGCTTGAGGTAAAGGGCTGAGAAAACGGCCTCGATCGCGCCCGCACCACCCAAAAGGTGACCGGTCATCGATTTTGAGGAAGTGCAGTGAATGAGTTTCGCTCGGTCGCCAAAGACCTTCATAAGGCCCAGACTTTCCGCGACATCGCCTTGAGGGGTCGAAGTGCCGTGCATGTTCACGACATCGACCGCGCCTGGCTCAAGACCTGCGTCTTGAAGAGCAAGCTGAACGCAGCGTGCGCCGCCTTCTCCGCCCTCGGAAGGACTGGTCATATGGTACGCGTCGGAGTTTGCGCCGTAACCGACGATCTCGGCAATGATTTCGACGCCACGCTTTTCAGCGCTTTCGAGTGACTCGATAACGAGAACCGCGCCACCCTCGCCCATAACGAAGCCGTCACGATCTCTATCGAAAGGACGCGAGGCTTTTTCGGGGGCCTCGTTGCGAGTCGAGAGAGCTTTCATCGTAGCAAAACCTGCGATCCCGAGCGGGCTGATAGCCGCCTCGGATCCGCCTGCGACGGCAATATCGGCATCACCGCGCTCAATGAGGCGAACAGCTTCACCAATGGCGTGGGCCGAACTCGAGCACGCGGATGCGATGCTGAAGTTAGCACCTTTGAATCCGAAACTGATGCTGACCTGTCCAGCGAGCATGTTCGGAATAACTTGCGGAATGAAGAAAGGAGAGATGCGTCCCTTTTGGAGCATGTCTGTGTGTTGAGCTTCGATACCGGGAAGTCCGCCCATGCCCGACGCGAGATAAACCGCGACGCGTTCCATGTCGACGTTGCCGGAGGTGGTGATCTTAGCTTGAGCGATCGCTTGAGCCGCCGCAGAAAATCCGAGAAGGATAAAGCGATCCATGCGACGTTGGTCTTTTTTGGGAATATAGGCCGTAGGATCAAAGTTTTTGACCTCGCACGCGAAATTCACGTCGAGATTGGAAGAGTCGAATGCCGTAATCGTAGCAGCACCCGAGCGACCCTCAATGAGAGCCGCCCAAGTGTCATCGACGTTGTGACCGAGCGGGCTTACGCAGCCCACTCCGGTAATAACGACGCGCTTTCCAGAGTTCGCAAGAGTCCGTTTGGTCATCAAGCCTTAGCTTTTGTAGTGACGTAAGAGATAACGTCGCCGACGCATTTGATTTTCTCAGCGTCTTCGTCGGGAATCTCGAGATCGAATTCTTCTTCCATGGTCATAACAAGCTCGACGATGTCGAGACTGTCAGCACCGAGGTCATCGATGAACGATGCTTCGGGGGAAACGCTCTCTGGGGGAACGTTAAGTTGTTCAACAATAATGTCTTTTACTTTTTCTTCGATATTCATAGGTTTCTACCTCTTTCATAATCGGCTTTAACCGAGTTGCCGAGTAAAACCCGGCAGCCCCTTAATAAACCGATGAAATTACATATACAAGCCACCATTGATGCTGAGCACCTGTCCAGTGACATAACGTGACAAAGGTGACAGCAGGAAGCAGGTTCCGGCCGCGATATCCTCAACAGTGCCGAGGCTTTGCAGGGGGATCTCGGTGACAAGCTTAGCTCTTTGCTCTTCTGAGAGAGCCTGAGTCATTTCGGTATCAATGAATCCCGGGGCAATGGCGTTGACCCGGATCTGGCGGGAAGCGAACTCGCGAGCCAAGGACTTCGTCATGCCAATAAGCCCCGCTTTAGAGGCCGCATAGACCGCTTGGCCCGCGTTGCCCATCTCACCCACGACGGAGCTCATGTTGACGATGGCCGCGCCATTCTCCTGTTTCATCATGGGGCGAAGAGCTGCTTTGGACATCAAAAAAGCGCCTTTGAGGTTGATGGACATGAGTTTGTCCCAGTCGTCGGACTTGTAGCGCAGGGTGAGCTGATCGATCGCAATGCCCGCGTTGTTCACAAGACCGTAAAGACCTCCGAACTCTTTTACCATGCGATCAACAGCAGCTTTGCACTGATCCTCATCGGCGACGTTCACGGAAATCGCGATCGCCTTGCCTCCGAGAGCTTCGAGTTCTTTGCAGAGCGCGTGGGCTTTCGCTTCGCTCTCGGGAGAAGATCCCGAATAGGTCACGCCAACGGATGCGCCCGCTTTAGCGAGCCCGATCGCGATGCCTTTTCCGATTCCACGGTTCGAGCCCGTGACAAGAATGCTTTTGCCTTCAAGTCTTAAGGATTGATTCGACATTTTTAAAATCCTCCACCCGGTCAATATTAAGCGCCTCGAAACTCAGATCGCCCCAGGTCACGCGTTTGGCCATGCCGTTAAGCACAGCTCCGGGACCGACTTCGACGAGACGACGTGCATCTTTACTGAGAGCCGTCATGAGACTTTGGGTCCACAAGACCGAATGATCGATTTGATGAATGAGTCTCCCGGCGACGTCCTGTAGATTTTTCTCAAGTGTGTAGATCTTGGCGTCGACGTTTGCGATGTATTCTTTTTTAACTTCCGACCAGGGAGCGCTCTTGAGTTCGGGCGCCAGGCGCTCAGCTGCGGGCTTCATGAGTTGGCAGTGAAACGGCGCACTCACGTTGAGAGGAACGACCTTACGAGCTTCATACGGAGCAAGAAGCGCTCGCTCGGAAGCAAGCTTCACAGCATCGGCTTCGCCGGAGATCACGATCTGTTCGGGAGTATTGTAGTTGGCGACGCTGACGAAACCTTGACCGAGAGCAGAGACTTCGCGACAAAGGGCATCCGCCTTTTCAGTGCCATCTGTTTTGGGACGGAACACGAGTGCAGCCATAGCCCCCTTGCCCGCAGGCACGGCTTCTTGCATGAAGCTCCCGCGATTTTTGACGAGACGAGCTGCGGGACCAAGGGCCAGTGCACCGGCACAAACCAGAGCCGAATACTCGCCCAGCGAATGGCCTGCGTAGAGACCTTCCTTATCGATCTCGAGACTGCGAAAAATCGCGACGGTCGTCG
>Ga0247843_1010300_pt1 | contig 10004 bp, 8 predicted proteins | sample LaCruzMarch2017__FD_192420 | JGI IMG/M metagenome (GOLD analysis project Ga0247843, IMG submission 192420) | Freshwater microbial communities from meromictic Lake La Cruz, Castile-La Mancha, Spain - LaCruzMarch2017_8m | ecosystem: Environmental > Aquatic > Freshwater > Lake | place: Spain...
TAAAATTAATCGTTTAAGAGATCGCTTCTTGACGGTTGGGCAAGCAAAAGTTTCCACATCAGCGTATGAAGCATTTGATTTAGGCTATTTACGTGAAGGAATTGACGAAGTAATTGTAAGTAGAGATTATCAATTGACACGCTCGAAAGCAGCTTGTTTGGAGATGGCTGATAAAGGTTATGTTGCTCCTAAACGCGAGAAAAACATTACGGTTGTTGGTCAAGAAGGATTAGGAATTGTATATGTTGGCGCTAACTCAATGCTTTCTGGAAACTATATGTCAGATCATGATAGAGTAATTTCAGAAAAACTAGGATTCGTATTATGCGGTGGAGATTTATCTGAAAACACAGTTGTAACAGAGCAATACTTATTGGACTTAGAGCGTAAAGCATTTGTTGAATTATGTGCTGAAAGAAAAACGCTTGAGCGATTGGAAAGCTTAGTAAACAAAGGAAAGATTTTAAGAAACTAATCTTTTCAAAGAGATTTAATTAAAAGCTACGTCATTAAACGATGTGGCTTTTTTCTTTTTTATAGCTTTATATTGAAAAATTTTAAACTTTTACAATTTATTTATTGATAAATTGAATTTTTGGATTACTTTTGTGTTAGCTTTTAAAGAAGGCTTGTTCACACAATTTTGAATCCAGATGTTTCTGGAGATTTTCGAAAGAGAGTTAAAAAATTGGTTTGGTAGTTCAGTTGGTTAGAATACCTGCCTGTCACGCAGGGGGTCGCGGGTTCGAGTCCCGTCCAGACCGCAATTTTAAAAGCATTTAAGAAAAGCCTCTATGGCTGGAGGAACAGAAAACCCTAAGATGTATCAAATGTCTTAGGGTTTTTGCTTTTAAGAAATTAGAAGAATTAACTTCTCTGATATTTTTGCTTTTTTTTAAAGGGATGAACTACGTTTACATCAATTATTCAGAAAATTTAACAAGTTTTACATTGGGCAAACGAATGATTTTGAATCACGACTTAAATTGCACAATTTAGGTTTGGTAATTTCAACAAAACCATATGTTCCCGGGATAAACAAATTATTGATTATTAAGTTAAATCGTTCTGAAGCGATTATTTTAGAAAGAAATTGAAGAATTTAAACCGTCAACGTTTACAAAAAACTCATCAACGCTTACAAAAAGGTGCGTTTTGTAAAAAGATTCATTTACGAAAGCTTTTTATATAGCAAGTCGAAGAAGGCGGTTGAGGTGGAGCAAACAGCGTAGTTTTATCAGTTCTTTTAAAAACTCCTCTTTCACGAGAATAAAAGCCAAAATCCAAAATCTTTTACTATTTTAGGACTGAATATTGTTAAATCAATTACAATCCTTTGCGAACTACAAATTTTGACTTTCTTGAAACGGAATTTCCTTTGTTAAACAACTTAGGAAGAGACGCCATCGAATGGATCATGGAACGTTACCAAATCACCACCCACAAAGATTCCGGCATTAAAAACGACCCCAACGATTGGTCAGCCGAAGTGGGCAATCCACGCTATATTTTGATTTGCTATTGAGTATTATTAACGTGAGCATGCAGACAGTGGAGATTGTGGAGGGGCTGCCGGGGGTGAGGTTTGAATAGAAAAATGGATTAAAGAATTATAAAAGAAATGGAAAAAAGACTTATTAATTTTAGACTATACCGCTATCATTTGTTGCCATTGTCAACAGATGAATCGCAGACTTCGATGTTTCCAAAGAAAAAAAAGAAAACATCAGAGGTAAAAGAAAAGAAGAACATCTTTTTTAATACTGTATTAGGCTCTTTAGTAGAATCTAAAAACAACTCAAACCCAATTCGTCTTCACCACCAAGATGAAGAATATTTTGTTTTCAAAATTGCACAAAAAAAAACCGCAAGAATAACTCAAGATTTCAAAAATCAGACAGTTAGCAATGAACCGTACTCTTATGTCATAATCAACAATGATGACAAAGTTCAGAAAATTGCTATAAGTGAAAATGGAGAAGCATTTAGCAATACTGACGTTGTAAAAAACATCTTGACAAAGGTTTTTAGGAAGGAATTGGAACAGTTTCAATTGAATATTGCAATTGAACCGCTTTTCGATTCTAAGAATTTTTGGGAGTACGTTGAAAAATATAAAAACGATTTGACCTATATTAATTTTCAGTATATCAAGCCCAATCTTGCAGACATTTCAAAATCACTACCTGCTGATTTTAAAAAGTTTGCCGAAAACGTTAATAGCCATGAATCTCATCTCACAATTAAAGCGCCTGATAAAGGAGTATTAGAAAATATCAACAAGAACAACCCAGTAGTTAATGGATTGGTAGAATATTCCTCAGATGGTGGTGGAAATATTAAACTAAAAGTTAAAAAGATTCGAAAGCACCTCAATACAACTGATAAACCCGTAATTCAACAAATAGATGAATTGGAAATCGAAGGTGCTGCAGAACAAGTTATTAAATTGTATAAAACCATAGTTGAATGATAAGTATTTTGAAAAACATTTCGTTTTATGTTTTAATTTCTTTTTTACTCTGTTTTGCTGCACATAGTTTGCAATCAAAGTCACTATTTGATTATTTAAGTAAAAACATTATTGGATTGCTTTTTACATTACTTGCAATCAATACAGCTACATCAGGACTTATCGCTTCAAAAATGCAGGATTTAGTTTCTAAATTCCCAAGGTTTGACTTTAATGAAACTGTTAAACAAATGAAACTTTCACTTTTAGAACAAATTATTTTAATTGTGATTAGTGTTATAACAATTATATTACAAGGGAGTACATTAGTTGATTTCCCCCAAAAAGAATTCACTTTAGATATAATCCTAGTTTCAATAATGGTCTACTCAATAGATATTCTTTGGGATACAGGAAAAGCAGTATTTATTGTAATTGAAGAAATACAAAAAATGAACAATGAGTAATTTCAAACTAATCGGCATCCGCCCACACAAAGATTGTGGTGAAAAATTCTTGAAGGTTTTAGAACCAGGAAGATTGTATCAATTTTACAATGAGTATGAATTTTATACTGAAAAAGAAAAGTTTGACGGTGTTAATGGTGAAATTACTCACTACGAATTCAATAAAACTGTTCCAGAGGATTTGTATAAAGTTGGTAATTTGAATGTAAATATTTCTGCTATTGTTGGGAAGAATGGGACTGGGAAGAGTTCTTTGATTGATCTACTACTTTATGCAATTTATTATTTAGGAATCACATTTAAAGATAATTACACCAATGAAAAATTGCTTCCGAAATATGCTGAATTATTAAAGTCTGAGATTAAAAAAAAGCAAAAAGAATATGATGAATGGATAAAGACTAAAACCGATTATAAAACTTTCATAAAACGAGATATCGAAAATTACTCAAAACAAAAAGTTAAAAGAAAAAGGGATTTTTTTATTTCAAGAGTTTTCAAACAAATATTAAATATTGAACAAATAGAGGGTGAAGTTAATAGTTTAGAAAAAAATCTTAGATATTTGAAAGCAGAATCAATTTTAGTTAAAGACGAAAATGAAGATTTTTTGATTTCTATTTTTTATCAATTAGAAAATATAGTTTATGAAATGTCATTTTCAAATGAGATTTTATTATTCAAAATTGATAACGAAAAAACTAAAATTGATTTTAATTTATCGGAACACTTTTTTTATTCAACCATTTTAAACTACTCCCACCATTCTCTCAATTCATTGCATCTGGGTCACTGGGTAAATTCATTATTTCATAAGAATGATGGATATAAAACCCCTGCTGTTATTAACCCAATGCGAGAGGAAGGTAACTTTGATATTAATAAAGAAATTGAACTTTCAAAATCAAGATTGTTGGTTAATTCACTTTTTAATCAATTAAATGATATAAAAAAACTAGTTCCTATTTCAGATAAACAGTATATTCATTCAATTGAAATTAAGCGTAAAGACAATTCCTTTTTTAAAAAATCAGTTTCATTAAAACGGGATGATTCTAATTCGACTTTTAGGATTTCAGGACATGTTATTGGCGTAAATACAATTGAATATATTTTAAACACAAATGAACTAAATGATATTGTAGAATTAGGTTATTCTGGAAAACAAAAACAAATTATTGAAGATTTAATGAATTATTTAGTGAATAAAGTACATAGAATTCAAAAAAATTATTCAGTGTATTTTGATAGAGCAGACTCTAGTGGTCTTGAAGATGCAGATCAAATTGTTAATGACCGTAAAACAATTGAAAAATTAAATAGCGATTTTTCGCACGTTAGCTTTAAATATCATCGTTCTATTTATTTTTTACAAAAAATCGTTTTAGGAGAATTTGATGATTTTCTAAAAGATGTTGAGGATAAGAAATCATGCTCATTAAGGGATTATTTATTAAAAATCGGCTTCGTGAATGAAGAAAATGAAATACTAGAAGATGATATATTTCAAATATTTTTGAGAGTGCCACCTCCAATTTTTGAAGTTGATTTCAACATTTCAAAGACCTCTGATTCAAAAAAAACTTTTTGTAAAATCTCAGATTTAAGTTCTGGCGAACAACAAAATATTCATACTATAAATACATTTATTTATCATTTGAATAACACCTATTCTGTTCATAAAGAATCAGTTGGGAAAAGACAAAAATATCAATTTTTCAACGCAGTATTCGATGAAATAGAATTGTATTTTCATCCAGATTATCAGCGACGTTTCATTAAGGACTTGTTACAAAACATTAAAATCAATAAACACCTTATCAAAGGCGATTTTATTAAAGGAATTAATTTAATTTTTTCTACACATTCTCCTTTTATTTTGTCTGATATTCCTATTCAAAATGTATTACTAATGGGAGGTAAAGAAAAGTTGAATTCTATGCAAAAGACTTTTTCGTCAAACATTTATGATTTGTTAGCAAATGCTTTTTTTATGAAGGATGGTTATATTGGGGAGTATGCAAAATCCAAAATAAGTGAAATCATTTTTTACTTAAACCAAGATGAATTTAGTCATGATAAACAATTGAAATATGAAAAAATTATTGATTTAATTGGCGATAAATTTATTCGAGAGAAATTACAAGACATGTTAAATCTAAAGAATAAAAGCCAAGCCAATGGTTAAAATTAAACAGGATATTATTGACTCAAGTTGGAATACTCATAAAAATAAACTTTCAAAAAAACTGTTTCAAAGAAGCCAGCTTTTAAGAAAAATGATTTTAAAGTTAATCGAATGTAAAAATGATGCTCCAACTTTTAAAGCTTGGTTTAAAAACGAAGCAGAAGATTTTAGTAAAAAACAAGTATCTATAAACTTATTTCTTAAAAGCGGAAAAAAAATACAATCATTAGATAATTTAGATAATTTAGATAATTTACAGGATCCTGAAAATTTAGACTTAGAGTTAAGTGATAACACAAAAGATACCATTACTGCAATTGTTGACTTTCTCACGGAAGAAAAAGTGATTTCTATATTGGTGGAAACGCCTAAGAACTTAAGTGGCTTGAATACTGATTTTGTTAATGTAACTACTAGATATGACCAAAACCTTGTTAAAAAAGTCCTAGAGTTTATATTTGATTATGAAAGTTTTACTAACAAAGCAAGTGCTGGAGTTTATGATGCTTATCAATTGACCGAAAACTTAGAGGTTGAAGCTTGTTTGTATTGCAATAGAAATTTTATTCAAACAGTATCTAATGAAAAATCAAAATTAATTAGACCAGAATTAGATCATTTTTTTCCAAAGAAAGATTATCCATTACTTCGGCTATCTTTTTATAATTTAATACCTAGCTGTCATATATGCAATTCGAACCTTAAAGGCAGTGATGATTTTGATCATGAAAAAGCCTTTCACCCCTATTTAGGTTCTTTTGATGATTATAGTGTTTATTTTTCTTTTAAACCAAATAATGTAGATGCTTTCACAAATCCAAAATTCGAAAATTTTGACATCCGAGTTAACTATGACGACTTATCAAATGTCAAAATGAAATCAAAAATAAAAAAGAATGTGGAATGCTTTAGACTTGACGAGATATACAATTACAACAAAACTTATGCTCTAGAAATTAAAGAAATTGCTGATGTTACAAATGGAAATTACATTAAAAGTATTAAAGAAAAGGTGATGATTGATAAAGATGGAAAACAAATTTTTAAATCAGCTGAAGAAGTGTACAAAAGAGTTATGCTTAATTACTATAAACCTGAAGAATATTATAAAAGACCATTGTCTAAATTTATAAAAGACCTTATGGTAGAATTCAAACTAATAGAAAGATGAATTAATTTCATTTTAATCAATAACTTATGAAAGAAACATTAGAATCCAACTATCAAGCTCTTTGGTCTAAGCATAAAGATTCAAACTTCAATGATTTATTAGTTCGTGGTTTTGCCTACCACTACGATGAAGATGAACAAGGAAGTGATATTCTATATGTTGGAATAAATCCCTCTTTTGATGAAGGAAGTGAAGTGCCTTCCATCATAGGAACTGAATTTCAAAGTTTTCCTTTTGATAGAACTGCGTCTCATTCGTATTTCGATCCATTCAGAAAGATAAAAGAAGAATTAGAAGCAGAATGTTATTTACTTAAATCGTTGAAATGGACACATATAGATGTTTTAGTTTTCAGAGAAACGAATCAAAAATATATCAATACTCTTCTGAATCATGGACAAGGAATTCCCTTTGTTTATGAGCAAGTGATGATTGCCCGAGAACGAATCATTCACATTCAACCAAAGGTGATTGTTGTTTCCAATACGAAAGCAAAAGAATTGATGGGAAAGAATCGATTTAAGCCTGAAAACAAAGATGAAGAAGTTGGAGTTTGGATGGATTTTCAGTTTGAATTTGATATGGAGTATGGAAGTCATCGTATTACCAATGTTCCTGAATTAGCACATACGCACGTATTTTTTTCATCCATGTTAAGCGGGCAAAGAGCTTTGGACTTAGGTTCTCGAGAACGATTAGTTTGGCAGATTGGGAGAGTATTGTTAAAGCAGTAATTATAAAACAAGGTAAACCACATGGCTCAATTTCTAAAACCAACAGACTTAATCAAAGAGTTAAAGATTTTATTTTCAGAGGCTGAATTTGAACTGACTTTAGTTTCACCTTACATCAAATTACACGATGAAATAAAGAATATTCTTAAAAAGAAAATTGATGATTCAGAATTTCACTTGTTTGTGGTTTTTGGTAAAAACGAAGATGATCTATCAAAAAGTTTGAGCAATAATGATTTTGATTTTTTTAAACAATTTCAAAATGTAGAAATCAGGTATGTCGAAAATTTACATGCTAAATATTATGCGAATGAGTCAAAAAGTATCATTACTTCTTTGAATCTGCATTCTTTTTCAATAAAAAACAACATTGAAGTTGGGGTTCTTTTTGAACAAAAAATTGGTGCACGAGTGTTAAATTTTATTTCAGAGAATTTAGCAAAAGATTCAAATGCAGACAAGGAAGCCTATGAATATTTTAGAGAGGTTATTGACAGAAGTGTGATTCATTTTGAGAAAAAAGCAAAAATGAAATCATCTTGGTTTGGATTAGTAAAAACACAAGAAGGTAACATTGTTGGTGTAGATAATAGTTCATCAATTTATTCATCGAAAAATACTGTTCCTAAAGCTAAAGAAACCAAAACAAAATCGGGCTTCTGCATTCGCACTGGTGTTCAAATTCCTTTCAATATCAAAGTTCCCTTTTCAAAAACAGCGTATGAAAGTTGGTCGAAATGGAAGAACAAAGATTTTAAAGAGAAATACTGTCATTATTCAGGTGAAGCATCCAAAGGTGAAACTAGTTTTGCAAAACCTGTCTTAGGTAAATATTATAGTGAAGCTGCGGCATTGCAAAAAGAATTGTTTTCTTAAAAAAATAGAACGCTACAAAAAAAACACAAGCCCAATTTAAAATCGAGCTTGTGTTTGTTTTTGAATACTAAAAAGATTTATTTCATTTTTCCTAAACGTGCTGTGGCTTTAACCGTGGTTTTCTTGTAGATGAATCCAATTCCAATAAAGGGACGTTTCACAATTGCTTCGTATTGTGGGTAAAACACAACGTCATAGCCAGGATTGTTTTTCATCATTTCATGAAGCGCATAAAATGAGGCTGGTTCAGAAATACCTGTTCCAATAATAGGAATATAACCGAAATTGATAGCTGAAAACGCCCAACCTTCCACAGATCCTTGTTCTTTGTTTAGCAAACGTTGCCAGTCAATACCAAGAATTCTTACGGATGTTGCCTCTGCTGAAACTTGCTCCGAAAGGTCGAAGTTTTCACGAACTAATTCAACACGAACATTGGGTTCGCGCATCGTTTTGTGTAATGTAGTGCAAGAAGATAATCCAAGCACTGCAAAAAGAGCGAATAATAAAATTGATTTTTTCATTTGTTTTTTTTCGAAGGTATTGAAATTGGACCTAGAAAAGCTAGAATTAACAACTTTTAAATTTACACGATTAAAGCTGTTGGACACGACTTTGTATGGAACCCTAACTTTCTCTTTTCTTTAATAATATCTTCGTTGGGAAATAAGAAAATATGACACTCAAGGTACTAACTGTGAAAAAAACGAGAAAGAAATCACTTAATGAAATGTTTATCGGAAACGGAATATTGGGTCCAGGAATTACTAAAAGAGAAAACTTAAGCTGAAGGAAACAAACGAAATATCCCACAAAAAGTCCTGCGAAAATACCAATACCTGAAATCAACAAACCTTCAAAGAAGAAAATTTGAAAGACTCCATTTCGACTTAAACCAAAACTTTCTAAACTGCTGATGTTGTCCTTCTTTTCGATGTAAAGCATTGTCAAGGAAGCAATCAAATTAAACGACGCCAATATAAAAATGAAAATCATAATGATGATTACAACCATTCTTTCGGATTTGCTGGTTTGAAAAATTAATTCATTTTTCTCGAAATTAGTCTTCACTTGAAAGTTAGAGCCTAGCGCAGATTGAATTTTTTCTTTCACTTCGTCATTAGGGAAATCGCCTTTCACTTGGACATAAACGTGCGTTATTTCACTCGAGTAATTTAATAAATCTCGCGTTGCTGCTAATGGCCATAAAAGTTTGTCCTCATTCACTTCTTTGTTGTAATTCATCACACCAGCAATAAAAACAGCTTGCGTATAAAAAGGGTTTTTGCCTAAACGAATTTTAATATTTCTCTTTGGAGCATAAATAATTAAACGTTCTTGTTCGTCATCAGTTGGCATTATTCCATCTAGCTTTTTGAACAAATCAACACCAATAATTCCATACGATTCACCAGCTCCTAATTCTTCAAAAGCTGAATTTCCTGCCCAAAGATGTTCTTTTAGATCAATTGTTTGCAGGTAGTTTTGCTCAACGCCAACTAAAGTAGCATTTACCCATTTTTTTTCGTGGCGAAGCACCACAATTTCTTCAATTACTTTGGAATAGGAATTAACTTCTGGAATTGCAGCTAATTTTTTCCAGTCAATTTCGCGCTCGTCGAATGTTTTTCGTTTATTGGCAACAATCGTAATGTCGGCATCAAATTCACTGTAAAGCGTTTCAATCATTTTTTCAATCCCGTTAAATGCAGAAAGAACGATTACAAGTGCTGCTGTGATTACAAAAACACCAACTGTAGAAATGCGAGAAATTAAAGTTATGATATTCTTTTTTCGTCCTGAACGGATGTATTTAAGCGCTATGTAAAAAGGAACGTTAATCGCTTACTTTTTTAGTAATTCACTGATTTTCATTGCGTAGTCCATTGAGTCGTCGATATGGAATGTCAACTCTGGAATCATGCGCATATTTTTTAATCGTTTACCCACTTCTCCACGAATTTTTCCTTTGTTTACAAGAATATTTGCAAGCACTTTTTCCTTTTCTGGTCCTGCGAAAATACTGAGGAAACATTTTGCATACGACAAATCAGAAGTCACTCTGACAATCGTTACAGTAACCATTGCACCTAAGCAAATTTCGGAAGCATTGCGT
>Ga0247843_1010301_pt1 | contig 10004 bp, 9 predicted proteins | sample LaCruzMarch2017__FD_192420 | JGI IMG/M metagenome (GOLD analysis project Ga0247843, IMG submission 192420) | Freshwater microbial communities from meromictic Lake La Cruz, Castile-La Mancha, Spain - LaCruzMarch2017_8m | ecosystem: Environmental > Aquatic > Freshwater > Lake | place: Spain...
TAAGCAGTGTCATTGGAGATCGCGCGTTTGATGGGGATCCTCGCGTGGTTGCGATGCTGGCGCGCGCCTTGGCGCAAGGACTGGCGCATGCAGGCATGGGCGCCTGCGGCAAGCACTTCCCCGGACATGGCGCAGTCTCGGCCGACTCGCATCATGCGATCCCCCGCGATGCGAGATCGTTGAAAAAAATTCTTGAACATGATGCCGCACCTTATCAATGGCTCGGCGATCAAGTGATTCCCTCGGTCATGCCCGCACATGTCATCTTCACGAAAGTGGATGCGATGCCGGCTGGTTTTTCACCCGTTTGGATAAAAGAAATTTTGCGTAAAAAATTGAGCTATGACGGCGTGGTGTTTTCCGATGATCTCACCATGGAAGGCGCCGCGGTCGCTGGTGACATCTTGGCACGCGCACGCGCTGCACTCAACGCAGGCTGTGATATGGCTTTGGTCTGTAACCGTCCAGATCTCGCGGATGATTTGCTGCAACGACTTTCCTGGCAATCGACCCGTCGCTCCCAAGAGAGGATCGAGCGCCTGATGCCTAAGTCTGTTGCGCCTGATTGGAAATCCTTACAAAGGCAATTGGCCTATCTTGAGGCTTTGAAATCGGTCCAAGCACTCCATGAGCGTGTCTGAGCCAAGCGCTTTTGATATCAAGGCGTTTCTTGCGCAATTGCCTCATCTGCCAGGCGTGTATCGGCATATCGATGTGGCTGATGAGGTGTTGTACGTTGGTAAAGCGCGCGATTTAAAAAAGAGGGTGTCCTCTTATTTTCAAAAGACACCCTCGAGCCCTCGTATCGGTCATATGGTGGCGCGCGTGGTGCGTATCGAGGTCACGGTGACACGCTCCGAGGCCGAAGCGCTGATTCTCGAAAACAATCTGATTAAAACGCTGCGCCCGCGCTACAACATTCTGTTTCGCGATGACAAGTCCTATCCCTACTTGATGCTTTCTGGCCATATAGCGCCGCGCATTGCGTATTACCGGGGCTCGACACAAAAAAAAGGTCAGTTTTTCGGCCCCTATCCGAGCGCTTGGGCCGTCAGAGAAACAATACAGATTTTGCAAAAGGTTTTTCGTTTACGAACGTGTGAGGATACGGTTTACGCCAATCGTTCCAGGCCCTGTTTGCTTCACCAGATTGGTCGATGTTCCGCGCCATGTGTCGATGAAATCTCTCCAGAGGACTATGCCGCAGATGCCGCGCGTGCCGCGCGATTTTTGAATGGTGAAACGCAGGAAATCATGGGCGATATTGAGCGTCGTATGCAAAGCGCCGCTGAGGCGCTTGAGTTTGAGCAGGCCGCGCTGTTGCGCGATCAAATGGGGGCGCTGGCCAAGGTATTGCATCAACAAACCATGGAGGATTCGGACCAAAGCGATACCGATGTCATCGTGGTGGCCTCCCTTGGGGGCAAGGTCTGTGTCAATTTGGCAATGGTGCGGGGAGGGCGTCATCTTGGAGACCGTGCATTTTTCCCGACGCATACCGACGGGGATTCCAGCGCTGAGGTGCTTGAAATTTTTATCGCTCAGCATTATGTGGATCATCCCTTGCCCGCAGTGGTTGTGGGTTCGCACGCGTTACCCGACCCTGCGCTCATCGATTTGATTGCAGAGTCTTCCTCCACTAAGTCACGTTTTATGAGCCGTCCACAAGGGGTGCGACGCGCTTGGCTCGAACAAGCAACGCGCAATGCGGAAATGGCGCTCGGGAGTGCGTTGCTGGAGTCGGGCGCGCGCAGTGCCCGAACGTTGGCGCTGGCCGAGGCCCTGGATCTTGAGACCGACCCCGTCTCTCTCGACGCTCTGCATATCGAGTGCTTCGATATTAGTCATACTGCGGGAGAGGCGACCCAAGCTTCTTGTGTGGTGTACGCCCAACATGCCATGCAGCCTTCCTTGTATCGACGCTACAACATCGCAGGTATTACTCCGGGCGATGATTATGCGGCGATGAGACAAGTGTTGACACGACGTTTTGGAAAGGTGGCGGATGGAGAGGCACTGATGCCGGGCTTGGTCCTGATTGATGGTGGCAAAGGGCAGGTGGAAATTGCCCGTCAAGTCTTCGTCGAGCTTGGCTTGGAGACCGAGGTCTTAGTGGGTGTGGCAAAAGGAGATCGGCGCAAGGTCGGCTTGGAAACCTTGATTTTCCCTGATGAGAGAGCTCCTTTAGTGTTGGGTGAAACCTCCGCCGCGTTGATGCTGATCGCACAAATTCGAGACGAGGCGCACCGTTTTGCAATCACCGGGATGCGTGCCAAACGTGCCAAAGCCAGAAACGTTTCTCGTCTTGAGGATATCGACGGGATTGGAGCGAAACGTCGGCAGCGCTTGCTCGCACGTTTTGGCGGTTTTAGCGGCGTGGCCAATGCCAGTATCGAGGACTTGACCTCGGTGGAAGGGATCTCCCCCGAATTAGCCGAACGTATTTATTTTTCCTTACGCTAACTGGGTTAGCATAGCGTATGCCGTTAAATATCCCCATCGTCCTGACATGGCTTCGTATTGCCATGATCCCGCTCTTGGTCGGGCTTTATTATCTGCCTGAGTCGTGGATGAGTGTGCCTGCGCGTGATCTGACTGCGAGTCTCGCCTTTATCTTTGCTGCGTTGACGGATTGGTTTGATGGTTGGCTGGCCCGTCGTTGGAATCAGACTTCGTCCTTTGGTGCTTTTTTAGATCCCGTCGCTGACAAGCTCATGGTGTCTGCGGCTTTATTGGTTTTGCTCAATCTCGATCGTGTGGACGTCATGATTGCGCTGGTGATTATTGGACGTGAAATTACGATCTCCGCCCTGCGAGAGTGGATGGCGCAGATGGGCGCGAGCGCAAGCGTTGCCGTACACTGGCTCGGTAAGTTCAAGACTGCCGCCCAGATGATTGCGATACCGTGCTTGCTTTACTATGACACGCTGTTCGGCATCCCTTTTGCGAAAATCGGGCAAGTTCTGATTGTGATCGCAGCGATCCTGACGGTCTGGTCGATGCTCTATTACCTGCGTCGCGCGCTGCCCGTCATTCGCGAAAAAACCTCAAAAAGCTAATTTATTGACGCGCACTTCTGTGAAGCGAGGGCGCAGGCATGCCTGGCGTTGCACGCCAAGGATTAATGTCTAGGCCGCCGCGCCGGGTGTAGCGTGCATAGACGGACAGAGCTTGAGGTTGACACCGCGACAAAATATCCATAAAGATCGTTTCAACGCATTGCTCGTGAAAACCGTTATGCATGCGAAAAGAGATGATGTATTTCAGCAGTCCGGCAGGATCAATTTTTGGACCGGTGTAGTCAATCTGCACACAGGCCCAATCGGGCTGCGAGGTCACCGGACAATTGGACTTCAATAGCCTCGAAAAAAGAGACTCGCTCACGTTTGGTGTGTGGCCATTCGGTGCGGCCGCTAAACAAAGCAGATCAGCATTGGGCTCGTAACAATCGATCGTGAGTGCTTGTGCATCAAGATCTAAACCGATGGATTCCTCGATCTGCAAGTTCGCAAAATCACGTGTGGGGATGAGCTCGACTGAGACAGGTTTGCCTGCGGCTCTAGAGAGATCCTTGCGCATAGTGTCAAGCATCTGTTCAGTTGAAGCAAAGGCGGTCTGATTGAAACTGTTGAGATAAAGCTTCAGGGATTTGGATTCGATGATGTTGGGGCTCGTGCAATCAACGATCAGGCGCAATATCGCGACTTGCGGCATGCCTTGCGGGGTCAACCACGACATTTCGTAGGCATTCCATAGATCCCATCCTGAAAAAGGCAGGGAAGACAAAGCCATGACAGGCGCGAACTGTGTGCGCCCCTGGTCACGCCCAATGGGAAACAGCAAACTCGGGTCGTAGGAGGTTGGATAGGCAACCTCTTGTCCAAGAGGAAGATCGTGCGCGGGAAGTTTCATCGAATCACAACAAGAAAATAAACTTAATTTTACCTAGTTGATTTAGATCAAAGCGGAGAAACACCTACAACACCTAGAATTTATTTATGAAGGTTCAATCAATTTTTGCGTTAAATCGCCCGCTCAGTCCCGTCGAGATATCCGGACGGCGCAGGGGTCTCGTCAGGCTGGGTCTGGCGTGGCTTGCCATGATGCAGGTCATGATGTTTGCTCTCCCCGGATATCTGCGTATCGAAGCCGGTCCCAATGATAGCCTCGAGGTCCTTGACTGGGCTATTTTTTTGATGAATTGGGCAAGTCTTGCGCTGACCGTCCCTGTGGTGTTGTATGCGGCCTGGCCCGTCTGGCAGGGCGTTTTGACAGCCTTTTCAGAGCGGCGCGTCACGATGGATATTCCTGTTGCTACCAGTATCTTGGCGGCCTTCATTCCGAGTGCTTACGCCACGATCACAGGTCGAGGAGAGGTGTATTTTGATTCGGTGACGATGTTCGTCGCCTTTCTGCTCACAGCCCGTTATGTTGAGGCTCGAGCCAGGCAGTCGGTCGAAGTATCCCGGGCGGGGGCGCAGCTTGATGCGCTTTGCCAACCTTTGGTCGCACAGTCTGATCGTGTTGCAACGGTCTTCATCCTTGCTCAGTTAGGCTTTGCTTTTGTCATTTCCGGTTTTTGGTGGATGACATATCCGGAGCATGCCTTATCCATTCTGGTCTCGCTGCTCGTGATGAGTTGTCCTTGTGCGCTGGCCTTAGCCGCTCCGATGTCTCTTGCCGCAACGCATGCAAGTCTCGCGGCATACCCTGCGATGACGGATGAGCAACGCGCCGTATTGTTTGTGCGTACACGCCGGGTCACACGTCAAAACCTATACGGTTCACTGACTTGGCACGTATTGACCATGCCTCTAGCGGCTGTTGGCTGGGTGACGCCTTGGCTCGCCGCCTTGTTGATGTTGATCTCCTCCGTGGCTGTTGTGGTCAATGCCTGGCGTCTCTACGCAGTTCCTCAAAACGCTTTAAATACGATGGCACCTCAAGGGTTTCATCCCAAGGCTCAGTCCTAGGAATTATTTTGGAAATACTGTATTTGCTTTTGCCTTTATCGCTTGCTGTCATCGCGTTGGTGGGAGGCATGTTGTGGTGGGCCGTATTTTCCGGTCAGTACGACGATCCTGATACCGCGAGTCAATCTATTTTGCTCGACGATGACCGGACGGTCAGACACATATCATTAAAAAGGAAATAAACATGGCTCGCTCAAACGCTGTGACGGTCGAGACCTTTAACTATGGAGTCGTCAGGCAGTTTGCCATCATGACGGTTGTTTGGGGTGTCGTGGGGATGTTGGTGGGTGTGATTCTGGCCGCTCAACTGCTTTGGCCTGAGCTTAATTTTGATATTCCATGGCTGACTTACGGACGGATTAGGCCGCTTCATACGAATGCGGTCATTTTTGCGTTTGGCGGTAGTGCTTTATTTGCTGCTTCTTACTATGTCGTACAGAGAACGTGTCAGGCACGCTTATTTGGTGGATTGTTGATCCCATTTACCTTTTGGGGCTGGCAGATCGTCATTGTCGGGGCTGCAATCACCCTGCCTCTCGGTATCACGACCAGTAAAGAGTATGCCGAGCTTGAGTGGCCCATCGATATTTTGATTACGCTGGTGTGGGTTGCTTACGCGATCGTATTTTTTGGCACCATCGTCAAGCGTAAGAGTAAGCATATCTATGTCGCGAACTGGTTCTTTGGTTCCTATATCTTGACGATCGCGATCCTGCATATTGTCAACAACATTGAAATACCCGCGACGCTATGGAAGTCTTATTCAGCCTATGCGGGCGTGCAGGATGCGATGGTGCAATGGTGGTACGGCCACAATGCCGTCGGTTTCTTTTTGACGACGAGCTTTTTAGGGATGATGTATTACTTCATTCCCAAGCAGGCGAACCGGCCGATCTATTCCTATCGTTTATCGATTGTGCACTTTTGGGCGCTCGCGTTCACCTACATGTGGGCAGGCCCTCACCATCTCCTTTACACCTCATTGCCTGATTGGACACAGTCGCTCGGGATGGTGTTCTCGTTAATTCTTTTAGCACCCTCGTGGGGCGGCATGATCAACGGAATCATGACTTTGTCTGGTGCTTGGTACAAGTTGCGCACGGACCCGATCCTCAAGTTCATGGTGGTATCGCTCTCGTTCTACGGCATGTCGACCTTCGAAGGGTCGATGATGTCAATCCGGACTGTTAATGCGCTTTCGCATTACACGGATTGGACGATTGGTCATGTGCACTCTGGCGCCTTGGGTTGGGTCGCAATGATCACATTCGGGATGCTGTATTACCTGATTCCCAGGTTATGGGGACGAGACAATATGTACAGCACTAAGTTGATCGAGTTGCATTTCTGGATTGCAACGATCGGTGTTGTGCTCTATATCGCATCGATGTGGATTGCTGGTGTGATGCAAGGTCTGATGTGGCGTGCCACCGAGGCCGATGGATCTCTAACCTATAGTTTTGTTGAGTCTGTTAAGTCTTCGATGCCCTTTTACGCGATTCGTCTCATTGGCGGAGCGTTGTATCTGTGTGGAATGTTTGTGATGGCCTACAACGTTTACAAAACAGTTGTAGGAGAAACAGCCGTCAATCCTGAGATTCCCAACGATCACGTTCAATCCTTACCGGCTGATGCCGTCGCTATAGCCTGAGGAGGACATCATGGCACATGAAAAGCAGAATTTCTTCTCGCATGAGACTCTTGAAAAAAATATTGGTTGGATGATTGTTTGCAGTATTGTCGTGGTGCTGTTTGCTGGTTTAGTGCAAATTGTCCCTTTGTTTTTCCAGCACTCACTGACCCAACCAACGCCTGGTGTTGAGCCTTACGATCCACTGAGGTTGATGGGACGCGATCTCTACATCCGCGAAGGGTGTGTAGGCTGTCATTCGCAACAGATTCGGATGTTACGCGCAGAGGTGCAGCGTTATGGTTCATATTCGTTAGCTGGCGAATCTGTATTCGACCGTCCTTTTCTGTGGGGCTCAAAGCGCACGGGTCCTGATCTTGCTCGTGTCGGCGAGCGTTATTCGGATGAGTGGCATCGTGTGCATTTGCGTAACCCTAGAGCGGTGGTGCCTGAGTCCAATATGCCTGGGTATCCTTGGCTCGCTCAGCGCCAACTAACAGGGTCTGATATCAAAGACCGGATGAGTGCTTTGCGAATCTTAGGTGTGCCTTATACCGAAGCGCAAATCGAATCAGCACCTTCTGCACTAAAAGGAAAAACGGAAGAGGATGCCATGATCGCCTATCTACAAGGTTTAGGCACAGGTGTTCGTAAGGCGGCTCAAACCGCACAAAAAAGCGCTCCAATCGCGGGGGGTCGATGATGCTTGCTTATCTCAATGCTATCGCGACAGTGCTTGCGATGGTGACGTTTTTCGGAATTGTTTGGTGGGCTTATTCTAAAGGGCGTAAAAAAGCAAATGAAGAGGCAGCGAATTTGCCGTTTGACTCGCCCGATGAAGGTGCTGAGCATGACAAAAAGGGGTATCGACCATGAGTGATTTTTTCAATGGCTTTTGGGGATACTACATCGCGGTCATCGCAATAGGTGGAATTTTCTGGTGCTTGTGGTTGCTATTTTCTCAGCGCAAGTGGTTGATTAAAAAAACATCCGATACCGTGGAGGATACTGGCCATATTTGGGATGGTGATTTGCGCGAGCTGAATAATCCTGTCCCAAGATGGTGGTCTTACATGTACATTCTTATGTGCGTGTTCGGCTTGGGTTATTTAGTTTTGTATCCTGGTTTGGGTACGTTTCAAGGAACGCTGGGTTTTACTTCTGCGGTGGAGATTCAAGAAGATCAAACTAAACTCAACGAAGAGGTCAAACCCGTTTTCGCAAGATATGCCGCGATGGATATTCCTGCGATCGCAGCTGATCCTGAAGCGCGCATGATTGGCCAGCGCTTATTCCTAAATCATTGTGCTCAATGCCATGGATCGGATGCGCGCGGTGCAGTGAGCTTTCCAAATTTGGCAGAGGGTGACTCATTATATGGACGTACACCTGAGACTTTACAGGCCTCGATCGCTCAGGGACGCAACGGTGTGATGCCTCCGATGGGCGCTAATATCAACCCAAAAACTGCGGGTGAGATTGCACAATATGTGCGATCGCTCTCAGGCTTGGCCCATGATCAGATCCGTGTGATTCCCGGTAAGCGCGAGTATTTAAATTACTGCGTCGCCTGTCATGGCGTCGATGGCAAGGGAAACAAAGCCTTAGGCGCTCCGAACTTGACCGACGATGTTTGGTTATATGGAAGCTCCGAGGCCACGATTGTGCATAGCATTTTAAACGGTCGTAACAATCGCATGCCTGCGCAAGAGCATGTATTAACGCCCGAGCAGGTTCGTATGCTGACGGCTTGGGTGTGGGGACTTTCTGGGGGTAATGATGTGACTACTTCTGCCGCAATGTCCAAAGGTGTTGCTAAGTGAGGATGCGTGACGGCGCGAGGTGGAGAGTATGAGCGCTAATAATGAGGTTTCAAAGTCGGACGAAGTACCGCCTCTTGCCTGGCGACCACTCGGCAGCAAAGCACAGCCGCCTGGTGCAGAGGTTCTGGAGCAAACACTTGCGGATGTCCGTCAAAAAATTTACGCCCGTTCGGTGATGGGCGTTTTTACGCGTTGGCGCATAGCCTTGGTGTTTCTGACACAAGTTCTTTTCTATGGCTTGCCATGGCTAAACTGGAATGGTCGTCAAGCGGTGCTGTTCGATCTAGGTGCACGAAAATTTTATATTTTCGATATGGTGCTGTGGCCTCAGGATGTTATTTACCTTACCTTGTTGTTGATTATTTCTGCGCTGGGCCTGTTCTTATTTACCGCGGTTGCGGGTCGGCTTTTTTGTGGTTATGCCTGCCCTCAGACGGTCTACACCGAAATTTTTATGTGGATTGAGCGCAGGGTTGAAGGCGATCGCGTCGCGCGCATCCGTTTAGATGAGTCACCGCTTTCGGCGCACAAGGTTCGAATCAAAGCGACAAAGCATGCGCTTTGGCTTGTGGTTGCATTTTGGACGGGCTTTTCTTTTATTGGTTACTTTGCCCCGATAAGAGGTTTGGCGGTTGATTTATTTGCCCTGACGTTAGGACCCTGGCAGTGGTTCTGGTTGTTTTTTTATAGTCTTGCCACATGGGGTAATGCGGGATTTTTACGCGAGCAAGTTTGTAAGTATATGTGTCCCTATGCTCGCTTCCAGAGCGTGATGGTGGACCGCGATACCCTTGTCGTGACCTATGACGTTGGTCGTGGTGAGCCTCGTGGCGCAAGATCCCGCAAAGTCGATCATCGTAGTCAAGGTATGGGGGACTGCGTGGATTGCAGCATCTGTGTTCAGGTCTGTCCAACGGGTATCGATATTCGCCAAGGGCTTCAGTACATGTGTATCGGCTGTGGTGCCTGTGTGGATGCTTGTAATCAAGTGATGGAAAAACTTGATTATCCCCAAGGCTTGATTCGCTACACTTCAGAGCGAGATATTCAAGAAAAGCTTTCTCCGCAAGCGATTCGAAAAAACTTGTTCCGCCCACGAGTGCTCATATATTCAACCCTGATGTTGATCCTTGTTGCTATCTTTTTAGGCTCTTTAGCAACGAGAACAACGCTTCGTGTGGATGTGATTCGGGATCGTGGCATGCTGGGTCGTGAGGTGGCAGGTGGGATGATCGAAAATGTATATCGTCTGCAGTTGATGAATGCTTCTGAGCAGCCACTTGTACTTTCTCTTGGTGTGGAAGGTTTGCCGGGGATGTCCGTGGTGCTCGCAGACAGAGCCTCTGTGCCTTTGACGAACGCAAAACAATCAGGAACTGTCGAATCCGTATTACATATCAACGTCGCGAGCGCCTCGAATCGCTTGATCGCCGTAGTGGTGAGAGCCCCTGCCGAGGCAGCTCAGCCCGGACCACAGCCTATACGATTTACGACGAAGTCGCTTGGGGACGAGGGTGCTGTGCTGACTGAAATCAAAGAAGCTTCCAGTTTTATTTTTCCTCGCTAAGGAGGCATGAT
>Ga0247843_1010311_pt1 | contig 9999 bp, 3 predicted proteins | sample LaCruzMarch2017__FD_192420 | JGI IMG/M metagenome (GOLD analysis project Ga0247843, IMG submission 192420) | Freshwater microbial communities from meromictic Lake La Cruz, Castile-La Mancha, Spain - LaCruzMarch2017_8m | ecosystem: Environmental > Aquatic > Freshwater > Lake | place: Spain...
GGATCAGGGGTTCGGCTATCAGGCTTGTTGCGCGATTTTCTTTTCGTTCCCGAATTTGGATGTCTGGAGCGATGCCGCACTACCAGGATGCGAATACAATCTTCCTTTTGGCAGAAGAGAAAATTGTATGGAAATCTCTCGAGGTGGACCCGCTCGAATCCGCCTACCCGGATTTAGGGTCAAGCAATTAATCGCTGACATTTTGTCTTCCTGTTGAAGATGTCAATGAGCAAGACCTGACCCCTTTTCCCTCTGAATCGAATTCCTCCAACCCCTTCATCGAGATTTCCGGATTAAAATGCAAATCGGCTTCCGTGACTTTCAGTAATGTCACGGCCGGGCGTGAACCGCGAAGGATCATCACCTCTTCGCCCTGCTCCGCCGCCTCAATGAGAGAACTCAAATGTGTTTTAGCTTGTGAAATATTGACCAGTTTCATAGACCAACTATGAGGTTGGGTTTTACTCTGTCAAGTTTCTATTCCCATGGTTTTATTCAGCCACCCGCAAGCTCGCTACAGCACCCATGTCGCTTATGAAACTACTTAAATGTCAAGAATTAATTCCTGACCCCTCAAACTACCGAATTGATGCTTGGCCCATTGCTCACTGGCGCTTGAATGGTAAAAATCAAAATTCTGTCAAGAATCTTTGACTGACCCCAATCCCTAGATTTAATTCCTGACCCCTCAACTGTGTCGCGCAATTCAAGGAGGGATTGGAATTTGTAGCGGCTGACTGTGACTGCCGGGGTATCTTTCCGATCTTGGACCGCCGAGGTCCTCCTCGGCTCTGTGGAACGACCGATTGCCCGAGGCGGGAGTTCTCCTGTGCGCAAACCAGAGTTGCGCCTAAATGTCAAGAATTAATTCCTGACCCTAAAACTAAACCTACCCTAACTTGAAGCTGCCTGTTTTTGGTAGCTAATTCCAGTCATTGTGAGGAGAGGAAGAATATGCGGAGAATCATTTTCATCGACAACAATGACTGTTGTGCGACCCAAGGCCACCTTGTAGCGGTCTGTTACAGGATACTTTTCACCGTCAGCCATTTTGATCAGAAAAGGGATGCCCTCCTGAATGGCTGTTTGAACTTGTTCTCGAGTCATACTGTAAGTTTGCTCCCGTTTTTAAAAGAATTCAAAGCAATTTTTGGTAAAAATCTGAAAGTCATGTCAAGAATTAATTCCTGACCCCTAAAACGGGAACATCGGTTACAATTCCCACCGCAGCCTCCGGGCTGCCAGCTCTCCGGCTCCGCCTCCAAGCACGGCATCCCTTCGGCGTCTTTCATCCCTTTCCCTTGAGCTCCGGAAGACTAGTTTCCCGAACTGCGGGCCAGGCGGAACCCGGCGTTGTCGTAGCGGCCCGGGTCGTTGTAGCCCCGGATTGAGACGGTGCTGTAGTCCGCATCGTTGCTCCAGCTACCGCCGCGGACGCGACGGGCGGACCAGGAATATACAACATCCTCGCACCACTCCCAGACATTCCCGCTCATGTCGTGAATACCTAATTCATTCGCCGCTTTGGTTCCCACTGCCTTGGTTCCATCACTGCTATTGTCGTAATACCATGCTACCGCATTCACATCGTTACTCCCGCTGTAGGTGAACCCTTGGCTGCTCACTCCGCCTCGCGCCACCCACTCCCATTCCGCCTCGCTTGGCAGTCGGTATCCACTCGCGCTGCGGTTCACCGTAGGCACGCTCTCCCCCGTTTTGTAGATCGCTCCACTCACTTGATACACCGGCACCAAACCCTCCTTCTCGCTCCTCGCATTGCTCCACTTCACCACATCATACCAACCCACATTGATGACTGGAAAATTGTCGGCACTGCCAGACGGATAAGTATCGCCCAATCCCGCCAAGTCGCTATATCCATTTGCCACAGCCCAGTCGCGAACAGTTTTCCACTCGCCCCATGTAACCTCATATTTTCCAATCTGGAAGGTAGACACTTGCTGGCCGGCGAGTTCGGAGCTTCCCGGCAGGGTGCCGCCTTGGACGGTTATCATTTCGCCGCCAGCGTTGCGGGCGAGTCGGAAGCCGATGAAGTCGACGCGGGGGTTTTCGTAGCCAGCGAAGTCGCGGTTGCCGACAGCGCAGTGGCTCTCATTGCTGCTGTTCCAACTGCCGCCGCGGACGCGTCGATTGATGTATTGAGGAATCCATAAATCCCAGCACCACTCGAATACATTCCCGCTCATATCATGAATTTCCAACTCATTCGCCAACTTGGTTCCTACGGCTTTAGTGCCGCCACCAGAATTGTTGGAATACCATGCCACCTCATTGACATCGTTGCTTCCGCTGAAGGTGTAGCCTAGGCTAGCGATGCCTCCCCTCGCCGCCCATTCCCACTCGGCTTCGGCGGGTAGGCGGAAGCCATTGGCTGTGGCTTCGGCGGTCGGACTTGTCTCACCGGTTTTGTAAGTTGAGCCATTGACTGAATAGACAGGGATTAGACCTTCCATCTCGCTCTTCGCATTGATCCACTTCACCACATCATACCAACTCACATCCCGCACCGGGTGATCCCCCGCGCTCCCTGCTCCAACACCGGCCAAATCTGTGTAGCCATTGGCGACGGCCCAGGTGCGGACGGTTTGCCATTCATCCCAAGTCACTTCGTATTTTCCGATGAGGAATGTTGCCACTTGCTGGCCGGCGAGTTCGGAGTTTTCCGGCAGGGTGCCGCCTTCGACGAGGATCATTTCTTCGGTTTCGTTGCCGGTGGGCGTGAATTTGAGCGTAACCGGTTTGCGGACGAGGTAGCCGTCGGTTTCGACCTGCAGGATGATGTCATACCAGCCGGCCTTCGTGGGAGTGCCGCTGAGGACAAGGCTTTGGCCGTTTAGGAAGCCGCTGTGGGCGATGCCGGGGGGCAGGTTGCCTTCGACAGTCCAGCGGTAGGCGTTCCATGGGGTTTGCGCCGAGTTCGGGTCAATGACTGTGAATTGATAAGAAATCTGGGCACCGGTTGGTTGGGGTTCGAGGGCGTTACCCGGGATGATGATCTCGGGCTCGGCGTTGAGGCTGAGACGAATGCCGATGGTGTCCGAGGTGTAGCCGGCGGTTTGGAAGTTTTGGGAAAGGTCCGAAAACCCGCAACTGACCTCGGAGTTGATCCAACTGCCGCCACGGGAAATGGTGCTGTTGGTGGTGGCGTTGCCCACGGGTTCGAGGTCCGGATCCACGCCGATCGTGAACGAATGCTCCCAGACATTGCCGCTCATGTCGAAGAGACCGAGTTCGTTTGGCAGCTTGGTCCCGACAGGGAACGCGCCACGTGTGCCTCCGGATTCGAGTCGGGGATCGGCGTTCACGGAATTGGATTCGTAAATGGCGACCTCCTCGAGAGTGTTGCTGCCGCTGTAATCAAAATTTTGCGAGCGGTTGCCGCCTCGGGCCGCCCACTCCCACTGCTCTTCTGTGGGCAGGCGTAAGCCGGTGGCGTTTGGCAGGGATTCGATTTGCGAGGGATCGGTGGCACCGGCGCCCTTGAAGACAGCGCCATTGAGTCTGTAGGCGGGAACGAGCCCGTTCATTTCGCTCATGGCGTTGCACCAGGCGATGGCGTCGAACCAACTAAGGTCGTAGGCGGGATGGTTGAAATAGCCTTGCCCACCGGCACCTTCGGTGAAGTAGCGGTAGCCGTTGTAGATGCCCCAACGGGAGACATTCAACCAATCGCGGCGGGTCACTTCGTATTTCGAGATGCGGAAATCGTTCACTCTTTCACCGGAGAAGAGATAGGCATCCAGGTCGTTCGGGAAGAAGCCCCCCTTCACATGGACCATGTTGGGGTCCTCGTAGACCGTGGAGACGGCGCGGAGGGCCAAGGCATGACCGGGGCCGGCGGAAATGGAGACGACATTGCTGGAAACGGGTTTGAGGTGGGAATTTTGGTATCCCGCTCCCCACGCGATGATGGCACCATCCGAGCGTAGGGCGATGGATTGGTCGCCAGAGGCGGAGATTTGCGAAATATTTTGGAGCGCCTCGGGGGGAACGGTGGATTGGCCCGCGTTGTTCGCACCCCAAGCGATGACGGTGCCATTGGCAGTGAGGGCGAGGGAGTGGTTGGCTCCGGTGGCGATTTGGGTAAACCGGGTGCCGTTCATGGAAGGGACGGCAAGTTGTCCGCTGGAATTCGAACCCCAAGCGGCGAGGGTCCCGTTGGCTGTGAGGGCGAGGGCGTGCGACTGTCCTCCAGCAACCGCGTTGACGGAAGCGAGGTTTTCGGGCGGTGTGAGTTGGCCCGAGGAATTGTCACCCCAGCCCACGACTTGGCCGAGCGCGTTCACTGCGAGCGAGAAGTTTGATCCGGCAGCAGCGGTTTTTGCAAATCGCAAGGAGGGCGGGACCGTGGCCTGCCCAAAATCATTTGCGCCCCATGCCACAAGGCGTCCGTTGGAGCGAAGCGCCAGATTGTGGGAGCCTCCGGCGGAAATTAGGACAATTCCGGTCAGATTGGCGGGAACCGCTGTTTGCCCGCTGGAATTGCTGCCCCAGGCTTTGACTGTGCCGTTTGCGGCGAGGGTGAGGGAATGGCTCCCGCCAGCCGAGATGGCAACGCTATCGGTGAGATTCGCGGTGAATGCGTTCTGGCTGCCGGCGGGTGCGGCACCCCATGGAATGACGCGGCCTTGGCGGATGGGGCGTTGGGGTGGGAGGGCGTCGGTTTCAGGGATGCGAAGGACGCGGTAATAGGGCCAATGCCTAAAGGGGTTGGTTTCCACATTTGCGAGATTTATTGTCAACCCGCTGGGCCATGAGACGGTGACCCGGTCTGCGGAGCCTTTTCGTCCGAGGCCGAAGATGAGGTTGTTTTTCGCCTTGTTGCCGGTGTCAGGGCCGATGATCTGGGCAAATTTCGGTTTGCTGGTCACTACGGTGCCGTTGCCATCGACCACATCGGCATCGCGCTGGATAACCATGCGGGCTGCGGTGCCGCGGCTGGGCGAGAAGAGGCCTATGAGTTGGGTGTTCAACCAAGTCTCCCCCCGGGACTCGGAATTGTTGCGGTAGATGGCAAAGAAGCCGGGGTCGCTTTCTTGCGTGCCTTCGCGGGACACTGCGGTGTGGAGCATGTCGGGATCGCCATCGCCATCGAGGTCTGCGGTGAATCCAGTGGATACCATTTCGACTTCGGAGGCCGGCGAGGCGGAGAGGCCGGAGTCGGAATTTGTGGTGATATCGGAGAAGGCGGCATTCGATGCCCAGGTGTTTTTCCACAGGCGCGGGTAGAACGGTCCGACACCAGAGACATCCATCCACACGAGGTCGATGGCCCCATCGAGGTCGGCATCGAAGGCGGCCGGGGCGCGGTGCTGGAGTGCTGCATCGAGAGTCGGGGCGCTGTGAGGTATGAAGGTTGCGTTTCCTTGGTTGAGGAAAATCCTCGGGGCGTCGAGGGTGGCAGTGCCTTCCGAGAGCGAGGCTGGAGCTACGAGATCAATGTCGCCATCGTTGTCAATGTCCATGGAAGCGAAGGACCCATCGACCGATCCGAATATTCCCGTGGCGTTTGCGGTGGTGAATCCGGCGCAGGAGGTGGCGTTATTGGAATTGGTGTAAATCGCCGAGGAGGTGCCGGTGTTCAGGTAGAGGAGCGCTGGGACATTGCGGGCAGAATTTTCGGTGCCTTGGAGCACGAGGAGATCAGGCTTGGGATTTTCATCGAGAGAGACGATTGAAAACTTTGGATACGGGGTGCTGGATTTGACGAGATAGGACTTCCCGGAGAAGAGGGAGGGGAAGGTGCCTTCGTCATCGGCGCGGTTGAAGAGGGCGACGATGTTTCCGCCGGAAGGGTTGCGCACGGCGGCGAGCAAGTCGAGGTCGCCATCCGCGTCGATGTCTGCGCAGGAGAGGTCGTTCTCGGGATCGATCCCTGAGAGGTCGCCGGAGAAGAGTCCGGGCAGTTCGCTTGGCAAGAAACGACCGTCACCCGAGTTCAGCGCGAGCGTGGCGCGGAGTTGCGCATCGACGGCCAAGATATCCGGGAAGCTGTCATTGTCGAAATCCTCGACGATAACATGGACAGCGGAGCGGCACTCGACGGGAAGCGCTTCGTCATTTTGGAAAACAAAGCCGCCGCGATTGGTGTAGAGGGAAGTTTGGTCCTCTTTTGTTTCGGGGTTTGTTTGGCGGAGCAAGACATCGTTCAATCCGTCGGTGTTCCAATCTTCCACGGCAAGGATTTTGCCGACCGGCAGCACGGATCCGAGCCTGTCGAAGAGCTTCGGGCGCGGGCTGGGCGGCGGTGGGGGAGGAATCGTGATGATGTTCAGGCTGTAGGAGCATTCATCGACTTGTTTCACTGGACTGGAGTCTTCCACGCGGAGCGTGAAATTTTTGGAGATGGGTTGGGAGGGCGGTTGCGCGGATTTCCAGCGAAGCACGGCGTTACGCCCCGTGGCATCCGGCACGAGTTCGAATTCGGGCCCGAGGCTGCCTTGCACGACGGACCACTTGATCGGCTCTTTGCCATTCTTTGTCGAAAGGGTGGCGGAATAATGGTAGCCGACGAATCCCCACGGGAGCCCGCGGGTCGTTATGTAGAGGTCGTTGGGGTTCCGGAAGGAAACGTTGAAATTTTTTGTGGCGTTCGTTCCTATTACATCGCGGACCTGAACGGTGAAATTTGCGGAGCACTTAAAAGTGGAGCGATAGGTAAGTTGCCCACTCGGCGAAACGGTGATGGTTACATTTCTGGAAGCCGAGGCAGGCGTGACAGTGAAATTTCCTAGACGGCTCCAAGTGTAGTTGCCCCCGACTGCTGGAATCCGCGGATTGGCGCGTAGGCGCAGAGAGTTGGTAACGGTGGTATCCACTGTTCCGAGATTGCTCGGAGTGAGGATGTTCAGAGTCGGGCGCTGGAAAATCCGAATTTCCGTTGTCATCGTGGCATTTTGCATCGAATTATCGGCGACTCTGGCTTGGACAAAATGCGTGCCCGGCTGGCCGGTGAGGTTGCCGGTGACATTTCCAGAAGAGGAATTAAGCGTCAGGCCAGTGAGAGTCGTCACATTCTGATTGCCTGAAGTCGCATTCCAAGTAAACGCACGGGGAGTCCGTCCGCCAGTGGCCGAGTAAGCAGTGCCTGCGGGCACCGGTGCTCCTTGGAATCCGCTCACAAAGGTCGGACCGGAAATGGCGAGCGGCCGCACGACTAGAAGGGAAAAGCTGCCGACACCTGTCTGGCTAATGCTGTCTTGGACAGAAACACGGATTGGAACTATCGAGGGGTAGGTTGTTCCGGAGACTTCCTGAGGAATTCCATCCAAGCGTCCGGTGCTTGAGTCAAGGGTGAGGCCGCTGCCGACGAGCGGTGGATTGGAAGTCCAATTGGAGTAGATTGGACGGCCGCCAGTGGCATTGAAAGTGTGGGTTGAGTATGGGCGGCCTAGGATTGCCACTCCGAGTGTGGCAGGGGTAACGATGACAGGATTTGGTAGAACTTTAAGCCAAAAGCCCTTATTGCCACTTGGTGTGCCAGTCGAATCGGTGGCTCGCAAGCGGAAGTCATAGTCGCCGGCTGTAGTTGGAACGCCCGCAATAGCAGCATTGCCTGGCGTGGTGATAGGGAATAAAGGAGAGAGAAATATGTCCGGCGGAAGTGTGCCCGTAGAAAGTTCAAAAGTGTAACTAGGCACCCCGAGGGAGACGGTGATGGGTTGATTATACTCTACACCGACGCGGGCATCGGGAAGCCTTCCGCTGATCGGCAGACTGATGACCGGTCTACTGCGGGCATCTATGCTTACAGAATAATCCGCCGAAGCGCTCTGGGGTCCGCAAGAATTGGAATCGTTGACCGTAACCTTGACAATATATGCTCCAACGGAGCTAAAGTTTCCGGAGAACAATGCTGTGGAGTTGTTTGTCCCAGAAGACGAGATGGTGACATTAGCCGATGAACCACTTGGCCTGCGACTCACAGTGGCATTCCAAGAATAGGGCGGCGTGCCACCACTCGCGCTCAGCGCGACAGGACCATAGCTCGAGTCGATGGTGCCATTTGAAAGGATCGAAGAGGGCGGAGCAATGATGGGGCGAGGGGCAGGGTTGACGACCAGAAGGTATGTTTTTCTGCCAGATTCGGGTGGGTTTTTCCCGTCTCTGGCGGCAATCGTCAAAGAATATTCCCCCGGTTTGCAGAATTCGCCACGCAGTTCGGCAGACCTATTGCCATTGCTACTGATGGAAACCGCTGGTGCTGGCAAGCCTCTGGGAGGTGTCACAGTTATATTCCAAGAAGTGTAGGGAAGAGTTCCATCCATCGCCTCGATGGTAATTGGGCCATACGGAAGACTGGCCGTGGCGATGGGAAGGTGACGAGTATTTGGAGCAACGATGCGAGGTGGTCTGCTCTCGGACGTTGCATTGATGATAAGAGGATAATCTCGGATAACTTTTTGGGGTCGCAAAGTCCCGTTTCCATCCCGAAGGCTGTCGCTAACTGCAACCCGAATCGTGTAGTTTCCAGGTGTTGTAAAGCTTCCGGTGAGATTTGCAGTCGCGCCGGTAGTCGAACTCATCGCAACAATCCGATTTGCAGCACCTTGAGGTGACCTGATGACTGTAGCATTCCAAGAATGATAAGGCTCGACTCCTCCACTGGTTTGAATCGCCAGCGGACCGTAGGGAACGCCAGCGCTTCCAGGCAAAAGGAGTGTCGGGGAAACGATCGAGGGACGATTTGGACGAACAACCAAGGTGTAGATGCGGTAGGTTGATTGGGGAATGTCATTATCGCCAGCGACTTTAATACGAATTGTGTAATTGCCTGGGGTCGCAAAATTCCCAAAAATGGCACCGGTCGCGGAGTCGATCTGCAAGGAATAGGCGTATGCGTCGCTCGGAGGTGTAACCCGCTGAGACCAAGTGTAGGGCGACTTTCCCCCACTCGCAGAAAGACTCACAGGACCGTAGGGAATTCCTACCGTCGCCTCAGGCAATGCAGCGGGGGAGGAAACCACAGGTGCGTTTGGCGTGATGGTAATATTGACAGTTGTTCTGACAGTTGAAGAGGAACTAGTCCTTCGTGAGGAGATTTTTACACTGTGTGTTCCAAGCGCTGAAGGAATACCGCTGAGGATACCAGTCTCCCTATTCAGAACCAAAGCGGTGGGAAGACTTCTGGAGGCGGGGAGCCAATTGTTTGCCGGAGCATCAGCGGAAAACTGGACTGGCGAGATTAAATCCCCCGCAGGGAAGGTGAGCGATGTCGGAGTAATCTGGGCGTAAGCAACGCAGGCTGCATATAGAGAAAAACCAACAAGCAATAAAATTTTTTTCAACCCGCACACGTTTATGGAATTGAAAACAGTAATCTGAGCAAAAAAGAGCAGGTTTTTTATCATATCGTGGTCAGGATGTAAACTAGTGAATCTCTAGATTAGTCAATCCTGATAAAAAATTAAGAAGATTGCAACGAGAGAAAATATAAATCTCGTAAAATAATGATAGGCGTATTGATTTGTCGGGTTAGGTCTCAGGCGGTGGCTAAAGAGCACATTCATTGAGGGTAGGATTATACTGGGAAAGTGGCAGTCCTTTAGTTATTCTGGTTGGCGGATTCTCTCAACCCAAGTTTCGCATGGCTGACCGCAAACCCGCATAAAACCTAGAGGGTCTTTCCAAAGGCACTCCGATCTCTTCAAGCTGGGATTTCGTTTTTCTTGGTTGGGAGGGTGGATTTCCAGTCGATGCCGAGCATTTGGGAGACGTGTCGTTTTGGTCCTCGAGGCGTTTGCCGACCCAGTGCAGGAGGTGATAGGCGAGCACGCTGATAAGCCGAAGAGCTGGGAAGCTCGGAGACAGACTGCCGGTAGGCAGCCCGAAGGGTGCCGTAGCCGGGAGGCGAAGGCATCAACATGTGCGCGTCGACGCGGTTCTCGAGTTGATGGAAATTCGGTCGCAGTCCGAGCGTGCCTTTGAGTTGGCAAAAACCGGCCTCGGCCTTTGAGGAGGCTCATGTAGAGGCAAGGG